>VAPA010961657.1_pt1 | contig 14810 bp, 10 predicted proteins | sample 3395041 | NCBI WGS metagenome assembly VAPA01 (sample SAMN08290432, study PRJNA428436) | hydrothermal vent metagenome | isolation source: Deep-sea hydrothermal vent chimney | place: Indian Ocean: Southwest Indian Ridge | depth 1973 m m
ACTGAAAGGAAAGAAGCAGAGAAGGCCCTTAGAGAGAGTGAGCAACGAAATAGAATAATCGTCGATGCGATGAGTGACCTTGTGTTGGTTATTGACTCAGAGGAGAGATATAGTGACTATTTTGCGAAGGATGACTCCTTGCTAGTTCGACCGTGGGATGAAATGAAGGGTAGAAAACAAGAAGAGATTCTTCCTCAAGACATCGTTGCTCATTATTATGGGAATGCAAAAAAGGTTCGAGAAACAGGAGAAAGCATAACTTACGAAATCGAGATAGAAACTGTTGGCGGTTTGAGATGGCTTCAGGGGACTATGATGCTTCATGCAAACAAAGTAAGCATTGTGATCGCAATAAAGGACATCACTAATAGAAAAGCATCTGAAGTCGCGCTAATAGAGAGTGAATTGCAATTTCGAACAGTTTTTGAATCAACGCCCGTAGGTATGCGTGTTTTTGAATTAATGCCTAATGATGATTTAATTTTAAGAGACATTAATCCAGCCTGCGAAAAGTTACTGGACATCGATTGTTCAAATTTAATTGGTAAGAAAATTGAAGAAGCATTTCCCAGCCTAGTAGAAACAGATCTACCTCACCGTATTCGAGATGTTGTCAAGAAAGGGGGCATTTACGAAACCGAAGATATCTACTTTAAGATTGGAAAGATTAGTCGTGTGTTTGAAGTAAAGGCATTCAAAACTATAGAGAATTATTGTGTTGTGACTTTCACTGATATATCAGAAGAAAAGAGGGCTAGAGAGCAAATTGCTGATGCTGAACGTCGACTACGACTCTCATACGACCATGCGGCTATTGGAATGGTATGGGAGAATATTGATGGAGTCTTTCTTCGGGTTAACAAAGCATTTTCAAAACTTGTTGGATATACTGAAGAAGAACTGATGGGGATGACGTTCCAAGAAGTGACTCATCCTGAAGACCGTGAGATCGGCGATGCCATCATGAAGAAACTCATAATTGGCAAATCAGATCGAGGAGCTTTTGAAAAACGATACATTCACAAGAATGGCAATGTTATTCATGTTAGGGTTAATGCAGCATTCATAGAGAATGATGTGGAAGGCAGAGGTTACTTCTTCACTCAAATTGAAGACATTACAGATGCCAAAGTGGCATCATGGGCACTTCGTGAAAGGATGAAAGAAGTGAGGTGCCTCTACGCTGTTGCTAACATTGCAGGGCGGAGTGATATCACTGTTGTTGACTTATTAAGTGAAGTTGTAGAAGTTCTTCCACCTGCTTGGCAATACCCAGAAATAACATGTGCTAGGATTCAATTCGAGGAATTTGAAATAACTACCTCAAATTTCAAAGATACCCCATGGAAATTATCTGCAGATGTTTCAATAGCCGGTGAAGCAGTTGGGATCATAGAAGTTTGCTATTTGGAAGAAAAGCAACCATTCGAAGAAGGTCCATTCCTGAAAGAAGAAAGAGATTTGATCAATGCCATTGCAGACAGACTTGCAACAAACATTCATCGGATTCGAACTGAAGATGCACTGCACGAATCACAAGAACAGCTTGCGTCATTTATAGACTCCGCGACAGATTCGATATTGTTGTTCGATTCTGAACTCAACACGATTATGCTAAACAATGAAGCAAGAAATCTTCTTGCTCCAGCAATTGGTGATATGGAGCCATTAGGTAGGCATATCCTGGAGCTTTCTCCTAGTATCAAGGAAACTGGGAGATATGATGCATATAGAGATGTTGTCAAGACAGGAAAACCATTCCTCGTAGAGGATTACATTCCCAATCCAAAGTTTGGAGATATATATCTCAATCTTCGAGCCTTCAAGGTCGGTGATGGTCTTGGGATACTAACAACAAACGTAACTGATAGACTAAAAATCGAGGAAGCTCTAAAAGAAAGTGAGGAACGTTTCAGAGGTTCATTTGAAGAATCCCCAATCTCTTTGGAGATTCTAGATTCTGATGGAATAATATTGAGAGTAAACAAGGCTTGTCTTGAAATGTTTGGGGTTTCTCAGCCTGAAGATTTGATTGGGTTCAATATGTTTGAAGATCCAAATCTGCCAAACGAGCATAAAGAACAATTAAGGAATAATAGAAGTGTACGAGAGGATTATACATTTGATTTTGAGTTGGTTAAGAATGCGAAGCTGTATCCAACTACGAAATCAGGTTTACTTCATCTGCGTACAACTTTTTCTCCTCTCGGTGTTACACCTGATGGATCCCGAGCGGGTTTTCTAGCTCAAATTGTTGATGTTACAGATCGTGTGGTTGCTGAACAGAAGCTCCTAACTCTGAATGCTGAATTAGAGAATATCGTGGATAAGCGTACAAAAGAACTTCGCGAGACTCAGGAAGAGTTAGTCCGAGCAGAACGTCTAACTACACTTGGACAAATCAGTGGAGGGGTGGGTCACGAACTCCGTAATCCATTAGGAGCCATCAAGAACGCAACCTACTTCCTCAAAATAATGATAGAAACTCCAAATTCTGAAATCGAAGAAACTCTTGATATCTTGGACAAAGAAGTAGAGAACTGTGAGAAGATCATTAACAGTCTACTTGACTACGCAAGACCGACAGAACCCGTGTTACAGAAAGTAGACATTGTTGAATTGATTCAGGGTGTCCTGGAACGCATTGAAATTCCTGAGAACATCAATGTTCAGAGTAAGTTCTCTAAGAAAACGCCAATAATTCTTGGCGATCCACACCAACTAGAGCGAGTCTTTCTAAATCTAATATCAAACTCAATACAAGCAATGTCAGATGGAGGAACGCTAACTCTGAGAACAGAAAGAAAAGATGGAAACGTGCAAGTTTTCGTGCAGGATACAGGAATAGGTATTCCTGAAGATAATATGAAGAAGTTGTTTGAACCCTTATTTACAACTAAAGCAAAGGGTATAGGACTTGGATTATCAATTGTAAAAACACTTGTGGAATCTCATAAAGGAGAGATAAGTGTAGAATCTGAAGTCGGTAAAGGAACGACATTCATGATACAATTACCAAATCCAAACGGGAGATTATAGAATAATGGAAGCCAAAACACGCGTCTTAATTGTTGATGACAATATCAGTCTAGCAAAAACATTATCGCTCATTTTAATTCAGAAAGGTTTCGATGCAATCACTGCCAACAGCGGTTCTGAAGCTCTTGAACTAGTTTCTACTAATCAAGAGATTGATGTTGTTTTCATGGACATCAAAATGCCGATTATGAATGGTGTTGAAACATTCAGGAAGTTGAAAGAAAAAATACCAAACGCTACAGTAATCATGATGACAGCGTATGCAGTTGAAGATTTAATTGAAGAGGCCATTCGAGAGGGAGCGTATGGAGTCATCCACAAACCTATAGATATTGATAACTCAATTAGATTGATAGAAGATGCGAAAGAGAAAAGAGATGGAGCTTTCATATTAATTGTAGATGATGATTCAGGTAACTTAGCCACTTTCAAAAATATCTTGGTTCATAAAGGATATGAAGTCCTAACTTCATCTAACGGCTCTGAAGCTATAGAACTGGCTCGACAGAACAATTTTGATATTATCTTCCTGGATTTGAAATTACCAACAATAAATGGTTTTGAAACATATCTAAAGATTCGAGAAAGTAAACCTGATGTGATTACGGTTCTGATAACTGGTCATTTCGATACAATGGAAGATACTATTAGACAAGCGCTTCTTTCTTCTGTGTATACTTGTTTGCGTAAACCTCTAGATATGCCTAAGGTACTCACATTGATTGACGAACTTATGGAAATGAAAGCATCTGGAGGTCGACATTTAGATTGAATACTGATGGTAAGAAAGAACATATTCTGATAGTAGACGATGACCCTGGTATCTGTCGAACAATGGAATTGATTTTCAAAGCAAAAGAGTATGATGCAACCATAGCGCATACTGGAAGTGAAGTAATTGATTTAGTAAAAACAACCAAATTCAATCTCGCCATATTGGATATTGTTCTCCCTGACATGAAGGGAATGGATCTCTTATCACTATTGAATGAAGAATATCCTGAAATCGATATTATCATGATAACTGGTCATGCATCTACTGAAACAGCGATTCAAGCCATCAATCTCGGAGCAATAGCTTACATAACCAAGCCTATAGATATGGATGCCGTTCTTAGAACGGTCGCTTTAGCTTTGGAACGACGGAGGATGATGGATGAGAAAAATCGTGCTGAGGAAGCTCTGCGTGAAAGTGAAGAAAAGTTCAGATTATTAGCAGAAAACATGCAAGATGGCCTATGGATGAGGTCTATTGAAGAGAACCAATTGATTTTTGTCAACCGTGCATTACTCAAGGTCTATGGAAGATCAGAAAAAGAGATGTTAGCGAAATCAGACGATTGGAAATTATGGATTTATGAAGATGATAGAGATCGTGTGATATCGCACCATGAAGCGCTTCTAGCTAATGGTACAGACTATTCTGATGAATGGTGCGTTGTTCGTCCGAAAGGAGAAGTCCGGTGGATAAGTTCAAAGGCTTCATTGATTACTGACAATTTGGGGAATCCTGCACGAATTGTGGGAATAGAACGTGATATAACCGAACAAAAACAAATGGAAGTGTCGCTGAAACAAAGTGAAATGTGGTTCAGGAGCATATTCAGAGAGTCACCAATCGCAATCAATGTGTTTGATACAGAAGGAATCCTTCTAGCTGCAAACAAAGCATGTGTTGAGTTCGCTGGGGTCAAGGATGTTTCAGAACTCGAGAATTTCAACATACTTGATGATCCAAATCTGACTGATGATTATAAAATGAAGCTAAAGAATGGCGAGAAAATTCTGTTTGAATCAAGTGTGGATTTTTCGAAGGTTAAGGAACAGGGATTGTATCCCACTTCTCGAACTGGCGTTGCATATGTTGAGAGTGCAATCTCTCCCCTTATTGTAGGAGAGGGAGAAGAACACTTTGGTTTCCTTGTTCAACTCATTGAAACGACAGATAGGAAACTCGCTGAAGAGAATATTACTAAAGAGAGGGACAAGGCTCAACTCTATTTGGATATCGCAGACGTAATGTTTGTAGCTCTCAATTCAAAAGGGCAAATTACAATGCTGAATAAACGAGCATGTGAAATTCTTGAGTGTACACCCGAAGATGTTATTGGGAAGAATTGGTTCACAACGTTCATTCCTGAGAGAATTCGAAAAGTTGTTCGAAAAGCCTTCACCAAACTTATTGATGGTGAAACAGAATCAATAGATACTTTCGAAAACCCTGTTATTTCATTGAGTGGAAAAGAGCGGCTCATCGCATGGCATAACGTCGCATTGTATGACAGCGAAGGGATGATGAATGGAGTGCTTTCATCTGGAGAAGATATCACTGAAGCTAGAAGAGCAGAAGAAGGTCTCCACAGAGAACTCGAGATAAACAGAGCGGTAGCATACTTGTCTAACACTTTGAATGACCCACAAACAAATGTTGAGAAGATTTCGTCTATCGTTCTCGAATACTCGAAGGTTCTAACAAAAAGTAAACATGGGTACGTATCCACGATCGATTCGGAGACAAAAGAAAATATTCTACTTGCTCAAACAAAGATGGTTGAGATTGAAAAAGACAGACCCAATTCTACTGTTCGCTTCAAAGCTGACAAGAAAGGGAGATATCCCGGACTCTGGGGACATTCCCTGAATACACAAACTGCGTTCTTCACAAATTCGCCAGCGGCACATGAATCATCAAAAAGAGGACCGAAAAAGCAAGTCAAACTCAACAACTTCCTCTCAGTTCCTGCAATGGTCGCGGACCGCGTTATTGGACAAATATCCATGGCGGATTCAGAACGAGACTACGATAAACAAGATATAGAGGCAGTCTTGAGACTTGCAAGATTATTTGCTTTAGCAGTTGTGAAACTTCGGGATCAAGAGCAGTTAAGATACCATGCTGAATTGCTTGATGATGTGTCTGATGCAGTTATATCAACCGATTTAGAATCCAGAGTTCGTAGTTGGAACAAGGCGGCAGAAGACATCTACGGGTGGAGTTTCAATGAAGTAGCAGGAAAACCAATATCAGAGATTTTACAAACTGAGTACTCAAATGATTCTGCAGCTGAAGCAAGAAAAACACTTGAAGATTCAGGAAGATGGAGTGGTGAAGTACTCCAATTCAGAAAGGATGGAACAGTTCTTCCGATTCTCTCCTCTGTATCTCTAGTTGTGAACACAAATCTTAACACAGTGGGGAAAGTTTCAGTAAATAAGGATATGACAGAACAAAGAAAAGCAAAAACTCAGGTGTTGTATGAGCGAGACCGCGCTATGTTGTATTTAGATCTCATGGGTCATGATATTCGTAACAAACTTCAAACAATTGTAATGGGAGTGGATATCTTTAGTGAGATAGTAGACAAAGATGAAGATGAAATTACACCAATCCTTGATGATGTGATTAATGCTGCTGAAAAGATAAGAAGTCTGATTATAAAGGTGAAAAAGACTGAACAACTCACCGGGGTACCATTATCAGAAACGTCAATTGTGAATGTGTTAAATGATACGATGAAAGAGTTCTCTTTGAAATATAAAAAGGTAGAAATCAATGTATCAATGATAGACAGTAATCCAACAATTATGGCCGATGAGTTCATAGATGACATGCTCCATACATTTTTGGAAAATGCAGTAGAACACAATACACGGAAACGAAAACGAGTATGGGTTAGCCTGGAAATGGATTCAGGAGGCATTCTGATATCTATTGGAGATAATGGGTTAGGAATTCCAGATGACAGGAAGGATGAACTCTTCGATAAGACCCGCAGATTTGGAGGAGTTGGTCTACATCAAGCAAAGCAGATTATTGACAAATATCAAGGGAGAATCGAGGTTGCTAACAGAGTACCGAAGGATATCCAAAGTGGGACTGTCATCAAAATATGGATTCCAAAAGGTAATAGATTAAATGGGAGTCGGTCAGAGAACAATGTGTTGGATAGGAACGCGGCGAAAATATCAGCAAAATGATGTATTTTGGGGGATATGAAAATAACTACTATATTCATTGTTGATGATGATCAGATTTTACATAAGGTGGTAGGAAAAATACTCCGTCTAAGGGGTTTTGATGTCATACATGCATATGATGGTATCGAAGCAATTGAAAAATTCCAGAACATGAATCCAAAACCTCACATCATTTTGATGGATCATAGGATGCCACTTATGAGTGGAACTAAGGTCACAAAAGAACTTTTGAAAATTGAATCAAATGCATGTATTATCTTTGTGAGCGCGGATGATTCAGCCGAATCTGATGCAATTGAGGCGGGTGCAAAACGATTTCTAATAAAACCTGTAAGAAGTAAAACGCTCATCAATGAAATAGATGATGTGTTAAAACTAAAGGAAGAAACAACCGTATCATCTAACTAACGAACTGGATTTTAGAAATAGGTGACCTATGAGGATTGGTGTCTACCTGATTCGAACGAAACAAAAAAGTGGGTTAGAAGCTTTAGTCATGATTCCAAAAACAAACGGACACAATGCACTAGGTTTTCAGTTTTTGACTAGCTCCTTTTTCTGACAAGCAATCATGACACATAACAAAGATTCCCTCTCCAAATCGTTCAAAATAGCGCAAAATGTAATCTGAGGAGGATAAGGATGCTTTGATTCTGACCGTGCGTTTCAGAACCTTTTCCATTCGGACGTTACTGGGAATCTTCGCAGTAGCCATCTAACCCACCAATAATACATGGATAACTTCCTATATAAATAATTCTAATTATTATTTCTGAAACATGAGTTGAAAATAAATTGCTAAAAGACACTACAAATGATTGACGAGTTACTACACTGCTTAGAAATTAGTGAATTCAGTGAATGTGAAATCTGGAAATCAATTCCATTTCTATAAAGGGCTTTATTAGAAGTGAATCAATCATCTATGCAAACGGTCAATTGTGTCCCGCAAATCAGATGCAGATAATGCTCCCTTAATGAGGTATTCTTCAACTCCTAGTGCACTACACTCAGCTAGAGTTTCTTCTTCATCGATTCCAGTCAACGCGGCCATTATCACACTTGGATACTTCTCCTTAACTATCTTCATCAATTCAAGACCACTCATCTTTGGCATCACTAGATCAATAAGGATGATGTCAGGAAGACTCTTCTCCATTATATCAAGTGCTTCATTTCCATTAGTTGCGGATTGGATATCATAATCCTGAAGGAGAATCATCGTCGTCGTGATGAACTCTTCAGAATCATCTACAAGCAAAACTGATGGTTTATGAGATTTCTTGGAACCCAATACGAATACCTCCGTCTTTCTCGTATGTATAAACACTGTAATATGGAGTACGTGGATGAATACCCCTGAATAAGATTGCGTCCGATTTGGCACTTAGTGATAGATGAACATCCGCAACATCTGCCATAGCAGGATTTACATCTGCAGTACTGTTATATCCGACCAACATTGCAAGTCCACTTTCTTCTGCAGCTAATGTTGATGCACGCATTGCCCAGCGATCAAGATTCTTGGGACCAAGCCAAGACTTTAGGAAACCGAAACCAAGAACAAACAAACTATCACCGCAATCATTTGCCTGCAACTCTCCAAGGGCCAGGTCCATTTGTTCCTCCAGCTCATCACTCGTGTTGACTTTGACAGGTTTCCAATAGGATTCTTTTGCTTCAAGATTCTCACTCACAATGGTAGGGTCAGCGAATTGATAGGTCAATAAGCGAAGATTCGTGTTTAACTGGTCAATATAGTCGAAACGCAAAGCTGCAGACTTGAGAGTCCTGTAACTCACTTTATTGGGAGGAATCATGAAAACTCCTCCTTTCTGAATAAGGAAATTCGCTACTGTTGTGAGAATGAAAGTGTTAACAATCTCATTGCCTACATTTCTACCAACATCAAGAAAACAAGTGCTTCCCAACCGGAAACCGCCAAGGATCTCATCAAGACCAACCAAACCAGAAAAGAACCGGGTACTACTGTGAGGTTTCACTTTGAACGACCGGATTTTTCTCAATGAGTCATCATCAACAGACCAGAGTTTACAAAATCGATTATCACCAAGGGTGAAGCTTTGGCTGCCAGACCCAATTGAAGTTCCCCTTAACTTTCTCACATGAAGTCTTCGGTCTATATGGTCAGCCTCTTCTCTCATGGAGAGAACTACGATCCCATCAACGATGAGGTCAACTGGACCAGTTTCATTTGTATCAGAGATAAATACTGTTTTAGCATTCTTCTCTTGTCCCAACTTATTCATCGAATCAGCCAATGTTACCGGGTCTGTTTCAATGCGCTGAGCTAGAGCTTCCAAAGTGTCAACAATAACAACTGGGTGTCGCTTCTTTCCAATCCATTTTTTCAACAATTTCAGAAAGGAGCCCTCATCAAATGCAACGAGTGAGGTTTCATCTTCTTTCTTATCGACAAATCTTGTAGCATCAATAACTGAATCAGGTAGGATTGCGGATTTGTAGCTCTTGAATTGAGTCGATAGAAACGCTGAAGGCATTCTAGATGTTACATAGGTGAAGTGCTTGAGTTCGTAATGTTCTTTCAACAGATCCTCAAGAAGGCTCAAAGCAAAAGTGGTCTTTCCAGTTCCAGATTCGCCCTTAACAATGAGACTCTGACCTAGTGCCAATCTAAAAAAGTCGAGAACAGATTCTGGTATGGCCCTTAAACTTATTTTTCGAGCTTTCGTCAATGCTTCCCCTCATTCAATTGAAATTGTACAAACTATTCAATGTCTAAATGAACATAAGAGCGTTCTTCACATGAGTGATTGTTTAACAGGCATCTTAGAAAAGTTGTTATTCATTATTGTAATGGATTTTATTCAAGGTAGTTCCAATGACTGTTTCAAACTTCAAAGTACTTCTTATTGGTGATTCAAACGTAGGAAAGTCTTCTCTCATTAGGCGTATTCTTCTGGGTGAGTTTGACGAGGATTACCGAGCAACTGTTGGCGTTGACCTCAGTGCTGTCGTAATTGAATTGGAAGAGAGTAGTCCTGTTATCTTGACACTAGTGGATTTAGGGGGCCAAAAGGAATTTTCGAATCTTAGGACACATTACTACAAAGATGCTCATTTCTCTATTCTTGTCTATGACATCTCAGACAGGGAGAGCTTTGATGCATTACCAGGTTGGTTTGAAGGAATGGCTATTGCACTAAATAGAGCTCATAAAGAACTTGCACCAGGCATTCTTATCGGTAACAAGTTAGACAGGGAAGAGGTGCGGCTAGTGACTACGGATGAAGGAAAGCAGTATGCAGATAGCATAGGATGGAATTTTTCAGAAACAAGTGCGAAGTCTGGTCATAATGTCGAGGATATCTTTTCTTCAATCGCAAAATACCTTATAGACAGGTCCTGATTTTCAGTTAGAGCGGGTTTCGTGCATATGCCATCATCGCCTGCATGACCATATTTTGAAACCCTGCTTCTACTTCCCTTTTCCTTTTTTGAGACTTAAACGCTAAAGAATCATCTATCAAAGTTGCTCGAAGTAAAGGACTTACTTTCACTTTGCTCCACAGAATAACACCTAAATAACTCGCTATCTTTGCATGCCAATGCTCATCCATTGCAGGGATGAGTTTTTCCAAAGATTCTCGTAGGGATTTGCGTTTTTTCAGGATATTGTGAACAAATCGGTTATAACCTCCGAAAAAGCAGTATTGATGCAACCCTGCTGTACCAAAATCAACGCGGATTATTTCAGCGTAGAAATGACTCGCATTGAATCCTATTTTCTCCAACTGGTCGAGAGTAATGAAAGATGCCTCACTTACATCACTTCTATCACGAGGGATAAATGATTGAGCACTCATTAACTCAACTAGTGATGATACATCGGGTCTGCCTTTTGTTCGAGGTTTAGTAATCGATGTAGAAATGTGTCCTGAATAGAAATCCAATACATGATTGATAAGCTGCATAATACCAACGGTATTGATATTCCCTATCTTCCGACGAAGGTACTCCCACTCTTTTCCTCTTAATTGAGGGCATATGACATAGGGTCGTTCCATATTAATACGATGAATCAGATCAAAGCCCTCTGCTCGTTTATCCAGGTATACAAGCAAATACAATCCTGGGATTGTCCAATCCATCATCGTACTTCTGTATTTGCTCAGCTAGGTTATGAATTATGTCATAATGAACTAGCTTCACGATGACTTTTATTCATATCCGAAACGCAAAATAGGATAAATAATTAATTCAGGAACTGTAATGCGAGAAACTAAATCTGAATTTGCGAGCGGAGTTGACTCTGAAACCTATGGGGCGTTGTTCCGTGTAGCTAGAGATGCAATCATAATTGAAAGAGAGGACCAGAGAATCATAGATGCCAATCCCGCAGCAGAGATTCTGCTGGGTTACTCACATGATGAACTGCGAAGGTTGAGAACCTCAGACCTCAAATCTACTGAAGAACAGAAGAACCCTCCACATCACATCTATTCAGATCCTGATTCCAAAGAGAACCTAACTTTCGAAACAGAAGTAACCACTAATGACGGTTACACCTTTCCTGTTGAGATTACAATTACTCCCTTTCAATCCGAACAAGGATGGTTGTTTCTCTCGATACTACGGGATATATCTGTCTTTAGAGATGCAAGGGCAAATCTAGAATCCCAAGTAGAAGAGCGTACAAAGGACCTTACGGTGGCAAATAAAGAGATACGGGAACGAGAGGAGCGGTATAGAAATCTAATTCATGGTTCACTTCAGGGAACAGCTATTCTGGTGGGTCCTCCATTTGGATTCACATTTATCAACGAGGCTGGGTCGGATAGCATTGGATACTCAACAGAAGAATTACAGGATTTCACATCAGATGATGTTGAAGCGCTCGTACATTGGACAGATAGATCAAGGATACTACGATACATTGGTGAGATCTTATCAGGAAAAAGGGAGTCAGTACGAACTGAGGCTAGATTCAACAAGAAATCTAATGAAGTAATCTGGTTCGATCTCTCCATGTCGGGAGTGAAAATACAGGACAGAATGTCACTCATTGCCACTTTTATTGATGTTACAGAGCAGCGTCAAGCACTAGCGGATCTCCAAGACACACAGAAAGACCTTGAGATTTTTGCATCACTATTGCGACACGACTTAAGAAATGATTTGCAAGTTATAACTGGTAACTCTGAGGTTATGCGGCTTTCTGCTTCAGACAATGAGATGGTTCAACAATTTGCAGAAGCCAATTTGACTGGAGTAAAAAGAATGCTCGAACTCCTCAGGATATTTGGAAGACCTGAACAAGAAAGGAAACGACTTATCGCTCCTACGCTTGAGAGTTTATCAGTAGAAGCGGCAAAAACACATGTTGGAATGATCTGCCAGTTGCATATTGACCCAGACGCGTTGATGATTCGTGTTGCAGGTGGAAGAATGTTACCGATGGTGTTTAGGAATCTGATCAACAACAGTGCAAAACATGCTGGGGAAAACCCAAGAGTAGAGATCAGGGTCAAGAAAAGAAAGGATTTCATAGAAGTGAGAATTTCTGATAATGGTCCTGGAATACCCGATTCCATAAAACCGAAATTATTTCAAAAAGGTGTATCAACATCAGGAGGCGGGCTAGGTCTCTATCTGAGTAAAAAAGTAGTCGAAGCTTACGGCGGTTCTATCGAGTTACTGGAGCCTGAAAACGAGCGGGAAGGAGCGGTCTTTCTAGTTAGATTAGCAATTGCAATTGGAGGACGCGACGAGATACTCTGATTGAAAAGATCTATCACGCCAAATTAAATTCCCACTACCGATGCTATTACTTGTTCAAGTCTCGCTGCTGTCATGGGTTTCTCTAACCATCCAGATAATCCGAATTCATCAGGATCGATATCCAACTCTTCACGCAGGTATCCAGTCATGACAACGATTTTGACGCTAGAATCAGCAGCGAGTAGCTCCTCTGCGAGTTGAAGACCTCCCATCCTTGGCATGACGAGATCAGCAAGAACGAGGGTAATTTCATCCTTGCTTTCATTCCACTTGTCACGAGCCTCTATTCCATCTTGTGTGGGTATTGGGTTGTAACCCAAAGCCTTCAGCATGCCCACTACTACGTTTAGGACAAGTGGATCATCTTCAGCCACAAGAATATTCATATCACGACGGCTTTTAGGAGGTGGGCTTATAGCTTCAGCAACTGGTACAGATACCTCAGCTGGTGGCGAACTGGGTACTACTTTTCTGGCATCCCTCATTTTTCTGATAAGCTTAGATGCATCTTCTGCAATTCCTAGGATTGCTTGGGCATCCATTTTTGCGTCATGAGGCAAATTGGGGTTTGAGTGAAGAAGTTCCGATAGACCCACAATTCCTTGAAGGAAGTTGTTCAATGAATGAAGGTCTCCAGAAGTCAGTTCACCGACCACTGTGGAAAAACTCTTTTGGGCGTCTTGCTTCTCAGGTGCCATTGTAAATCCCTATGAATTTCTTGATACCAAAGGATTCTCCACACAGGTTTATGTATCGAAATCCCCACGTGATATGGTCTTTATTCATGTTCTCCCTTCTTTTAGTTGTTACTTTGACATATTATGTGTGATAAAAACCGTTAGAAGTATCTACATCAGATACATTGATAGTCAAATTCATGTTTATCCTGCTGTAATTTCATCATCAGGAATGAGTGGAGTTTCATGAATGAAGGCTCGGGTTCACAAGTTGAAAGAATCACACACCAGATAGTCTGTTTGAGGACAATATCCAAATTACTTGCTGACTCACAAAAGGAAGTTCATGATGTTCTCAACACCCTAGTTCACCTTCTACCAGAAGGCTGGCAATACCCTTCAAACACATGCGCTAGAGTAGTCTGGGGAGATATGACAGTTGAGTCGGTCAACTTCAAGAACACAAGATGGAAACAGAGCGCAGACGTCCGAATTGGCGAAAAGGTAATTGGGACTTTGGAAATATGTTACTTGGAAGAGAAACCTGATGTCGAGGAAGGTCCTTTTCTTATTGATGAAAGAAGCTTGTTGGAAACCGTAGCAGCAGAACTTGGTAGTTACTTGGACCACAAGCGATTGGAGAGACTCCAGAATCAACAGCGTCGGGAATTGGAGCTTTATGCGTCCCTTCTAAGACATGATTTGAGAAACGATGTTGGCGTAATCGTTGGTAACATCGAAATCACTAAGATGTCAATTACAAATCGAGATGAAATCCTAGACCAACTGATAGCATCGATAGAAGCGGTATGTGAAAGAATGATGAGTCTACTCAATGTTTTTGGAAGAGCAGCGAAGATTGCAGATACTGATCCTATCACCATGGTAGAGAAAATAGCAGAGCGGTCTATAGATACAAGTATTGGGATGAAGGTCACTGTGGACATTGCAGATGACGTCAAAGACGCAAAAATAATAGAGAGTAAACTGCTTCCCTTAGTTTTTGACAATCTGTTAAGGAATGCCGCAGTTCATGCTGGAGAATCACCTACTGTTCAGATCATAATCACACGACAAGAGCGGCTCTTGAAAATTATCGTAGTTGATGACGGACCGGGTGTCGCTGAAGAAATACGAGAGCACCTCTTCAAAAAAGGAGTTTCTACTAGAAACGGAGGTCTAGGTCTGTATCTATCAAGACATGTTATAGAAACAATGGGTGGTAGCATACAACTTAGCGAGTCAGACCCAGGAATGGGAGCTACTTTCGAGATACCTCTGCGAATTATTAACTAATGATTCATCAATTTGATATGTCGCCGAATGGTACAACGTTTCGGAGCAGCGGCATCT
>VAPA010201177.1_pt1 | contig 14690 bp, 12 predicted proteins | sample 3395041 | NCBI WGS metagenome assembly VAPA01 (sample SAMN08290432, study PRJNA428436) | hydrothermal vent metagenome | isolation source: Deep-sea hydrothermal vent chimney | place: Indian Ocean: Southwest Indian Ridge | depth 1973 m m
ATTTTGCTTTTTGGAGTGAGTCGTAGCTTTTCAGAAAGCTCTGGATTGTCACCGCTTACTACTATTCTTGATTTATCAGGGCAAGACTTATTCTCAAAATTACCTGCCCAATGTTCTTCCCTCATTCATCAAGGTCAATAATGTGGGCTATTGGCCAAATTATGTGTGGCTGGGACTCATCATTTTGTTCTTTTTGGGATACATCCGGAAACTAGGGCCGCAAAAAACTATTCCATATCCTCGCCACACCATCTTCATTTTGGCCGGACTCCTTTTGTTTTTTGTTTGGTTTTCTCTTTTCCCGCAATTTACGCTTCTTAATCCGGTTAACGTCGGTTATGACACCGGAGAAAAAATCACATTCTATTCTCTGGAACGCCACCAGCAGATGAGAGGGCCTGGCAAGTTTCTCCTGTCCAAGGACGTCCACACCTATATATTTAACTTCACCTCCTGGAGAGAATTAAAGGATATCAAAATCGATTTTGGTTCTCTGGATGGGACATTTTTCGCTTCCCTCAAACTCTTTGACCGCACTCTTTTTGAAGGAGAAACGTCCAAGGAAATGAAAACCTTGAGAATCCCTGCACCCCCAGCCTACCGCTACAAAAAGACAAATCTCTACAGGATCTGCCTCGAATTGACAAATATGTCTGAAACTTCGGCTGCGGATAGACCCTATCTATTCACGATCCAGCCATCTGATTAACAAATCTGAATTATTTATAAAAACTACCGACACCTTCATTTTCTTTAATGATATCAACTTGATAGCATGATTTTTATCAATATCCATGAACATCTCTTTATTTGTTAGCCAGTCATATAAAATGTCGGTATTTTTTACCCCAAGGGGGCGAGCCGATCTTACCACAGCTGCTTCGTCATGACCTATTTGTTGCGAGGAGCAAAGCGACGTGGCAATCTCATCTCTCTGCTGAAGCACGATGAGGTCACCGCACTCTCTGCGATCGTTCGTGATGAACTTCATGGGCCTATGCCTCGCATCTGCAGCAACCTCGACCCGTGAATAATCCAGTTTAAGATTTTCTGATTTTTCCGGCCTTTTTGAGCTTTGAAGGGTAGGCGTTTAAATCGAGAGACAGAGTAAATTCTCCTTCATTTTTGAATTTCTCCAAAGCCAGGCCTGCGATCATTGCGGCGTTATCCGTACAAAATTGGGGAGAGGGGATGAAGCCAGCAAGGTTTTTTTTCTCTGCCAGGTGTTGGAAGTCATATCTTAGTACAGAATTCCTGGCTACACCACCACAGAGAATTAATGACTTAGGAGCCTGTGTTTTTATGATCTCATCGAGTGGGGCAAGAAGAGCGTTTACTATGGCTTTTTGAAAACTCGCCAAAAAATCATCAAGCTGAGGATGTTCTAAAGTGATCGTTTTGTCCTTAATCGTTCTCAAAGCCGCAGTTTTCAAACCGCTGAAGCTGTAGCCCAGAATTTTGTCTGTCATGCGGGGTAAAGAGAAGTGATACTTTTGTGGATTCCCTTTAGCGGCCATCCTGTCGATAATAGCCCCCCCAGGATAACCCAATCCAAGATATTTGGCGATTTTGTCCAGAGCCTCCCCTGCGGCATCATCTCTTGTCTTTGCAAGCCGTTCAAAGGAGAGCTTATTCCTCAACAGGTAGAGAGACGTGTGTCCCCCGGAAACAAGAAGCGCAACGGCAGGAAAGGGAATTGTTTTATTTTCGAGAAAGACGGCATGGATGTGGGATTCCAAATGGTCGACAGGGATCAGAGGTTTTTGAAAATAATAAGCGAGGCCCTTGGCAAACGAGACGCCGATAAGAAGAGATCCGATTAATCCTGGCCCCTGAGTTACGGCAAAAGCATCAATCTGTGGAAGCTTCACTCCGGCTTTTTCCAGACTTTCTCCCACAACATATTCAATGGCTGTGATGTGCTGTCGCGAAGCCAACTCGGGAACCACCCCGCCAAAAGGGGCATGGACATCATCCTGAGACAGGACGATGTTGCTCAGAACGGAATTGTCGTCATTTAAGACGGCTGCAGCCGTTTCGTCACACGAGGTTTCGATTCCAAGAATATACATTGTTTAGTCGTTATCTATGAGCTTGTTTTTAAGCGAGAAAGACTTTCGTCGAATGGAGGGCGGGCAATTCCGGCTTCTGTAATGATGGCCGAAATGTATCTGGCCGGGGTAACATCAAAGGCCGGATTGCGCACATCAATTTGAGGGAGAGTGATCAAGCGGCCGTCGATCTCTCGGACTTCCTGAGGATCCCTTTCCTCAATTGGGATTTGAGATCCATCAGAGATATCAAAATCAACCGTGCTCAGGGGAGCAGCCACATAAAAGGGAAGACCGTGTTCCTTCGCAAGAACAGCGGTGGTGTAGGTCCCGATTTTGTTGGCTGTGTCTCCGTTAAGGGCGATACGATCAGCGCCGGTAATCACCAGAGAAATCTCTCTTTTCTGCATGAGAGAACCGGCCATATTGTCTGCGATCAAAACTACAGGGATGTTGTCCTTTTCCAGTTCCCAACAAGTCAGCCGGGCTCCCTGCAGGATAGGTCGGGTTTCGTCGGCATAGACTCTTAGAGATTTCCCTTCTTTGAAGGCGGCACGGATGACACCGAGAGCGGTTCCATAACCTGCCGTAGCCAATGCACCGGCATTGCAGTGAGTGAGAATGGAATTGCCATCCCCTATGAGCTCTCTGCCCCAAGCCCCCATCTTTTTGTTTGTTTCAAGATCCTCTTTTTCGATATTCAGGGCTTCTTTCACCAAGACTTGCTGTAAAGAGGGAAGCTCTAGCTTGTTGTTTTCCAGGAAAACACGCCGCATCCTCTCCAAGGCCCAGAATAGATTTCGGGCCGTTGGGCGAGTTTTTTCTAAACGTGAATAAATCCGGTCGAACTCCTCATGCAAAGAGGACTGGGATTTTATCTGTTGAACGCCCAAAGCGACTCCAAAAGCCGCGGCAACACCGATGGCAGGAGCTCCCCGAATAATCATTTTCTCTATGGCCTGGGCCACCTCGTTATAATCTGTGCATTCGACATAAACTTCTTCCAGTGGAAGTTTCCTTTGGTCGATCATAATGACCTTATTGTCTTCCCATTTTATTGTTGGCAGCATGATATCCTCTTTACAAAAATACTTTGTATGGAATCCATAGTCAATCTGATTCATTCATAAAAACTGCCGACACCATCATTTATTTTCAATGATATCAAATTGATAGCATGATTCTTAGCATATCCGTGAACATTACTTTATTTGTTGTCCAGTCAAATAAAATGTCGGCATTTTTTACCCTAAGGGGGCGAACCGATCTTACCACATCTGCTTCGTTACTGCCCATTTGTTGCGAGGAGCAAAGCGACGTGGCAATCTCATGTCTCTGCTGAAGCACGATGAGGTCACCACACTCTCTGCGATCGTTCGTGATGAACTTCATGGGCCGATGCCTCGCATCTGTAGCAACCTCGGCTCGTGAATTAGCGAGGTTAGTTTTTGAAATGTTTAACTCATTTTACTTTCAGAATGGCCAGGAAGGCCTCCTGTGGGATTTCCACACGGCCGACTATTTTCATGCGTTTTTTGCCCCCCTTCTGTTTTTCCAGGAGCTTCATTTTTCGCGTATAGTCTCCTCCGTAAAGTTTAGCAAGGACATCTTTTCTGTAAGGTGCAATGGACTCCCTAGCAATTACTCTTTTTCCCACTGCTGCCTGGAGGGATATTTCAAACTGCTGGCGTGGAATCACGTCCTTCATTTTTTTGACGAGTTTGCGCCCCATTCGATAGGCTCGGCTTTTATGGACAATGAGGGAGAGAGCATCGACGGATTCTCGATTGATCAGAATATCAAGCCTCACAAGTTCAGCTTCTCTGTAACCGGAAAATTCATAGTCCATGGAGGCATAGCCTTGAGAGACGGATTTGAGCTGATTGTAAAAGTCAAAGACAATCTCGTTCAGGGGAAGGATGTAGGTGAGAAAGATACGCTGAGAGCTTATATATTCCATTTTTTTCTGCTCTCCACGGCGGTCGTCGAGCAGTTTGAGAACAGCCCCGAGATGGCGGTCGGGAGTGAGAAATAGGGCTTCGATAACAGGCTCTTCGATCTTCTGGATTTCATGAGGTGGGGGAAGTTGGGATGGGTTGTGGATTTCTATGACCTTTCTGTCTAATTTAGTGATACGGAAGGCGACGCTGGGAGCGGTTGTAACAAGATTGAGATCAAATTCCCGCTCCAGCCTTTCCTGGATAATTTCTCTGTGGAGGAGGCCAAGGAATCCGCATCGGTAGCCGATCCCAAGGGAGGGAGAATTTTCAGGCTCATAGTGAAAAGAAAAATCATTGAGTCTCAACTTCTCTATGGCTTTTCTCAAATTTTCGATACTGGTCTCTCCGGCGGGAAACATACCGGCAAAGACCATGGGTTTGGCCTCTTTGAAACCTTCGAGGGGCAGGTCGGTCGGTCTTTTTTTATCCGTAAGAGTTTCCCCAACCCGGGCATGGCTGAGATCTTTGATGCCGGCAATAATATAACCGACTTCACCGGCAAAGAAGCAGTCTGTCTGCTTCATTTTGGGAGTCAAGTATCCCAGCTCTTCGACTTCATAGGAAATCTTTTTGGACATCAGCTCAATTTGATCCCCTATGTGGACCTGGCCCTCAAACACCCGTATGAGTATGATCACTCCGCGGTAGGAATCAAACCAAGAATCGATAACAAGGGCCTTGAACGGAGCTTGGATATTCTGTTTCGGAGGTGGAATCCGGTCTATGATGCTTTCCAGTACAGCCTCCACACCAGTGCCTTTTTTGGCACTCACAAGAAGTGCTTCATCCCTGTTTATGCCGATAATATTTTCAAGTTGTTCAAGCGCCAGCTCGGGATTGGATTGAGACAGGTCAATTTTGTTGATAATGGGAATGAGAGTTAGATCATTTTGAAGGGCCAAGTAGGTGTTGGCAAGAGTTTGAGCTTCGACACCCTGGGAAGCATCGATGATCAAGAGCGCCCCCTCACAGGCTGCCAGACTACGTGACACTTCGTAGGAAAAATCCACATGCCCGGGAGTATCGATCAGGTTGAGGGAAAATTCGCCCCGGGATTTGCTCTTGTAGAGGAGGCGAGCCGTTTGGGCTTTGATCGTGATGCCTCTCTCTCGTTCGAGTTCCATGGTGTCTAAAACCTGTTCTTTTAACTCGCGCGGGGGAAGCGCCCCGGTTATTTCTAACAGACGATCGGCCAGAGTAGACTTCCCATGATCTATATGCGCAATAATCGAAAAATTCCTAATCTTCATGATCGGGGCCTGGCTTTGATTATATGAATTATTTTTCTTATCCTTTTAGCTAGCAAAGGATCCTGCAATAATTCGTGCTCCGTCTTGTTAATCATGTTTGAGATTGAAGATGCATCCAATTTTAAATATCTTGCAATTTCCACTGTCCCATAACCGGCATATTTTGCTGAAATGAAAACAAATATTCTCCTTGGCTTAGTAATAGTTCGTATTCGACTTTTACTCGAAATACTATCAGCAGACACTTTAGTTTGTTTTGAAACGATTTTCAATATTTCAGAGAGAGTTTTTTTTCTGAATGCAGTGAAATCATTATTTAAATCAATTTCGTGATCATCTGAGCAATTTTCAATTTTAGACTTTACCTTCTCTCTGAATAGTTTTCTCCCAATAATCTGCCTATCCTTGACATCATCAAAATTAAACTCCTCAAAACTTTTTGGTCCTTTTAGTACGAACTCATTAAACATTTGTATGGCTTTGGTTTCATCACATGGGAACATCTCTAAGATAGATTTTTTATCGAGGAAAGAACAAGCTGAAAGATTCAGATAGGCCCTATGACTACACCAGAGATAGTGCTTAGGATTCTCAACCAAACACGCTTCAACCGGATTTAAATGAATGTATCGAACAAGATTTAAAGCGGATTCTTCCTTTTCATAAAGAATCGCTCCGTACGGACCCTGAAAGAGACGTCCAACTGTTCGATACTTTTTTTTTACATATTGAGCATAGCTCTGCTGAATTCCCTGCATAATTTTTGATAGAGGAATCTCGCATGTCTCAATCGCAAGATGGACATGATTGGACATGAGAGAGTACGCATAAAGAATAAATTTATATCGATTGTGGTATCGTTCAATGCGATCCAGATACACTATGTAATCTTGTTGGTCATGAAAGATTTTCTGTTTATTGTTCCCCCGAGCATAGACATGGTAAAAAGCACCTGGAAACTCAATTCGATGTGGTCTTGCCATTTTAATTCTCCTTATAATAAAGACGTACAAAACTCATAAAATTCACACTAAAACGCTAATTTTGAAAAATAATTCATATAATCAAAGCCAGGCCCCAAACTCTTGAGCTTGACTTTTTAAGGGGAGTGAAGTAAGTTTTGTACGATAAACGGATGTAGATTCGTCGATTAGTTCTTGAGGAGGTTTAGATGTTTATGTTAGGCCCTGTAGGTCCCATGGAGTTAGCACTCATAGTCCTGATCATCGTCATTATCTTTGGCGCAAGAAAGCTTCCAGAATTGGGAAAATCCATGGGAGAAGGCATAAAGAATTTTAAAAAATCTATCTCTTCAAAGGACAATGACGAAGACAAACCCGCCGATGAGCCTCATCCTCCTAAAAAGGACGAATGAAGCGTACAATCGAAAACCTGACTCAACAGCGCAGGAAAAAAGAAGAAGAGTTCACAAAAAAGCTCAAAACACTTAAGATTAAATCTGAGGACCTTAAAAAACTCCAGCACTCCTTTGATTCCCTAAATACCTCCGCACAAATAGCAGAGTTGTCTGCACAACCTGAAAAAATCCGCCCCTTATCATTTTTATCAAAATCCTCAAAAGAAGAAAAGCCCAAAAAACTTCGGGGAGATCAGATCACCTCTCTCCTTTCCGGATTCCATCAAACTCTCAAGCAAAACATGATCCTCACCTCCGAACTCGTATCGACTCTCACCGATCTGATGGAAACACATACAGAGCTCATGGATGCCAAGGATAAAGAGTGGGACGCTCTGGGCAGCAATCATGTAGGCCAGATTTTCAAGAGCATGGAATGGCGGGTGAACGATTTGGCCGCCGCATACAAAGACGTGAACCTGCTCATGAAAAAATTTCTTCTTCTCAAAGAAAAACTCAATGAACTCCTTTCTATTCTCAAAGACAACAAGATGCCCTCCCCTCGGCTCGTTGAGGACGTCCTGCTCCCTATCGAAGATTGGCGATATGCCGGTTTCGAGAATAGGTATAGAGGTTCTGAAGACGAGATCAAAAAACAACTGGAGAACTATATCGATTTTTTCAGACAGGAAAAGAAAGTGCTGGATTTAGGCTGCGGCAGGGGAGAATTCCTAACCCTCCTATCGGAAAACGGGATCACGGCCGAGGGAATCGATATCAACGAACAGATGATCGATATTTGTCGGGAGAGAAATTTAAACTGCTCGAAGGCCGATATATTGGACAAACTCGCAGAATCTGAAGAGGAAAGTCTCGGCGGCATTTTTTCTTCTCAGGTGATTGAACATATGACTCCAAATTACTTAAAAAGAGTTATCGAGCTTTCCTTCCACAAACTTGCCCCATCAAGCTATATCGTGCTCGAGACTGTTAACCCCACCTCTGTATTTGCTCTCGTTCAGATCTATTATCTGGATCTTTCTCACCAAAAACCTATCCATCCCCAGGCTCTCAAGTTCCTTCTTGAAAGTGCCGGATTCGAAGACGTTGAGATCAAACTCTCGTCCGAGCTTCAACAGGAAAAACTCCAAGAACTCCCCCCGATAGGTGAGGGATCGACCATTTTGAATCGAAATGTCGACAAACTGAACAAGCTTCTTTATTCTGCTCCAAACTACGCCGCTATCGGACAGAAAAAATAAGAGCCACCAGATGCCATTATATGCCGGTTTTGACTTAGGTGGGACTCAACTCAAGTACGGGCTTATCACGGACACCGGTCACCTTGTTTATACCAATAAAAAAGACTCCCCCTTAAAAATCAAGGGCCTGCTTCAACTCATAGAAAACATCATGGAAGATCTGAGCGAAGAAAAAAAATTCTCCATCACGGCCGTGGGTTTTGGTTTCCCTGGAGTGCTCAACCAAAAGGAACAGAAGATTCATCAATCCCCGAATTATCCGGATATCGATCACTTCGACCTTGTACCGGCACTCTCCCGATTTATTAAAGTCCCTTTCACTATCAACAACGATGCCAATATGGCCGCTTTTGGAGAATACAAAAAAGGAGCGGGGCAAGGGGTCCACAGCATGGTCTTCCTCACCATTGGGACTGGATTAGGAACGGGAATCATCCTGGAAGGAAAGATCTGGCAGGGTGTCTGCGGATTTGGCGGAGAGCTGGGCCATGCCACCGTCAATTCCAACGGAGAACCCTGCCTCTGCGGCAGCCAAGGGTGCTTAGAAACCGAAGTCTCTGCACCCAAGATTGTTAAAAATTATCACTTGCTCAACCCTATTGATAACATAACGGATGCGGAACAGGTTTATGAAAAAGCCCTTGCCGGCGAAAAGGCGGCCCAGGAGGCATTTGCCATGGCGGGCCGCTACTTGGGCATTGGACTTTCCATCGCCATCAATCTCCTCAATCCCGAAAAAATCCTTCTTGGAGGAGGGGGAATGAAGGCCGGAGACTTCCTTGTCAAACCGGCCATTCATGAAGCTCAAAAAAGATCGTTTAAAGCCGGATTCGACTGCTGCAGCATAGAAAAAGCCGTTCTTGGCAATCACGCCGGACTCATCGGTTCCGCCTATTACGCAAAAGAAAACGGAATTAAAAACATTTAACGAAATATCGTTGGAGGAGGAAAAATTGATTAAGAACTCAATCAAGGTCCTTTTGGTGCTGCTGCTTTCCATAGGACTCCATTCTTTCACCAGCGCTCAAGGAATACTCTCCGGTTCAGTCAGCGGGAGAGTTGTCGACAACGAAAACTATGCCATTCCTGGCTGTTCGGTCACACTTGAAGGCCCCAAACTGCAGGGCCTGATGACATTTGTCACTTCGGCCACCGGGTCCTTCAGGTTTCCCTCAGTTCCTCCTGGTGATGGCTATCAGCTGACTTTTGATATGCCCGGCTTTCAGTCTACAATCCGCAAGGACTTCAGAGTCAGCGTGGGGAAACGCACAACCATCAATATCACTCTGATCATGAGCGCCCTCGAAGAAGTGGTAACAGTAGCCGGCGAATCGCCCACAGTCGATGTCATCACATCCAAAACCGCCGTCAATTACTCGAAATCATACATCTATAATATTCCCATGGCCCGAGACCTGTATGATATCTTAAACTCTGTGCCGGGCTCAGTCTCAGAGGGTGTCAGCTATAGACGAACATCTTATATTTCAGGGGGTACGATCCGCGGCAATCAATACGCAATCGACGGAGTGACCATTAACGATCCGGTAGTTATGTACCCCATGACAAATATCTCCATCGATGTCTATGAAGAGGTCGAGATGGGTTTATTCGGTCACCCGGCCGAAGTGGGAATTGCCGATGGAGGATTCATAAACATCGTGACCAAATCCGGTGGAAATGAATTTCACGGCGGGGGGACGGCCGAGTATTACAGCGGCGCTCTGGTGGAAGATCTTCTCAGCCAAGTCGACCTCGAAGCCGTTGGACAAAGCGCCCCTTCAGGCTGGAATAATTGGAAAGACTTCTCCCTGTTTTTTGGTGGCCCTATCATCAAGAACAGAGTCTGGTTTTTCACAAACGGCCGCTATTTCACTTGGGAAAGAGATTTTCATCACATCATTTGGGATGAAACTCAAGCTATGGGGAAAAGGGTTTACACCATGGATCGAGCTCCTCACAAAGAAAACAATCTTTTTGGAAAATTAACATTCCAGCTCGCCTCCAACATCCGCTTGATGACTACGTTCAATCTGAGCACGATCACCGAGAATTTCTACACCAACCGCATCGATTCATTCAGGGATATAACCGCCACAACAACCTGGGACGGAGAAAAAGGACACACCCTCTCGGGACAGATAAACTGGGTTCTCAACCAAAACCTGTTTGTAGATATGCGCATGGGCTACATCCGCCGTTTTTTCCCTATTCCTTTTAGCGAATATGCTCTTCCAAATACCCCTCAGTATTATGACAGGTACTACGATATTTACAGAAATAATCCTCGGTATGAAGAAACCTATCTCAGGAAACGATTTAATCCCAATATCACGGTCACACTTTTCAAGGACAACCTCTTTGGTGTCTCCCATGAATTCAAGGCCGGGGCGGAATTCGAAGCCACAAGCGGAAAGTGGGATTGGTGGAGAAGAAATCCATTCGGTATCAATTATTATAAAGGTGGCCCCTCCTATCCAACTCCATCCGAACCATACCGGCATACCATCTATTCCTTCATTTGCGGACCGATCGAAGGAAGCTCTATCCAGGAAAATAACATGACACACATAGGGGCCTTTTTCCAGGACAGTATCACCATTGGAGAAAGACTCACCCTGAATCTTGGTATCCGCTTCGACACTTCCAAAGGTTCGTTTCCCGAACAGGTCAAGGCAGCCTCCGCCGATCCCTATGGTTTGCTTGCCACTCTTGGAGAATCCCCTTTCAGCGAGTACACACTCCCGGCAATGGATGTTCTCACCTGGACTCATTTTTCTCCCAGACTAGGATTTGCCTATGATCTCTTTGGGGATGGTAAAACCAACGTCAAAGGCTCTTGGTCCAGATACAATGAGTATTTAATGATCCAGTACTACTCTCTTGCCAATCCCAACTATCCTAATTCCGGCGAGTGGTACTGGTATGATGACAACCAAAATGGAACCATCGATCCAGCCGCAGACAGATTTGACCTGATTTACCTGCCTCCCGATCCATTCACCTTTTCACTCGAGAGGGAAGTCGACCTCGATGCAACAGCCCCCTACACCAATGAACTCACCTTGGGTATCGATCGAGAAATGGCCAAAGACTTTAGTGTCACTCTCGTGGCCATCTACAAACACAAACAGAATATTTTCGAAGACGTCAATGACTATGGTCTCGGAAAAGAGGAGGCTTGGAAAGGCTATGCCGAAAACAGCCCTTACTGGGAAAAATTCAACTTTGCCGATCCCGGTGACGACGGGCTATTCCAAACGGAAGATGACATAGATTCCTATGCCTATGTTGAACTAGCGGATGCTCCCGAAACCCATTACTTTTTAACAAATGTTACGGGTTCCTACAGAAAATACTTGGCCCTTCAGCTGCTCTTCAATAAAAGAATGGCCGACCGCTGGCAGCTTTTAGCCTCATTTGTCTGGAGCAAGACCTGGGGCAACATTGGCGGGGATTACGAAGCCTCTTCCGGTGTCTCCGAAAGCTTCAACACGCCTAACTCTTTCGTCTTCTCCGACGGAAGGTTAGGACAGGACCGTCCACTCAACATCAAAATCCAAAGCACAGTCATCCTGCCGTTGGACATCTTTTTTAGCGCCTACTTCAACCACAGGTCCGGGGCCCCTTGGGCCAGATCTGTCACAGTTTATCTGCCTGACGATCCGACATACAAATGGGATGGAGACGTCTACACTGTTGCCACGGAAGAAATCGGCACCCGCCGCCATCCCTCCCTGACAACTCTCTATATCAGAATCGAAAAACGATTCCATGTGGGAAAGAACTTCACCGTTGGCGGATACATCGACATCCTCAACGCTCTGGGTAGAAGCGGTTACGTCATCTCGTCCAATCCCGGAGGATACATCGACTATTCTGCAGGCTGGGACCAACCCTCAACTTTTGAGAGATACTCCACCTACGGAGACGTCACGAGCGCCTATGGAAACAGAACCTTCAAATTCAGCCTTAGGTTCACATTTTAGAGTGGAAAGATAAAAAAATCTCAACTTGTTCAGTTGATCTTAAAATCCATGACTTTCCTTAATTTTTCTCCGCCTGTCTGATTGACGAGGTAAGCGGTAAGTTTATTCCCCCCTACGCTAAGTGTATCCAGTTCATCAGTCAGAACAAAAGGAACCTCAATTTCGTACCGTTGAGCTTTGTGCTTCTTTAATTCATCCACTGTCGTTTCAACAGTGTAGCTCTCCGTGAACTCCCAGACAACCTCACCCTTTGAATTCTGTAATTCAAGATGGAGATCAAGAGTTGTGACGAGCTTATCGTCTTTGTCAGAAAACCAAATGCTTGCATAAGGGACCTGAATGAAAACGCTCCCTTCTACTCGGTTTTCTTGGATAAGGGTCTTCTTCACTCTCCAGATAAAGTTGTAAAATTTTTGCTCTCCCTGAATAGTCTGCTGAGCACTCGCTTGGGCCGCATTCAGTTCATGCATATAGAGCAAATTGTATTCCCGCGCCCCAGATATGTCATATGTGATGAGTTTAAACTGCGACGTACAGTTTTCATCCACAAACGCGATGGGAAATGCCCCGTAATACCAGATTTCTCCACACTTCCCCTGAGGGCCACTGCCCATAGGATAAGAAATCCTGTCCATAGGAGGACCAAAAAGGATATAGATCCGACCGCGATCCGTCATCCACCCTGGTCTGGGTTCGGTTCTAAACATCTCGGTGGCCTGTTCGATTCTGTTGAAGTACTCCATTTTCAGCTCATTCTCTTCCGTCCCGGGATCGGGATCACGCTTTTTCCAGAACTCTTCTATCCAAGCTTTTTTTTCATCGTCCGGAACCTCTAGAAAAACCCGTTTTTCCTTCTCCAAAATTATATATCTGACTTTACTGATAAAATCGGCATCATCAGGATTAAGTTTTTTTTCTAGCGCATAATAACGGCAGGAAGAGGCCGTGATGAGGAGGCAAAAAATCAAAAATAAAGAGATGGACAAATCCAGTGGGTTCTTAGATTTTATTTTGGATTTATTTAGATAAATAAGGATCATCTTTTCTCCTTAATGACTTTAACATTTTTTCGGATCTCAGGCTGCTCGGGATTCATCTCCAGGGATTTTTCCCAGGCACTGAGGGCCTCGGATAATTGTCCCAATCTATAATAACACCCGCCCAAGGCATTTAAAACAAGGGAGTTGACGCCAAAATGTAGGATGGTCTTGTCGAACACTTCAATGGCTTTACCAAACTCTCCCAATTTCTGGTAACTTGCTCCCAGTAGGAAATGAACATCATAGGACGGTGATTCAGGAAGACTCATGAAGGATTTCAAGATCGAGACAATTTTCGTATACTCCTTTAGCTCCGCATAGATTCGGGACAGCCCTAGGGCAAATACCTCATTATCCGGCTTTTTGCCGTAGGCATTTTCTAAGTATTCTAGGGCATCTTGCACTTTACCGCTGTTAAAAAACTGTTGGCCAATAACGTACGCATAGACCGGATCATCCGTCGCCGCCAAGAGTTGAGAATAAATCCAAGGGCGTGCGATGGACTCAACAGGGGTGACATCAAATTCATCTGTTTCAAACAAGACCTCCTGCTTTTCAATACTGAGAGTCACCTGAATTCGATAATGCGCAGGGAAAAACTCTTGGAGTGATATCTGCTCGACAAAATCAGGCACTTCGACGTATTCGGCTATCCGTTTTGTAAAACTCTTAAATTCCTTTTCGTTTTTTAAAAAAGTGTATTTGAGCTCGCCTCTGTCCTTCAACTCCTGGGACATTCCGTGTATCTGAAACGTCAACACCAGATCATCCTGCATGAGGAACACTCTCTTGGCGTGAAAATAAATCTGATATTTCCCCATTTGGAAAGGACGGAGCCGACTCTCTGGAGGCGGGTTGTCTCTCTTCCTGTATCCCAAAAGAATAGAGGTCATTTGAAGAGAGTCTTTTTCGCTTGGAATGAGCAAATTTCTTTCCAGTGACGTGAACTCTTTGGAGACTTCATTTTTGACAAGAATGGACACCTTGTACGTGCCTGGAATTAGAGGAAACATATCCCTGATACTGAGGGGACGTTGACTGATCTGTAGAATCTGCTCTTGATCGAATTCTAAACTGATATCTTTTTCAAACTGATGAATAGTTTCTCCGTCCAAATCTGATACCGAACCGTTCAGCTTCAGAGTGGTGTAGTATTTATCCTCAAACTGGTTGACCGAGAGTCTTTCAGGTTCGATGGCATAATGGACAAAATAGATCCCTGATGGGTCTTTGATAACTTTAACCAATGAGTCACTATCGATATAATTGGCTGTATATTCCAATTCGACAATATCTTTGTAATCGAGGAATTTTTGTGCATATCTATCCTTAATCGTCCTTGCGGGATTGGACTCGATCCTCTGTATAAGCACATCTGACGTCAGACTTGGGCGTCCCGAGATATCCGGCCCTTCTCCCGGAATTAGAGAAAGAGAATAATTTGCCAATTCTGGCTCGAGATCCCGGAGCCTCCGGTAGGCGGATAGATGGTCTGACTGGTCACCGAAATTCGACGTGAGAAGCGCCATTGGTCCATCCCTTAAGGGACTGTAGAGCCGGTATTCGCCCGCTCCTCCCTGCTGAAAAAAAACAAGATTAAATCCGGAAGGAAGTCCCACTTTTGAGAGCCCTTGATAAAACCAAACTTCGGTATTGTAGACTTGATTCTTGCCTTCAAACCGGATACGGTCATTAGGTTCACCCAGGATGATATACATGCGCCCCCGATCAGTCTTCCATC
>VAPA010593752.1_pt1 | contig 14686 bp, 26 predicted proteins | sample 3395041 | NCBI WGS metagenome assembly VAPA01 (sample SAMN08290432, study PRJNA428436) | hydrothermal vent metagenome | isolation source: Deep-sea hydrothermal vent chimney | place: Indian Ocean: Southwest Indian Ridge | depth 1973 m m
AAGGAGACGGTCAAGGAGAAGGAGACGGTCAAGGAGACGGTCAAGGAGACGGTCAAGGAGACGGTCAAGGAGAAGGAGACGGTCAAGGAGACGGTCAAGGAGACGGTCAAGGAGACGGTCAAGGAGACGGTCAAGGAGACGGTCAAGGAGAAGGAAAAGGGAACAAACCACCCGGAGAAATACGGGACAACCCAGGCGGTAAATCCAAAGCAGATAGAACTGAGCAAGAAAATGAATGGAAAATAGCAGCTAACCAAGCAGCTAAAGCAGCTAAAATGATGGGTAAATTGCCAGGATCAATCGCTGAGTTAATAGACGATATGAACGAACCAAAAGTAGATTGGAGAGAACAACTCCAAAACTACATGGGATCTTTCGGTAAAGATGACTACACGTGGATGCGACCAAACCGCCGCTTCATAGGTGAAGACATCTACCTACCATCACTACACAGTGAAACACTAGGAGAAATGGTAGTAGCTGTAGATACATCAGGAAGTATAACAAAAGAAGAATTAATTCAGTTTTCCTCGGAACTAAATTCAATATTAGAGAATGCAAACCCTTCTAAAGTAACAGTTGTATATTGTGATACGCGAGTAGCACACACAGAGGAGTTTACACCCGATGAATTTCCTGTTAAGCTCCACAAACACGGTGGGGGCGGTACAGCATTCTCCCCAGTATTTGAATATGTAGATAAACACTTAATGGAACCGCCAGAATGCTTAGTATACTTAACAGATATGTACTGCAACGACTTTGGACCACAACCTTCATACCCTACTCTATGGGTAAGTACCTCAGAACGAACAGAAGCACCGTGGGGATCAGTAATTAGAATGGACAATAATTAAGCAGTCCCACAGATAATAAGAATAAACTAAAAACTTGGGCTGAAATTCCTCAGCCCAATACCCCCGGAGTAAGTAAATGCGGTTTGACTTTCTAAAAGCGGCAGGAAACGTCGCGATCTCAAAAGAGTTCACAAAAACCCCAGACGGATTTGAAACAAAACCCTACCCATTTGTAAAAAACTTTGATAGTTTTTCAGAATCAGTACAAACTGTGGAAGAACTATTCCCAATTATTGAAAAACACTCTAAACTAGGCCACACAGCAATAAAAGGCCTATTAACCCAGCCACTTAGTAACCAGTCCCGAGCAGGTAAGACCGTAGCGGATTTCCACACACAATGGATAATGTTGGACCTAGATTTTGAGGATGGATTCAATTCTATAGATGAATTCTTAGCATCTCTTAGCCCAGATTTAAGTGACGTAAGCTACATATTTCAAGACAGTAGTTCAGCGGGTATAAAAAGTAAAGCAGGTATACGTGGGCATATTTTTATGATGCTCGAAAAAACAGTATCACCATTACTAATAAAAGAGTGGTTAATACAACAAAACTTCGACAGCCCGGTATTAGATACACGTATAGAACTAGCATCTAATTCCTTATCTATAAAATACCCACTAGATATATCAACTTGCCAAAATGATAAATTATTATTTATCGCTGATCCTATATGCACCAACTTCAAAGACCCAATACAAGGGCAACGATTAAAATTAGTAACTAAATCAAGAAAACAATCCCCCATTACATTTAATGCAAACGCTGCAACAAACAGGGAAAAAACAAAAACAAAAGTAGATCAGCTACGAACAGCTAAAGGCCTAAAGAAAAAATCCCCAAAATATAAATACATAGGACAAGATGAAATACTATCTAACCCAGATGAAGTAATCGTAACAGGGGTTAAAACAGAACGGGGATTCACATATATCAACCTAAATGGCGGGGATAGCTGGGCCTATTATTACCCAGATGATAAGCCAGATATTGTATACAACTTCAAGGGAGAACCACCGGTACTCCTCAAAGATATTGCACCAGAATACTGGAGGAACCTAAAAGCACAAGTAAATCCGCAAACTCCGAAACCTAGTACTGTGCCCGTAGTATTTAGAGACCTGCACTCCGACACATATTGGAATGGTACATATGAGCCCGGAAAAAACAAAGTAGATATTTACCCAGTATCTAGTACTCAGCGGATTGGACACTTCCTAGCTCAATTTGGCAAAACTATGCCAGACTTCATAGAAGATTGGGATTTAGTATTTGACCCTACGACAAACAAAGTAATAGATTTCCCAAATAAATGGGTAAATAAATTCTCACCTTCCGTGTATATGCAACAGGAAGGTATACCAAATATTGGCATCCCCCCAACCATAGACAAAATACTAACAAGTGTTTGTGGGGATGATAATGCTTCAAAAGAGCATTTCTTAAACTGGCTCGCCTACATCTTTAAATATAGAAAAAAGTCAGGTACGGGGTTTATATTTCATGGTCGTACAGGTACCGGGAAGGGAGTATTATTTGACAAAATAATAAAACCATTACTGGGGGACAAGTACGTGAACGAACTGATAATAGACAACCTCTCGGACCAGTTTAACCAATACCTAGAAACGTCATTAATCCTATGGATTGATGAATTTAATGTTGGGGACAGTAAAGGTGCCTCAGTATTAATGAACAAAATAAAAAACCTCGTAACTGAAAACAATATAACTATACGAGGTATGAGACGGAACCCAGTACAACGTCAGGTGTATAACAACATAATAATAGCATCAAACCATGCCGATCCAATACCAATGGATTCAAACGACAGACGGTTTAATGTACCACCAGCGCAAGAGAAAATGATATCCTTGTCACAAATGGACGTAGCGCAAATAAAAAATGAGTTAGGAAACTTTGCAACTTATTTACAAGAATTCAAAGTAGACACTAGTAAGGTAAATAAAGTACTAGATAACAAAGCTAAAAAACAGATGATATTAGCTGGCATGACAAGCCACGATGCATTCTTCCAAGCAATACGAAATGGAAACCTAAATTACTTTATACAATACATAAGAGAAAAAGCACCACTATCACCAGACAACTCTTATATAGAATTTGAAAAAGCAATAAAACGATGGACAGCATGTAGTGATTCTACAGTCACTATTACACGAGAAGAGTTAAGTTCGGCATATGCATATTTACAACAAGCTAAATTCATATCCCCGACTAAATTCTCTAGAATGTGTACAATAAATAGACTAGAAATGAAAACCTGCAAGTTGGACAATAAAACAGTACAAGGTATACAAATAGACTTCAAAAACACTGAAGAAACTCTAAAAAATACCATATTAAAACCCAACGTAATAGGATTAGTAAATGCAAAGTAACTACGTACCAACATTAGAAATAGCGGCAGACGCTTTAATGGCGATACTAAACAACCCAAACACAAATGTAAGAGACTCAGACCTACCCGATATAGCAATAAACCACGCAAAAAATTTACTACAAAACGTAGGCAAACAAAATGAAAACTCAACTCACTAAGTTACAAATAATTTTAGCGGCGCGGAGCGCGCTTAACTCCGAAGTCCTTAGTTCTTAGTTCTAACTCAGAACTTCGGCAAAACAAAAATCCAACTCTTTAGCAGTACCTAAAAAGACAGCGCGAAAAATAGAGAGTTGGTACCTAACAACGTACCTCTTCCAATAGGCTTTGAAGCCAATAGATACTGGGTAAAAGGAGTACACCAAACAAAGTAGAAAACAAAATGCCCGACGAAAAAAACAAAGACGAGGAAGAAGAAAATGCCAATGAAACGAATACACATAAACCAACACCGGATAAAAGCCAACCGAAAATCTACTGCCCAAGGTGCAAAAGCTTCAACAAAACTTCTTCCTGTGATAACCGCCAAGACCTACAAAGAGAATGCATACGGCCACGAAGTAATAATTAATGGCCCTTGCAGAATAATTTATCGCCCGGATAAACCACTATCCTGCGGCGCACATGTATGGATTGAAACCCAAGAAAAAGTAGTTGTTTTTGAGCGGGGTAAAGGAGTGGTAGCAAATTTATGATACCCAACGGATATATACTATACGAAGGGCCATCAGGCATAGATAAAAAACCAATAGTACTAATAGCAACAGGTTTTAAAACCCCATCGTCTAACCCCAAAACTGGCCCTATGATCCAAACATATATTATGCGATCAGATATGGCCCCTACAACAGCAGTACTAACAGAAAATGACTCAAGTATATGCGGAACCTGCAAACACAGGGGCAACAACGGGAAACATAGAACATGCTACGTCCAAGTACAACAGGGACCAAATGCTGTTTATAAAGCTTACAAAGCTGGTAAGTATGACCATATAGATATATATAACTTACCCATATGGGCACCCCTAACGAAAGAACGATCAATAAGACTAGGATCATATGGTGACCCCGCAGCATTACCATTATCATTAACTTTATCAACAGTAATACAAGCAAAAAACCATACAGGATACACACACTTCTGGAAAACAAACCCGGGCCTGAAACACACATGTATGGCATCAGTTGACACAGAAACTGAAGCACTAGAAGCACAAAAACTAGGATGGAGAACCTTTAGAGTAAAAAATGAAGGTGACCCAACACTAAGTAATGAAGTAGAATGCCCCGCAGTACTAATGCCGGGAATAATACAATGTAAAACATGTAAATTATGTAATGGTAAATCAGCAGCCAAAAATGTTGTTCTAAACGTACACGGGGTTAAATGGAAAATTGACAAATTTAAAAAAATCAGCTAACATCGACAAACCTTGGGAAGATGAACCAAACAAAGACAGTGGAATTTTCTGTGGACTAGACTGGAGCATAAAAAGAAACCACTCCGGAGCTTGGTGTGGCTACGTAAAAATGCCGCCGGGAGAACTACATAAAGCAGACGATATCGACGTACACGTGCACGGGGGTTTAACTTTTGAAGAAGTAGATCCAAAAGACAATAGACAAGTATTTGGTTTCGACTGCGCACACTTAGATGACTTACTACCAATACTAGTAGGAATGCCAGATATGCCACGCGGACTATTTGAAGACGCAGTATACAGAGATATAGATTACGTAACCGACCAATGTAAAAGACTATGTTGGCAATTAGCAGGAAATACATTCCATGGAAAATTTAACGAAGCCCTCTACCAAGAGTTTAAAAATAAAAACAGTTAATGCTTGGAGTTTCTCAAGGCTAAGCAACTTCGAACGTTGTCCTTATTGCGTATTTCTTAGTTCCGTACAAAAAGAACAAGGGCCAAAACGCGATAACACGCACCCAGCAGAACGTGGGGTAAAAATCCACGGGGAAGCCGAGGACTACGCACAAGAAATCATAGCAGAACTACCCCATAGTTTACGTAAACTAGAACCAGAATTCAAAATGTTACGAGAATTACATACGGAGGGTAAACTCGAAATAGAACAGGACTGGGGATTCGATATAAACTGGGATACATGTGATTATTTCGGAAAAAACATATGGTTACGAGTTAAATGCGACGTAGTTATACACCACGATAAAACCCAAGCCACTATCATAGACCACAAAACTGGTAAAAGCTTTGGGAACGAAGTAAAGCACATAAGCCAAGGCCAACTATACGCAGTCGCTGCTTTCATGAAATACCCAGAACTAGAACGAATAGATGTAGAATTCTGGTATATAGATGAAGGAAAGACCAAAAAGAAATCCTATGACCGTAAGAAAATAATACGGCCCCTAGAAACATTCACACAACGTGGATTAGCAGTAACAACCTGCATAAACTTCCAAGCTAAACCTAACGTACATAACTGCATGTGGTGTGACTTCGGACCAAATAAAGGAACTGGGGTATGTACCTACGGAGTAGAACCGTAATGAAAGAAAAGCCCGAAGGATCACTCCTCTGCCAAAAAACAGGATGCCTAGATGATGGTTGGTACACAGGCAGGGAGGGAATAACCCTATGTAAATGGTGTAGAAAAACTAAAAACTCCGCGTTCAATAAACAACAAGATATAAGACGACTTATAGGAACTGAATACGGTGACATCTTTAAAATGTACCTTCCCGCAACCCACGAAAAATTTAGAAAAATGCAAAGCAACCGGATGCCTTGACGATGGATACTACTACGGCAATACTGCAACAACTATAGCGGATACAATAAAATGCGAGTGGTGCCACGACACACCACATTCGGAATTTAACAGAAGCCAAATAATAATACGACTATCAAAAAAATGGCACTACGACAAAAAACTTGATATATTCTTCGAAAGGCAATAAAAAATGACCCAAGGATTTTTCACAGCTATACCACCACCATTTAATCACCAGACTAAATCTACGAAACGACAACTAGAAGACGATCGTATATTCGATACCTCAGACCCAGGCACAGGAAAAACTAGAGCAGCGTTAGATGCATTCAACCACCGAGTAAAACTGGGTACATCAAAGAAATGCTTAGTACTTGCCCCCAAGTCTATATTACAACCAGCCTGGGGGAATGATATAAAGAAATTCACCCCCGAACTAACCTACTCTATAGCTACAGCTCTGAATCGAGCCAAAGCATTTGATAAGGAAGCAAACATATATATCACTAACCACGACGCGGTTAAGTGGATATTAGAGCATAAAGAAGTCCTAAAGGGCTTCGATACCATAATTATAGACGAATTAACGGCATATAAACACCACACCAGCCAACGCTCTAAAGCAGTACGAAAATTAGTTAAACTATTTAAATACAGAGTAGGATTAACAGGTACCCCCAACCCTAACTCTATAACAGATATACACCACCAACTACTATTAATAGACGATGGTGAAAGGTTAGGAACATCCTTCTGGAAATTCAGGGCTTCCGTATGTGAACCAGTACAAGTTGGCCCCGGGAAAGAAATGCTCCAGTGGGTAGATAAAGTGGGGGCAGAAGAGGCAGTAGCCGATTTAATTGAAGATATAACAATAAGAAATAAATTCGACGAGTGTATAGATATACCACCACACTCAGTATCTACGATAGAGTTTGATCTATCTGAAAAACACAGACTAAGTTATGAAGAACTACGATTAACCTCCATACTAGAATTACAATCAACGACAATAACAGCAGTGCACGCAGGAACCGTAGCTAATAAACTACTACAACTTACCTCGGGATCAGTATATGATAATGACAAAATATCACGTATAATAGACACGGAGAGATATGAAATAATAATAGAGTTAGTAAAGCAACGTAAACAATCCTTAGTAGCGTTTAACTGGAGACACCAACGGGAGGAACTAGTAAAACTAGCTAAAAAAGCAAAGATAAAATATGCAGTAATAGACGGTGAAGCCTCCGATAAAGAACGTATAGAAGCGGTAAACGAATTCCAGGCGGGCAGACTACAAGTTATATTTGCCCACCCACAATCAGCGGGCCATGGTTTGACATTGACCAAAGGAACTGCTACTATCTGGGCATCACCTACATATAATGCAGAACACTTTGAGCAACTTAATAAACGCATACATAGGGCCGGTCAGACACAGAAAACGGAAACTATATTAATAGCAGCTAGAAATACTATAGATACAGAAGTATACAAAAAGTTAAACGGGAAGTTAGAAAAAATGACAAACCTTCTCGGACTATTAAAAGACCAGCAGGAGTAATCCATGTCAAAACCGACAGGCGCCCTCATCGACGAGATGTATAGGCTAAAACAAACTAAGAAAGATCACGAAGCAACGGTTAAAAAAATAAACGAAGAAATTACATTAGTAGAAGCTGAATTAATCCAGAAGCTAGACTCAGAAGAGACATCAATGGGTCGTGGTAAGTCAGCTTCTGCTAGTATAACTAAGTCCGAAGTACCAACTGTAGAAGACTGGGAAACCTTCGGACAATATCTCATCGACAATGATATGTTATATTTACTACAACGTAGAATTGCTGTGAGAGCGTTTAGGGAATTAAAAGCGGCTGGGGAAGAAATCCCTGGTACGACAACATTCCCTAAGCGAACTATATCACTACGAAAAATAAACAAGGAAACTCAATGAGCAAAGCAATGCTAGACCTCCAAGCAGAAATCAAAGCCGAATTAGAAGCTGCCGCAAAAACTGTAGACCCACCTTCTAATTTTAAGATCTCTACTAAAGGTAAACAATTCACGCTACCAGATGGGACATCTAGTCGTGGTCCTATGGCCGCAGTAATATTAGATTACCGTACCGTGCATAACTACTACAAAGGTAACTACGACCCTAAGAAACCAGAAGCACCAACTTGTTTTGCAATCAGTAAAAATGTGGGGGACATGAAACCCTCTCAAAATACAACTGACCCACAAAACGAAAATTGTAAAGAATGCCCGTTTAACCAATGGAAATCTGCACCAACAGGCCTCGGCAAAGCATGTAAAAATATTCGCCGCTTAGCCTTAGTACCACCAAATGCAACCGCAGATACACGACCTATGATTATAGACGTATCTCCAACCGCATTAAAGCACTTTGATGGTTTTATAAACAAGTTAACAAAATTGGGCATGATACCAGCCCAGGTAGTAACAAACGTGGACTTCGCCGACTCTGATTTCCCACAACTAACTTTTGAAGTGGGCGAACCCCACGGAAAAGACGAGTTAATGTGGGCCCTAAGAGAAGACGCGCAAGAGTTACTCAACAAGGAACCCTCAAACAACTAATGAATGAGGCGGGATTTACAAGCTCGATTAATAAGAAGCTTCCTAAGTATATCCACAGTTGGAAAATCAATTGTAGATATGCTAATGGAGTCCCGGACGCTTGGTACTCAGCCGACAAAGCTGATTTGTGGGTTGAGTACAAATTTCTTAAAAAGTTACCAAAAAAAAGTGTTAAACCTAATTTATCAGCATTGCAATCGAAATGGCTAAAAGACAGACAATCGGAAGGTAGAGACGTACTAGTAATAGTAGGCTCTCCAGAAGGATGTATAGTGTATGAAAATGGAGAATGGGATAACCATAAGCCAGTAACTACACTAATACCAAAAACAGAAGTAGTTAAATTAATAATTAATAAGGTATCTCATGTTAACACTACATAACTCGCACAACAAAGAAAGTGAATTACTAGAATTAGTATTAAAAGCTAAAGGTATAGAATTTACCTCGGAAACAGTAGCGTCAGAATTAACACTAGACGACAAAGGATTATTAATTGATGACACTTTCGTAGCTATAAAATACCTAAACGAAAAATTCCCTAAACCAAACCTATTCTCCACATCACCAGAACAGACATCGCGACTCAACTTATTTCTACTAGAAATACTCGAAGTATATGAAAGTAACGATACAGAAGATCTATTCGAAGAACTCCAAAAAGTAGGTATACCCGACAGCTTTATAACTGGGGACAATATATCAATACTAGATCTATGCCTATATCCTATACTACCAAATAATAAAAATTGGAAAGACTATAAGCAAAGAATAACTGAATACCTAGACAAGCATCAATATAAATAGGAGCAATCTCATTCATTACTTTAATATGAGTTTGAAACATGAGTCTTGTCGTATTAGGATTAGTAGTCCTTTTTGTATACGAATTTATAAATTTACCGAGGGACACGGATGACTAACCCTTCCATAGATAAAAACCCAGTGGGCATCTATTTCGACAGGCAACGAAACAGATGGCGTGTACGCTTGTATAAACAAAGGGAAGTAGTACACCTATCCTACCACCCAACCTACCAAATGGCTTATACCAGATGGGAAGCGGCTTTAAAAGAAAGAGAACTATACGAACCCAGAGAACTAATACCTATACAACCAACATTCTCAGGACTTATAATGGGGTTTAAACTAAACTTATGATATACGCTATAGCCAGAGACACTGAAGCTAAATATTATCAGCTAATAATATGGAAGGAGGATAAAAAAGAATGGGTAACTATAGCAAGAGCTAATAAAGCTAAAAACTTAAGACCTATGATAAAAATAATAGACCCAGGATGTGGAGATAAAAAATGAACGAGAAAATAAACGATAGGACCCCAGAACCACCAGAAGAAAAACCTATTATAGCATTCCTATGTAACCTAGCCGCCCGGGAAAAAGCAGTTAAAATAATAACCGCATTAGCTATGTCAACGGAAGATAGAAAAGCCAGAAAAGAACTACTAGCATTACCAATCAAGAAAGTAAGTGGAGTGCCAAAGAACATATTAGTAGCTGCGACTAAAGATGACGAGACAGTATTTACTATTAATATGAAAACGGGAGAATCATACTATGAATGATCTAATACAAGCACGTATGATAGAAGGGACTTTATATATCGAAGCTACTGAGTACCAATTAACAGAGGCTAAGTACCAAGCACTTTGCGCTGAGCACGAAGAACTTAGTACTAAATATAATAAACTAAAAACTGAGTACCAAATGCTTAGAAGCATTGACACAAATATAGAATATTAAGACATCCTATCCATGAACTGAGACCGTGACTCAGGGGAGTTTGAAAAACCCCCGTGGAATTGTATAAAAGCCATAGATGCCGCCAGCATATCCTCACAAGACTCAGCATTTAAAACACGAGCTTGAAACTCTGGGATCATCTTCTTAGGGTCTAATTTCGTCATTTTGTTCCTCTTTTTAAATTAAATACTTTTACTGGTAAACACGAACCAGTATCTACTTTACAGGCTATTTTCACAGCCTCCTCAGGCGTAGCACCTTGGTACATAGCACCTATTGCTAAATGCGAACCTGAACCAAGTGCTGAAAACGACTCTCTCACGGGGGCGGGTATAAGTTTACAACCATACCAAGTGATACTACCCGACTTAGATAATATATAGGCTTCAAAATCTTCATCAATTTCAACGGGTTTTTCTCCACCGCGTTTCCACTCGATAAAAGCAATTCCTGATTCCACCGAACCACAATAACCTATTATATCACTACCAACTTCAAAAAGCTTGTCCCCTTTAGTAATTAAACCCTGGTGAGTAAATTGACTATCTGAAGCCATACTATTTTTATTCACTGCTATAGTTGTCATATACATTCCCCTAGGGGAAAAAAGGCTCAGTACCAAGTTCTCAGTACTGAGCCTAACCCCTTCACCCTACGAACTTAGTTAAACCTTAATTACCACCCACCATACTAGACTTCTGGTCCCGCTCCCGCTTCTTTCGAGCAGCTTCACTACCTTTAGTATTCATACGGTTATTATTCTCCCGCATTTTTTCTATTAACTCTTCAGCTGATAACGATTTCTTTTCATCTCTGTGAGTAGACATAGGATCACCTCCTCAGGTGGTTAATTACTTAAATACAAATATTTATATCATCTTTATACACAATAACAACACTATTGTCATCAGTAACACCTTTTAATAACTGCTCCATAGCTCTAGGATCAGTAACAGAATGTGTATAAGTTGGTACCTTATTAGGACGTTTAACAATAACAGTGTCTGGCTGACCACACACCATCAGTATAACAATTATAACTTTAGTTAGCATTATGGGCCCCTATCTGACCCCGTAAAGTATTAATCCTCTCAACCATTAAACCATCTCGAGTTATAACTTTACCATAAACATCTACGGATAAACAACCTAATTCTTTATCTGATGCAGCAGTAGGGAGGAATAATCTAGGGGATAATATAATAATATCCTTAGCTACAAAACCACCACATCCATTAAGGACGCTTACCACGAGCAAACTCAGCAATACGTTTTTCAATTTCAGCACGAGCCTTAGCCTCCTTACTTAATCCTTCAACCATAGCTTCAGTAGCACGATTCTCAGTAGCACGAGCTTCTTCAGATGCGTTACGAATAGTTTTTTCATACTTAGCTTTTGATCGATATAACAAAGCTAATAATACAGATGCTATAACACTAACAATAGCAAGGCCATAATTTTTAAACGCACTAAACATTATTTTGAAACCCCCGTAGTAGTAATAGTACGAAGGCCAATATTAACCATTGTGACGACAAACAAAATAGTTCCATAAGCATTGTTACCTATAATACTCTCTAATAAAGTAAAATTCTGCTCAACCCCGATAAGTAAAGCACCAGCTACATTAAAACATATTGTTTTTGATTTATACCACTTTTTATTCTCATTCATTTTTTACAACCTTGATAATAATTAACAATCGTAGAAAGTTGTTTTTTAGTAGCCTCAGCCTCTTGATGAGACGTATGACCATCATAGCCAAAATACCCAACGGCCCCCGCTAAAAAAGTACTTAAAGCTATCAACGCTTTAACCTTATCAAACGTAAACCACTTCATTATTCTACAAACATACCAGAGGACATAGTTTCTGATAGACGAATAGAACGTCTACCTACTTGGCGTGACCACTCAGAATCCAGCATTTCTATAGAAGCACCTAAGTAATCGGCCTTTTTTATAAGGGCAATAGTTTTTTTGAACCCCAAGAAACGAACTATACCCATATTGAATACCATATTATATATAACATCCCTACGGGTACTATCTAAGTGCTCAATCCATTCACAGCGATCTTCAACTTCCATCTTAACGCGATCTATATCATTACGAAGTAAGTACATAGCTTCCTCTTGCGTAATACCTAAATCATCTAAGTTACGACCCACTCCTATTGTTATTTTACCAACTGAATCCTCATAGGCTAATTTAACTAAACCCTCGTCACGAAGTAAAGCTTCTTCTAATTCACTTTCTGTTATTTTTCTCATCTGGGATATCTATACTCACTTTTAAATTAATTTTTTTTGCTATAAATGAACTTAATAGGTATACAAACCTAGAGCCCATATGTCCTGACATACCGACGAATGCAGCAGTCATAAGTGGATCAATTTTAGATGCTTCACACAGCCAAAATGTCATAATACCAAAGAAAGAGGATGTAACTAACTCACCAATAAACTCAGGGAAAGAGAATTTAGCTGTCTGCCCTAATCTAACCCTACGGATATAACCGGCAGCTCCCCCCCACATAGCAATAAAACTTACCCAACCATACGTTATCAAACTGTATGTAGTAGGATCTTTCTCTGGCATATCTTTTACTTCCATGTTTAATATCTCAATAATCTAATATTACTAGCACAGTAACGGGACTGTTACTAGTTTGCGATATAACTTCTAAGGGCGGGCATCTGGGCGACAAACGGGATAGATCTAGCCATAGCCACGTCAAAGTCTTTATTCAACCAATCTGTAAGCCACGATACCGTAGGACCAGCCATAGCAAACGGTGCAAACTGACCGAATTCCTCAGCCTCATCAGCATCCACATATAATTGCATAATCCCAGGGGCTCCTGAACGCTGCACAACCTCCCAGAAATAATCCCCACCCTTCTTATCTGTATACTCAGGAGCACCACCAATAAGCCTACGTAGCTCATAGCCCGCAGCCGCTAATGGCAGAGTTGCAGCCGCTAATAACATAATCGGGACGACCTTAGCCAACCCATCATTATCTTTAGTTTGCTTCCATACCCGACGCAAGATCTGCTCATGATAACCCCACATAAATTGTTTTAAGTGGAAGAACACACCAAAATGGGGATCGGAAGCCCATGTGGGACGAATAGCAGAGCTAGGTCTAATAACAGACTCATCGATAAACTGATTAAGAGCGGTTTGAATATTAGGTGGTATATCAGTGATATTTCCATTCCACTCCAGTATCTCTTGTCTCGTAACTCCCAATTCTTCGAGATATTTGACAGATACAGCACTGTCCGGCCGATTTGCATGGCGTAAAAGGAAGGTTTTACCGGCACTAAGGGACATAACACGCGATATGTTAGTCCACTGGTGCATACGAACCAATCTGAAATAAGCCTCATTAGCTGCTTTCATCTTATGGCTCATATAAGTTGTAGATTGTTGGTCATTAACCACATGCTCTGTGATGTCATCGCGGATAGCCCCAATTGTTTCAGCCGCATCATAAAGTGCTTGACGACCTTCCTTATCAGATACAAGTTTCATAGACTCACGCAAAGCCGAAAAAAGCTGGCCAGAACGTACATCTATCAAACCAGCATCGACTATAGATGCAAGTACAACAAAACTTAATAATCTAAAGTTCTGATAAGTTATCATCAATGCCGACATATTACGCAACTTAGGATTCATATTAGCGCCTAAACGACCCATATATGCCTCCATTGTTTTACGAACCGTAGCAATCTGTTCTGGGGATAACCCTGAATCTTTACCAGCCGCGTAGTCCTTAGCCGCTAAGTCCAAACGACGATTAACTTCGTACATAGGATCAAAGGTGTTAGCACCGGTACGCTTGTCTCGACTTATAGTATTATTAGGGTTAAAACGCTTCTGTATTACAGCACGTTTTATACCCGCATGTGTATAGGTAGTTAATACAGACATTACATCATCTATATAGAACTGTTGTAGTTTCTTAGCCAAAGCTGGAGTAAACGACCGCTTACTAAGTGCTTGGAACGAAGGACCAAGTACATCGCCATCAGTATCAAGTGCTAAGTCCATAATAGTCCCATCAGAAGCTACTAACTGCTGATAGAAATCTTCCAATACCTGATCTTGAGTTTTACCAGCAGTACCTTTTCCAAGTCCAGCCTCTTTCAAAATACGGATGAATTTAGCTTTGTCACTGGTAATAGCACTTACATCAAATGCGTGTGGGAAATAGTTCTCACGTTTTTGTACAGGTAACCCCATACTATCAGTTAAGAACGTATACAACTCTTTCAGGTACT
>VAPA010289836.1_pt1 | contig 14677 bp, 14 predicted proteins | sample 3395041 | NCBI WGS metagenome assembly VAPA01 (sample SAMN08290432, study PRJNA428436) | hydrothermal vent metagenome | isolation source: Deep-sea hydrothermal vent chimney | place: Indian Ocean: Southwest Indian Ridge | depth 1973 m m
TGTTACCCAGCTCCGGATTTGCGTGGATTTGATGGCGGACTTCAAGAATCGAAGCCTCATGTCGCTCAATGCTCCGCACGATCGCGGAGTCGAACCGGCCACGCTGTGCTGCCGCGGTTGACGGGAGAAGTACAAACAGTAAGGCCAGTCCGACAAAGGTCGATCGAAGGGCCAGTGGCATGTAATCTGTCTTTTTCTTCATGGAGTTGAATCTACTCATCTCCGTGCACATTCCGCCAGATTTATCAGAGGATTTATTCTTCAGTGCACCGCTCTGTAATTACGGAGCGGTGCACTAAATGTCCCGCACTGTTATATTGGTCGGCGGGGAGATCATTATGTACGAACTGAAAGTGACGGTTACAAAGGTGATGGGGAAGTGCGACGCCGATCCACCTGTGAAGCCTGGCGACAGCTTCACGGTGAGCGGCGGTAATATCCGGATCCCGGATGGCGGATACATCTGCCTCTGGGCTCTGCAGAGCCTTATTCCTCTGCTGACACCGAAGGAACGCGAGATCAACGAGAAGGAAGATGAGGACTGGATGTGGCGTGTTCATCACGTTCAGTGTCCCGACCCCGACGGACGGGTGATCTTCAAGATCGAGCGGACCGGCAGGCCGGGAGATACAGCTGCAGCCGTTGGTGAAGACGCCGGGGAAGTCATTTCAACGGTGGAGTGTGAGGAGGAAGAGGACTCCGGGATGCTGAAGACACTTCAGGTAATAGTGGAATCGGTCAACGGCAAGTGCACTTCATGCATGGAACCTGGTGACAGTTTGACACTGCGCAGCGGACGGATCTATATCCCGTCAGGTGGTCACTTCTGTCTCTATGCACTTCAGGCCGTTCTTCCGCTTCTGCCGGCGAAGCAGCGTCTCCTGCAGGATGGCGACTGGATGAAGGTGGATAAACGCGTCATCTGTCCCGATCCGGCAGGCAACGTAATAATGAGAATAGACAGGAAGGAATGACATCGGGATGATTCACTGTAATGTCGCTTCCTGTGTGGGCTGCAGGATGTGTGAAGTTGCCTGCAGTTCGTTTCATTTTGGAGCCGTTTCTCCGGCCATGTCCCGCATCCGCGTCTCCAAACTTGAGGAGATAGGGATCGATGTGGCGGTTGCCTGTCTGAGCTGCATGGAGAAGTCGTGTCTGGTATGTCCCAACGATGCATTGACTGTTGGTGATAATGGAGTGATTCAGCCGGACACAGAACTATGCGATGCCTGCCGGGTGTGTATTGATGCCTGTCCGATCGGCGCTGTCGGTTTCTACGATGAATTGCCACTCTTCTGTAATCTCTGTGAGGGCGAAACCGTCTGTGTCACTGCCTGTCCGAATGGTTCTCTCGTCTACCGTAACGCCGATGATGTCTCTCTCGAGGATTTCCGCCATCTGGAGGGTAATGCCGGCCGGAGACGGGCAGATTACGTGCGCGTGATCGCCGAACCTGTGCGTCAGAGCTGGGAGATGGGCGTGAGGGTCGACTCGTGAGCATCTATCAGGGTAACTCGCTGCGCATCGATCTGACCGCTCACACTCTGGAGCGGGATGTGACCCCGGATAATGGAATCGGAGGTCGAAGCTGGAACAGCTTTACACTCCTGCGGGAACTCGAGCCGGGGATAGATCCTCTGGGACCCGATAACATCCTCTGCATCGGGATAGGACCGCTTACCGGCAGCAGGATGATCGCCACCTGCCGCTTCATAGCCAGTGGGAAGAGCCCCCTGACAGGTATCCTGGGAGATTCCGGTGCGAGGGGTTTCTTTGCGGCAGAATTGCGCTGGTCGGGCCACGACCAGCTTATATTTACAGGCGCCTCGGATAACTGGGTCTATCTGCTTATCGATAATGATACGGTCGAGATCCGGGATGCCTCCCACCTGGTTGGACTCGACATCACTCAGACTACAACTCATCTGCTCAGTGAATTGGGCGATCCCGACCTTCAGGTCGCTGCCATAGGACCTGCCGGAGAGAACCTCGTAAGGTATTCGATCATATCGTGCAACATGGCGAGGGCGGCCGGCCGTACCGGCATGGGTGCGGTAATGGGTTCAAAGAAGCTGAAGGCGATTGTAGTCCGGGGGACCAGACCGGTGAAGCCCGTGGACGGTGATCGCTTCGACCGGGTGTGCTCCACTTATCAGGCTGATCTGGAAGGACACAGTGAGTTCGAAACACGGCGTCTCTACGGTACCACAATGATCATGGACCGGTTGGCCGAAATGGGTGTCCTGCCTGCATACCATTATCGCAGTACGGTTTATGAAGATCTTGAGAAAGTCAATGGAGTGGCCCTGCGCAGAGATCACGTCGTCAAGGAGAAGTCGTGCTTCAACTGCAACGTACACTGTTCCCGCTACAACTGCACTCAGTACGGTGAGGGAGAGGGCCCGGAGTACGAAGCGCAGGCTGCCTATACGGTCAAGTGCGGCAACCCCGACCTGGAGCTGGCTGTCGGTGTATCCAACGCAGTCAACCGTCTCGGTATAGACTGCATTACAACCGGAGAGATCATCGCCTGGCTGATGGAGTGCAGGCATGAAGGTGTGATATCGGATAAGGATATCGACGGTATAGATCTTTCGTGGGGATCCCGTGAAGCACTCATCAAGCTCCCCGAACTCATCGCACAGAGAGAAGGAATAGGCGATCTCCTGGCTGAGGGCCAGCGACGGGCAGCCGTGCAGTTCGGCGAAGAGGCGATCAAGCTCACGGCAGAAGTAAAGGGACTTGAACTCTTCTCTGCCGATCCCAGGGGCATCAAGGGATACGGCCTGATGAACGCCATCAACTCACGTGGTGGAGACCACTACCGGGGCGAGCCGATGATAGAGCTGACGGGAGACGAAGAGCTGGCAATGCGACGGGTGGGCAACCGGAAAGCGGCTCATCGCCTTGAAGAGGAGGGGAAGGGTGCGCTGGTCAACTACGCCGAGCACCTGGGGATACTCTCTGACAGCATGACGATATGCAAGAATATATCCAACTGCATGGATGTGGTCGATTTCGATCTGACGGCAGAAGCCTATTCAGGTCTGCTCGGCAAGGATGTAACGGGAGAGGAATTGTGGGAGGTGTGTTCCGCAGTCAGCCAGGCTGAGAGGGACTTCAACCTGCGTGAAGGCATGTGTGCCGAGGATGACACTCTGCCTGAACGGTTTGTGAACCATCCCATTCCGGACGGACCTTCGAAAGGAAGTACGATCGATATCCGGCGACTGGTTAAAGATTATTACAGGGAGAAAGGCTGGGAAGATTGAGAAAAGTACGAGTTATCATGTACAACAACATAGGTTCCTACCCTGAGGAAGCTATGGTGGATGGCCTTCCAGCCGAAGCATTCCGCCGTGACATGAAGTTTCTGGTGGAGAACAGTTACAGGATTATAGATCTGGATGAGGCGATGAGGCTGGCCAACGGCCGGCGATTGATTCCCGACAAGGTTCTGGCTCTGACCTTCGACGGCGGCTACCGGGATGCTTATACAACAGTTTTCCCGACTTTGAAGGAACTTGGATTACCCGCGACCTTTTGCGTCGGAGTGAACGACGTGGGAGGATCTGTTGATCTGGGAGGCGTGGAGGTTCCCTGTCTCGAATGGGATCAGGTCAGTGAGATCGCCGATGATGGCTTCGAGATTGCTGCCTACACTTTATCAGGCAGGATCTACCATCCGGATAATCCCGAAATGGAGGAGCGACTCATCTCTGAAATCAGGGAGGCGGCAGAAGTCATCCCTGAAAAAGTGGGCAGGCCTCTGCGGTATGTGTCTGTGCGCGAGGGTATACCGGGCAGGAATGTCCATAAAGTGTTGAAGGATACAGGCATCGAAGCGTTCCTGACCAAGTGCCCGACCAGAAGGCGGCCGCACCGATACAGTATCGGCCGAATCCAGGTCGACGATGACGATCCGAATATCTTCTTTGTCAAGATTTCCCGGAACTACCTCCGTTTCAAGGATTCACGCACCTGGCCATATCTGCGAAGGTTCCGCGTAACCCACCTGGCACACAGGATCTCCGACAGCATCAATGCAAGGCGGGCGGGAAAGCGGTAGTCAGGTGCCGGCAGCCCGGCCAGACAGCAGATGCAGCACCGGCATATCCTTTTCAAACAGAATGCCCTGCCACTCCAATCCCGCTTGACTGAAATAATATTAGACGGTTTAATACTAAAAATTTTGGAATCCTAACAAACTGGAGAACGCAAAGATGAAACCCAGAAACCAGATAACTTTACTTGTTACATTCGCCCTGGTTGTCGGACTTGTCGGATGTGATTCGAGTACCGATCCTGCGCATTATGCGGATGAGAACTGGCAGAATGCTGATATGGTCCGCGGAGGGAAGCTCTTTGATAAATGGTGGGCGGTCAACAGCGGAACACAACCCACGACCGATTTCGATCCGATCTGGAGCAGCCAGACAACCAATACCCGATCAGGTGGTGATACGTGGCGGTGCAAGGAGTGCCACGGTTGGGACTACATAGGCAGGGATGGACGTTACTCTTCCGGAAGCCATTACACAGGATTCAACGGCGTATGGACCGTCCGCGGGTATGACAAAACCATTCTATTTGACAGCATATTGGATGAGGGCGGTGATCACGATCTGTCGGCCGTCTTGAGCGATCAGGATGCCCTCGATCTCACCAGGTTTATTGTCGATGGCCTCGTAAATATGAGCCTCTATATAGATGCGAGCGGCAACGCCACAGGAGATACAACAAGCGGTGAAACGCTTTATAACGCCAACTGTGCATCGTGCCACGGCACGGATGGCCTGACATTGGACTTCAAGAGCAGTACAGGTGTTCAGGGAATACGCTGGCTTGCCGATGACAATCCTCAGGAGAGTCTGCATAAGATACGGTGGGGTCATCCGGGTAGTTCAATGCCCAGCATGGTTGAGAACGGATTATCTGCCCAGCAGACAGGTGATATTCTGGCTCATGCCCAGACACTGCCTGGGGGCTGATCTATAGCTCTACCTACATGTCGGTAATACGTCAATCCCCCCTCACGGATAATCTGTGAAGGGGGATTTTTTCCCCATATTGACTTAACCTGTTTCTGCCGGTGGCGTAACATAATCGAAAGATGGATACTCCATCTGCCGATCACTCCATATTCCGGATCAGATTCTGAATGCAGCCGATCATGATGACTGCACTGCTTATTATCGCAGTTCTACACCGATGCCGGATTCGGCGCCGCTCGAATGCGACGGTTGTCGCGTGACAGGGCACTAGGTATTCAACCCTGGGATTACTGCAGAAGGCAGGCTTCACGGGAATGCAGAGGGGAAACAGGATCCGTACTCTTTATTCGTTCCTCCTGCTTGGCATGCTGATCGCATCGACTGGCTGCAAGGGAATCCAGGTAACAACCACTGTCAATCGGGATGGATCGTGTGAAAGGGTGATCGTGGTCGAGAGTGATTCCAGCGGTGTCGGTGAGACGGCCTTTCCAGTACCTGATGATGAATCGTGGAGTGTGGAGGTAGCTCTGAATGAAGAGGATGAGGAAGGTGAAAGCTACTTCCATACGTATACAAAGCATTTCAAGCAGATCGATGACCTGATCGAAGAACTCAGCTCTCTGGATGCGGAGGGTCTACAGATACTCAGTCGGATAGAGTTCACCAGACGCAACAGGTGGTTTACAACATATATCACCTTCAGGGAGATCTATAAGGAGTACTTCCCGTATAAGACGATCCCGATATCGGAATACCTGACACCCGAAGAAATCGTAAGACTTCGTGAGAGTGATGAGGATAAAGAGCTCGAAGACCGGATGGAGGAGTGGCAGGCCAGGAACATGTTCGAAGATCTCTTCAAGAATATGCTGGAAGGAGCTTCCACCCTGAATGATCCCGAGCTGACTCCAGAGATATTGACTGCCGGTAAGGAGGAATTCTTTGAGGCTCTGATTCCGGCAGCGGAAGAGAGCAACTTCGATGAGCTGACAGAAGTGGCGCTTGAGGTCGGCAGGGAAATCTTTCGTACTGAGGTTGTTGAGCAGCTGCGGGCGCAGGTGGAAGAATTTAACCGGGGACTTATCGAATACTCCTCATTCTTCGATGTGGCCACGGATGAGGTCTACAAGTTTACGATAGTAATGCCAGGCATGATTTATGATTCCAACTCTTCCGAGGTCCAGTGGAACAGTGCGACATGGGAATTCAGCCCGATGGACTTCTCCTACGCAGACTATGAAATGTGGGCGGAATCAAGGATCACGAACCGCACCGTTGTCTGGATTTCAGTAATCCTGCTGGTATCTCTTGTGACGCTGGCCGTTGTTTTATTCCTGCGTCGTTGATGAACCCGGAGGGAATTTCTGCGATCCCGAGTCGAGGCTGTCTGCAGCGGAACCTGTGCCCGTGTCTTTCACCCGAAATACGGGCAATTGACTCAGATAAAGATCGTATGAGCAAGAAGCTGGCCCACGACCTCCTCGGGCATTACTGAGAATTCGTAAGGGGACTCAGGGTAATAGAGGGATTCTATGAATTGACTCAGGATATCATCATCGACGGACAATTCGTGTGCAGACAGATCTTCATCGATACCGAAATGAGTCAGGCACGACTTGTGCCTCTCCGTTACCTGTCTGCACAGTTCCCCCATGCTCCGATTGATCTCTCCGCCGTACAGCAGTCCCCGCAACTGTCCGAAATGTTCGATTCCCCGTGCCTCGCATATTCTGAGAAAAATCGTGTGTCTGGTGATCAGTCGGGCCGCGGTGATCTGTCTGTTCCTGTCTGTGCCTTTATTCCTCAAAGCGATATTGCGGGTGATCTGATCACGCCGGTATGCATAATCTTCCAGGAGTGAATTACCGACATCGATGGCGTCCGGTTGCTTTCGCCTGAAGCTGAATCGTTCCTGGAAAAGACTTTCGGTGATTGAATTCCTCCCCAGCAGGGATTTCAGCTCGTCCCACATTTTCGGAAACTCGTCATAGGTCAAATACATCAAGCGGGCCCGGGAGGCTCTATCCGACTTGCCGGGTCGAATCCTGCCATCGTAAATGGACATCTCCTCGAAGTCGGTGATGATTGAAAAGGCGAGTTGGGCAGACCAGGCGAACCGACGCAGCTGAAAGGCGGGACGAACTCCATGTTTGATGTTTGCGAATGGCTTCTTGGCTTCGAGAAAAAACTTCGGCCGGCCATCAATCCGAAAGCAGTAATCGGGTGCCTTAAGGATACCCGTATATACAGGAGAGTCTGACAGAATCACTTCTCGCTTGTCTTCGTTCAAACCCGCTTCGTTGTCGATATCCCATCCAAGGAACCTGAACATCGGTTCCACGAAATTGCGTCGAAGACGCGCTTCACTGTAGAAACCGGCCTTGTAGCTGTCACGGTGTTCGTCGAAGTGTTTGACGAGTGATGCGATGTTCTTCCTGTATGCCATGATCCAAACTCTTCCTGGTCTCCGGTTCTCCCGTTCAACTGCTTATAAGCTACTCGAAACAATCTGTCTGCACACTTTTACTCTTTCTGCACTTTCCTGCGATTCTGTACACTGCCGATATGTCCTCACTGCAGATTACAGTTCGTGGTTCGCACAACCTCCAGGTCAGGTGGAGGCAGTGATAGAGATCTGCTCACAATGAATCTGCTGCTGTTATCACTGCTGGGTCTGCTCGGTTACCTGGCAGGCGAGCGTTTCCTGCTCAAACGCAGGATCAGCTCTGTTCCAATGCGGATAAGTGTCACAGGCACGAGGGGTAAATCTTCTGTAGTAAGGTTGCTCGCTTCGGTCCTGCGGGAAGATGGCAGGAGGGTCGTGGCAAAAACGACCGGTTCGCGGGCGACCTACATATTGCCTGACGGCAGTGAAAAGGAGGTCCCCAGACGAGGTATGGCTTCCATCATTGAGCAGAAGAGATTTGTCCGGATGGCAGCCCGAATGAATGCAGATTGCCTCATTGCCGAGATAATGAGTCTTCACCCTGAAAACCACATTATCGAATCACAGGTGCTCATACAGCCGGATGTTGTCCTGATGACCAACGTCAGGGTCGATCATATCGATGCGATGGGCGGTTCAAAAGATCAGATTGCATCGATTTACGGTCTCGATATTCCACATGGGGCAAAAGTGATCGCTCCCGAATCTGAAGTCAGAGGGCCTTTCGAACGCGCAGCGTATCGAGCAAATGCCAACCTGATAACTGTTCCTGGCAGATCAGCCCTCTCAGACAGCGGTGAGAGACGCCTGATGGCGGGCGGTAACTTTGTAGAAAATCTGGACCTGGTCAGGTCGGCAGCCAGGGAGCTGGGAGTTGCCGAAGAAACGACCGGGAGGGGAATCGCCAATGCTGAGGCTGATAGAGGGGCGCTGAGGATATGGAGATACACTCATGATGAGAAGAGGGAGTGTTTTCTTGTAAGCGGATTTGCCGCGAACGATCCGGAATCAACGGAGCACATGATTGATGCATTGCCGGAAATTTTACCTGAGATGTCGGGCAGGCCGGTTGGTCTGTTGAGCCTGCGTGCAGACAGGGGAGACAGGACCGTGCACTGGATGGATGTATTGAAAGCAGGTTTGATCGATCGTTTTGTGAGGTTTTTCGTAGCAGGACCTCACTCTGCGGCCATGAGCAGGAATCTCTCCGGAATTATGGTTGTAAAGAGTCGGAGATCGGAGCAGGTGATGCAGGCTGTTTTAGCTGAAGTTGAGGATGGAACCGCTATTGTGGGGATGGGGAATTTCATCGGAATCGGGGAGGAGATGATCTCATACTGGCAGAGTATCGGAACCGAATATGGGCTTTGAGCTTCCCTTCATAGGTCTGTTGATCTCACTGATCTTTACCGGGATAACGGGGCTCTTCCCGGGAGGGATTATCGTTCCGAGCTATCTGGTCCTCTTCTACAATCAACCTGCACGTATCGCCGGCACTCTTATTGCAGCCTTTCTCACTCTACTCTGTTACCGGGCTGCGTCCTCCTACCTGATTCTGTTCGGAAGACGGAGATTCGTATTGCTGCTGCTGATCGGTGGAATCTGGGCAATGCTCGGGCGGGAAGTGGCGGCTTCGATATTCCCGCTCTCCGTTGAATTCAGGATCATCGGCTGGGTTGTCCCCGGACTCATCGCGGGCCATTTCGAAAAACAGGGGGTGATGGTAACAGCCGCATCACTGGCTACCGTCACCGTATTGATATTCTTCCTGGGCAGAATTCTGAATCTGATCTGATGGCGTCATGATCGACCGCACAGATCACGAGGTTCAAGCGAGACGAAGGATCATCTCGGCGGGAACAGCAAGCCTTCTGGCTTACCTTGTAGTTGCCCTCTTCAATCCTGCCGGAACCCTGGAATACTCGGCTGAAATGAAGGAAGCCTCGCAGTTGATGGCGGGAGCGTTAGAGAGAATTGGAGAATACAGGGAATCTACAGGGGCCGGCATCGACGAGACAATCGATCCGAACAGGACGGGCGTCATCGGACCTCCCCTCTCCGAACTGATGACGACGGTTGGACATCTGGAGGCCAAGAGAACAACAACGAATCCGAATATGGCCGGGCTGATGGTATACCTGATGCAACGCTCGGGTGTGACCAGGGGTGATACGATTGCGATCGGTTGTTCCGCTTCCTTCCCGTCGCTTCTCATCGCAGTTCTTTCCGCTGCCGATGCACTGGAAGTGCATCCTGTCGTGATCATTTCGCTCGGCGCCTCCTCCTACGGTGCTACCGCGCCGGATTTCAATCTGCTCGATATCTACCAGCGGTTGCTGGAATGGGAATTCATCAAGTCGGGTCCTGCAGCGGTTTCGCTGGGTGGAGGACGGGATGTCGGGGAGGAATTCGACACTTCTATAAAAGCCCTCCTCATCCAGCGTATCAGATCTGAGGATCTGCCCCTGATTATCGAACCGGACCTGCAGAGCAATGTGACTCAGCGAATGCGGATATACGGCAGCAGCAGTGAAGTATCTGTCTTCGTAAATATCGGGGGAGGATATGCCAACATGGGAATCAGTTCCCGTGTACTCCAACTGAAACCTGGAATCAACAACAGTGTTCCGATGCCGTCGGAAGAGCAGAAGGGAGTGATTCACGAGATGGCATCGAGAGGGATACCGGTGATACATCTGCTGAATATCAGGGATCTGGTCACGAATTACGGACTTCCCTGGGATCGTGTACCCCTCCCCTCGCTGCAATCGGCTTTCCTCTCAATACCCCATTCCGGCAGGGGAGTCCTCTTCTGGCTGATCACCGCCACCTACCTGGCGGTACTGACCTGGCTGATGACACCAATTATCCGATTTGAACGACGGGGGCCTCTCCACTATTATCGAAATTGATTCAGGTTTGCCGTTATATAAGGAGCATGTCGGAGAAATTGACGATAGCGAGGGTTTCGCTGGCGAAGGAGAAGATAATGAAACGGTACTATCGGTTGGTGGCAGGAATACTATTGATTACAGGATTTCTATTCACGGCAATCTCACCGGTATTGACTCAGGGAGGTGGCGAGAAGGCCGAATTGCCGGTACTGGTAACCTCGTGCGGCCAGAGTCCGGGTCCCGTTCGTGTACAGTTCTTCCTCAACAGGCTCCAGATAGATCACGTTTACAAACTTCAGGCAACAGCTGAAGACCTGGTAGATGCAAAGAACGCCGGAACACCCTTCAAATCACTGATCATCGTGACGGGTGCGAGTCTGAAGGGGATGGGTGCCGCAGGTGTCTCGATCCAGGATGAGATTGAAAGAACGGAAGCTTTGATCGAAACGGCTAAGAGAGAGGGGATAAAAATCATCGGCGCTCATATCGAAGGGATGTCCAGGCGTGCACAGGGTGCGGCTCCCGGAGACAACTCAGATGAACTCTCCATCGATGCCGTCTGTCCCCAATCGGACCTGCTGGTAGTGCTCAGGGAGGGAAATGAAGACGGGAGATTCACTACCATATCCTCTTCACAAGATATTCCCATGATCCTGTTCGAGAAGAACATGGAACTGGGTGACGTTCTGCAGAATCTTTTCCAGAAATAAGGTCCTCCGACTTTGAGCATGTTCACATATTCCGGGATCGTTCTCGGTGTAATGGTGGTCGTTTATATCGCCGCCAAATCATTCAAACTTTCGACAGAGCTGGCCATGCTGGCGGCAGCTGTTGCCGGGGGGCTGGCTGCAGGATTCGGCATTCCGGTCAGGCATATCGCCGAAGGTTCCATTACCTACCTCGACATCAATCTGATATTCATCACCGCCACGCTCTTCATGAATATCATGAAGGAGTCGGGTGGGATCGTCTTTGTTGTCAGGGGGATACTTACTAGGTTCCACAATTACAGAGCTCTTCTGCTCATACTCCTGACAATGCTGCTTCTGCTTCCGGGTGCTCTTACAGGTGCCGGCAGTGTAACCGTACTGATCACAGGCGGAATGGTTGCCATCGTTCTGAATTATATGGGGATACCTCTGAACAGGATCGCGGCTATCGTGTTCGTCATTGCAGGTCTGAGCGCAGCCGCACCTCCTGTCAGCCTGTGGGCCATGATGACGGCGGCCGGCGTGAATATGCCTTATGTAGGATTTTTCCTTCCTCTGCTGGTGCCCTGTGTCCTCCTTTCACTGGCAACGATCTTCATCCTCGGGTGGAAGGGTTCTAAAACCGATCTGGAGAAGGCACTTTCGGAACTGCCGACACCACCTGCAGGAATGAGCTGGTTCAAGGTGATTCTTCCATTCGGCATCTTCATAATGCTGATATTCTTCGGCAGGCAGTGGCCCTACTCAACACCGGTTCTGGGCCTGCCCCTGGTCTTCCTGCTGGCAGCGATTACCTCGTGGGTCCTCTCTCCTGTTAAGCTGGATATCCTCAAGATTTCGAGGGATACGGTTGACCAGCTTCTTCCCCTGATAGGAACTCTGACCTGTGTTGGGATACTGGTTCAGATGATGACACTGACAGGTGTTCGCGGTCTTCTGGCGGTCACGGTCGTTACCCTCCCGATCCTGCTCGTCTACCTATCGCTCTTCCTGGTCCTGCCGGTTTCCGAAGCTGTTCTGATGTGGGGTGCAGCACCTGTGATCGGGGTACCCCTGGTGCTGCTCTTCAACACGATCGGCCTGAATCCAATTGTTGCACTGGCCGGTATGAGTGTCATCTGGCCCCTGGGAGATGCGCTGCCTCCGACGGCAATCATCGGAAGGTTAACCGTGGATGTTGTGGGCTTTAATGATTCCTATGCCGGATTCCTGAAAACATGTGCCGTGCCGGCTGCGATAATCATGCTTACTGGAACGCTGATGGTAGTATTCAGCAGCAGGCTCAGCTTTCTGACGGGTGTATGATTGTGAGACCGAAGAAGCAGATGAAAAGGGATTAGAAGAATGGATCTGTTATCCAGCATCATTACGATTATCTACTATGCTCTTGTAGCCTACATTGCGGTGATAATGATATGGAATCTGATCAGGACAAAAGAGTGGAGAAAAGAAGTTCTATACATCGTTGTGCTGCTGCCATTCCTGCTCCGGTTGCTGAGGCTTAAGTAGGAGTGAATTTCATGGCAGGTAATACAGAATATATGAGGAAGATAATCCTGGGGGTGGCAGGCCTGATTCTGCTGGTTTCATCCGGGATCAGTTTCTACAGGAGTCGAAACCTGGCTGAGCCTGTCGTGCTCAGCTCCGGGGTGACCGTGGTCAGAAAACTGGGTGATTATTTCGAGGGCATCAGTGGTACGGTAAACGACTGCAATGTCTATTTCTTTGAAGGGGAGGAGGAGGGGGCAACGCTCTTTGTTATGGGCGGAACGCATCCGGAGGAGCCGGCCGCCAGGCTGGCAGCCTGGCTCTTCACCGAAAACGCAGTGATGGAGAAGGGCAGGCTGATCATTGTTCTGAGCGGCAATCGAAGTGGAACCACGGTGACCCGTCCGGGTGGCGCCTACCCGCCCGATTACACGATCGAGACAGAGTGGGGAGAGCGTACCTTCAGAATGGGGGACCGGTGGAGCAATCCTCTCGACCAGTGGCCGGACCCGGAGGTCTACATCCACTACCCCAGCCGGCAGAGTCTCGCATACGTGGACATACGCAATCTGAACAGAGCGTGGCCGGGAAGACCCGATGGAACCCTCACAGAGAAAACCTGCTATGCCTACATGGAACTGATCAGGCAGGAGAATGTGGATATCTTCATCGACCTTCACGAAGCGGAACTTCAGTACCCTGTAATAAGTACGATAGTCACCCATGAAAACGGGCAGGAACTGGCCACTTTTGTATCTATGATGACCAGCGATTTCGAGGGATTTAATATCGGAACCGAGTTCTCTCCAAAGAACCTGCACGGACTCAGCCATCGTGAAGTTGGTGACCATTCAGATGCGATCTCCCTCCTCTTCGAAACCCCCGAGCCCTTTCTGGACGCCACCCGGGGCAGAACCACGCGGGAACAGTTGTTGACAGGCAGGGATGAATTCGTCGTCAAGGCAGGTGAACACGGCCTGCTCTTTGAAAAAATGGACGAAAAGGGCTGGCCGATAGATGTCAGAGTAGGTCGACATACCTCCACGATTCTGCAGACGATGGAAAGCTGGAGCTACGATCACCCCGACCGGGCTCTTGTCTGCAGGAATATTCCAAGGTACACGGATGTGGTGGCCAATGGTGTGGGGTACTACCTGCGTAATCCGTCATCGGCTGCCGACGGAAGAGTGGTTTACGAATAGAAGGTTGGAGGGATGCCTGATATATTCTGGATTAGGGAATGGCATTGTTCGATCAAAGTTCTCGAAGAAGGAGCAACTCCGTGAAAAGGGGAAGCACACTTAAGACGTTGAGCAGGCTGATGCTGGTGACATTCTTCGCCGTTCTGGCATCTCCACCCGCGGCAATCGCACAGGTGCCGGCCGCACCTCTGGATTTCGAATCCTTCCTGAATTATCAGGAACCTGAAGGGTGCACCAGCATCATGGTGGGTCGTCTGGCCTCGGCAGACGGTTCGGTGATAACCAGCCACAGTTGTGACGGCAACTACAGAACCTGGCTGAGGATCGAACCAGCCCGGACCAATCCGCCCGGTTCGATGAAGGAGATCGTGTGGGGTACGCTCCATACGGAGACTCCATGGGATTCGAGAGGATTACGTGTGAAGGGTGAAATCCCGGAAGTGCCCGAAACTTACGCCTACATGAATGTGGCCTATCCCTGCATGAACGAGAAACAGCTTGCCATCGGCGAAACGACGATCGGCGGACGCCGCATCCTGATCAATGAGGACGGCCTTTTCCTGATAGAGGAGTTGCAAAAAATCGTTCTGGAACGCTGCACCACGGCCAGGGAAGCCATTCAGTTGATAGGCGAACTGGTCGAGGAGTACGGCTACGGAGACAACGGTGAATGCCTGACCTTCGCCGATCCGAAAGAGGTCTGGCAGTTCGAGATCATGGGCGCAGGTCCTCTGGAGACAGGTGCGGTATGGGCAGCGGTGCGCATCCCTGATGATCATGTCGGGGTATCGGCCAATATACCCAGGATCAGCCAGCTCGATCTGGATAATCCCGATTACTTCATGGCTTCCGACAATGTGTACGTACTGGCCGAGGAGATGGGCTGGTGGGATCCCTCCAGCGGCAAACCGTTCAGGTTCTGGGAAGCCTACAGTGGTCGGAA
>VAPA010216269.1_pt1 | contig 14667 bp, 12 predicted proteins | sample 3395041 | NCBI WGS metagenome assembly VAPA01 (sample SAMN08290432, study PRJNA428436) | hydrothermal vent metagenome | isolation source: Deep-sea hydrothermal vent chimney | place: Indian Ocean: Southwest Indian Ridge | depth 1973 m m
GACAACGGCATCTTTGGTAGCGTCGATGCGAATCGCGGTGATCCACAGAACGGTTGGGATACCGACCAGTTCCCGAACTCGGTCGATGAGCTCTCACTGGGGCTGTTCGAGATTCTTCGTGGTGGAGGCTTCACTTCCGGGGGGTTCAACTTCGACACGAAGCTTCGCCGCCAGAGCATGGACCGGACCGACTTGTTCCACGCTCACATCGGCGGGATCGACACTCTCGCCCGATCGCTGCTTGTTGCGAGCGCGCTCATCGACAATGGTGTCCTGGATCAGGAACGAAACGACCGGTACTCCGACTGGGACGGTGCCCTTGGTCGCAAGATCTTCTCGCAAGACGTAGATCTGAATTCGATCGCAGACGAGGCCACGGCGAGCGGTCTGGACCCGAACCCGGTGTCCGGTCGGCAGGAGCTGCTCGAGAACGAGGTCAACAAGGTCATCTGGACCACCTCATGAGAGAGCGCTTGGCCGTGACATGAATCTCGTGGCCGGCGTCGATTCGTCAACCCAGTCGACGAAGGTCGAGATCCGGGAGATCGAAACAGGAAACCTCATTGCGACCGGACGCGCCGGGCATCCGTCGGTTCATCCACCGGTCAGTGAGCAAGATCCTGATAGCTGGTGGGATGCCCTCGTGGACGCTCTGTCCCAGGTGTCGGACCACCTCGGCGAGGTTCAGGCAGTTTCGGTGGTGGCGCAGCAACACGGGCTGGTGTGCCTCGATGCCGATGGTGACCCCATACGCCCTGCGAAGCTCTGGAACGACACGACCTCAGCGTCCCAGGCGCGAGCGCTTGTAGAGCGTCTTGGTGCCGACGTATGGGCGCAACGGTGCGGTCTGGTGCCTGTTTCGTCGATCACGATCACAAAGCTCGCATGGTTGGTGGACAACGAGCCGCATGTGGTCGCCGGCGCCGATGCGTTCATGTTGCCTCACGATTTTCTCACGTTTCGGCTCTCCGGTCAGCCGGTCACGGATAGAGGTGACGCCTCAGGGACGGGTTGGTGGTCCCCGGTCAGCGAGGACTACGAACCGGAGCTCTTGGGGCTTGTTGTGGAGGATCCACAAGGCTTGATCGAGCGTCTGCCGAGGGTGCTCGGACCAAAGGAATCAGCCGGGGTTGTTGCGGCGGAAGCGGCAGCCGTGACGGGCCTGACAGCGGGGATCCCCGTTGCGTGCGGCACTGGGGACAACATGGGGTCAGCGTACGCTCTGGGCCTCGAACCGGGAGACATTGTAATGTCGCTCGGTACGTCGGGCACGGTCTTCGCGGTAACCGAACATGCGATTACTGATCCGAGTGGCATCGTTGCCGGCTTCGCCGACGCGACCGGGCGGTACCTTCCGCTGGTTGCGACGCTGAATGCCACGGGAGTAACGGACACGGTTGCGCGTTGGCTAGGAGCTGACAGAGCGGAACTCGCCGAGCTTGCCCTTCAAGCTTTGCCGGATCCGAGCCTTGTTCTCAAGCCATACTTTGACGGAGAGCGAACCCCCAATCTGCCGGACGCGAGGGGGTCATTCTTCGGGCTCGGCAATGAGACCACGCGTGGCGACATCGCCGCGGCTGCGCACATCGGCGTTGTATGCGGGCTCATGTATGGCATTGACGCTCTTGCCTCGAGTGGTGTGAACACGACAGGTCGGCTCCATCTCACCGGCGGCGGTGCTCGTTCAGTTGCGTTCCAGCAATGGGTCGCCGATATCTGGGGCCGAAGATTGGCGGTTCACGTCGATGATGAATCCGCCGCCGCAGGTGCATGCAAACAGGCTGTGGTCGCCGCTACCGGTATCGAAGCAGCTTGGCGACTCACTCCGGATCTTGTGGCTGATCCAAGACCCGGCGTTGACGGTGGTCTGTACCGCGATGTGTATGACCGCATCGGTTCGTGATCACCCTTTGAGGGTCGACTGCTGACTGGCTCGATTGGCTCGTGCGGTACGTTGTATGCGAGGAGGATGAGATGTCCAGAGTCCGATGGGGGATTCTCAGCACAGCCGATGTTGGGATGAGCAAGGTGACTCCCGCCATTCAGCGTGCTGAGAACTGTGAGGTGGTGGCCATTGCGTCTCGCGATAGGGCGCGGGCGGCTGCCGCTGCCGCTGAACTGGGGATACCCGCTGCATATGGGAGCTACGAGGACCTGCTGGCGGCGAACGACATTGATGCCGTCTACATTCCTCTTCCCAACGACATGCACGCCGAGTGGGTCGTCAAAGCTGCATCGGCAGGCAAGCACGTGCTTTGTGAGAAGCCGCTGGCGATGTCCGTCGCCCAGGCCACCGAGATGGCCCGCGTGTGCCGGGACGCCGGCGTGAAGCTCCAGGAGGCCTTCATGTACCGCCACCACCCGCAATGGGTGGAAGCCGTTCGGCTGTTGAGGGCGGGCAGGATCGGCGATCTCATAGCCGTGCAGAGCTGGTTCAGCTTCTACAACGACGATCCGATGAACATCCGTAATCGTTCCGAGAACGGCGGGGGAGCGATCATGGATATCGGCTGCTACAACATCAATGTGGCACGGATGCTGTTCGGAGCTGAGCCGGTGCGGATCGAGTCGGTGATCCGTCGCGATACTGGAATGGGGATAGACATCGTGAGCTCGGCGGTCCTCGGATTTCCCTGTGGCGGCCAATCCACGTTCACGTGCTCGACGCGAGCGGACGACGACCAACGGGTTCACATTGTCGGTACTGCGGGCCGAATCAGATTTGAGGTCCCGTTCAACCCGCCACCGGACCGCGAAACGAGAATCTTCGTGACGGTGGCCGGCGACACAGCGGCGGCGACCGCCACGGAGACGATCGTGTTCCCTGCCGTGGATCAACACACAGTCCAGGCCAAGCTGTTTGCCCAGGCCGTTCTCGATGACACGCCGGTTCCCGTCCCGATTTCAGATGCAGTCGCCAACATGCGTGTCATCGAAGGCATCCTGGCTACGAGTCCGATGCTGTAACGTCTCGGAACTGATGCCGGCAAGGAACACGCGACATGACCGAAGGTGATGGGGGCTTCCTCGTCGATGAAGACGATATCGCGGAGCCCTGGCGACGCATTGTCGGATTCGTCGTCGACTGGATGATTCTGGTCATGGTCGCCCTGGTCATCATTTCGGCACTCGGGATCGATCTCGGCGACCGAGATGCTCTGCGGTTGCCCACCTCGGCCAGGCTCGTTCAGGGGCTCGTTGGGGCGGCCTACTACATCGGATTCACCGTGTCGCGCGGCCAGACGCCCGGTAAGATGCTGATCGGTACCAGGGTGGTGATGGAACGAACCTCGCGGATTCCCGGTCTTGGCCCCTCAGCGCTGCGCTGGGCGGTGCCAGGCGTTTTCGTGTTCCTGCCGGGAGTCAGCATCATCTCGGCGGTCATCTACGGATGGCTGCTCTTCGACACGCTTCGTCGGGGGCTGCACGACAAGGCAGCGAAGACGGTGGTGGTACGTGCGCGTTGACTCGGTTCGCGTCGCCGTCGTTCTCCTACTTTTCAGCGTGGTGTTGGCTGCCTGCGCAACATCTCGTCCCCCGAATTCATCGGAATCGGCGACGGTGGATGTGATCCTCACCGATCTTCGCAATCCGCGTGGCGTCGTCGTGGATGCCGAAGGCGGGGTTCTGGTGGCGGAGGCCGGGCTGGGTGATGACGCCGCCGATGTGACACAACGCACGGGAAGGCTCACCAGGTTCATCGATCGCAACAACGATGGCGATTTTGGAGATCCGGGAGAAATCGAGCGGTGGTTCGAGCATCTCGCGAGCTACAACGCGATGAATGTCTATGCGACGGGCCGAGACGAGGTGAGCGGACCGAGCGACGTCGCACTGCACGTTGACGGGCGCGTCTTCCTCTCAGTGGACGGTGGCTTCGACGAGTTCGCTCTGCTCGAGATCAACCCTGGCGGGTCGATCGGTCGCAATCTCTCTGGCCGAAGCAACATGACAGGGATCGCACTTGCCCTGAGTGGGCGCACCATCTTTGCAACGGAGAGCACGCTCAACCAGCTCATCGAGGTCTCGCTTGAGAGCGGTGAACGACGTGAAATCGTTGTCTTCCCACCGCTCGAAAGCGGACAGCAGGCCGTGCCTGCGGGTCTCGCCGTTGATCCTCGCAACGGAGATGTCCTGGTCGCGCTCTTCTCGGGTGTCGCGCAGGCCGAGGACGGCAGTTTCGTCCCATTTGTTGTCGGCGACGCCAAGGTGGTACGGGTTGACCCGGAAACCGGTAGCGTCGTCGATGAGATCATCGGCCTCACCACCGCCGTGGACGTTGCCATCGACGGGTTCGGTGCTGTCTTCGTCGTCGAGATGGCGACCGACTACGCGGAGTTGTTCGACGGTGGCGTCGATCTGGAAGACCGCAATGCCCCTCCCCGGCACGGCGGCTACCTCAGATTCAGCGGCAAGGTCACAGTGTATCCCCAAGACGGCAGCCCGCCCCGCGTCCTCGCGGGGGGACTCGACGCTCCCACCAACATCACCTTGGCGGACGATGGCGACCTCTATGTGTCAACGGGCCAGGGTACCCCTGCAAGACCCATCCCCGGGCCGGATGGGCCAACGGTGATCGTCGGGCAAGTGCTGCGTATCACTGGGTTCTGAGGGGCGGTCGTCCCGTGTGCAGCGACCGATTGCGTGCCATTCGTGTGCATCATGTGAACGTTCACTTGCAATCATGTAAACGTTCATCCTAAGGTCATGATCGATCGGGTATTGGCGACAAGGAAGGCTGGGGATCCAGGTGCGGGCCGACTTCTCGGACTCGCTGAGGCTCTCTCGTTTTCTCGTCGTCTCCAAGGGTATAGGGTATGAGGAGTGGCATTATGAAGAGGAATAGGAGTTACACATGAAGCGGAGAAAGACGCGTTTCCCAGCGTTGATTCTCATGGGGATCGTATTCGCAATGGTCGCGGCTGCTTGCTCGAGCGCCGAAACAACCCCGCCCGAGACGGTTATCGTCGAGGTACCGGGCGAGACGGTTACTTCGATAGTGGAAGTGGAAGTGGAAGTCCCGGTCGGCGGTGAGCTCGTCACGATCGTGGCTCGATGCAAAGCGAACCCTCCCACCGAGGACGGGCGCTGTAACAACCTCTTGGCGGGTGTGGTCGATGCCAATGCCGCGTTAGCGGCTGCTGGCGACAGTCGTCGCGTCGAGGTCAAGACAATCCAGGACAACGCCGATTGGGGCGACTACAAGACCGAGTTCGAGCTGGCCTCGGATGCCGGCGAGGCGCCGGACATCATCGTGTCGGGTCATGAGGACATCGGTACGTGGGCAACGTCCGGCATCATTCAAGACGTGACTGACCTGCTCGGTAACTACCCAGAGTTCGATGACGTCATTGACTCATTGTGGTCGTCCGCTGAACTCAACGGTCGGCGTTACGGCGTCCCACAGGATGCTGAGGCACGACCCATGTACTATCGCAAGGACCTGCTTCTCGAGCTAGGTTGGAGCCAGGCCGACGTCGACAGCTTGCCCGCCAGGCTTGCGAGTGGCGAGTACACGTGGGAGGACATGTTCGACACGGCGGAGGAAGCCGTGAAGGCTGGCGTTGTGAAGAAGGGCAACGGATGGTGGCATCGTCCGAAGAACGGTCCCGACTTCCTGTACTACTACTACTCGGCCGGTGGCGACCTTCTCGACGAGAGCGGCGCCTTGATCTACGACAAAGCAGCGGCGCTCAAGGTCTACGAGATCGTGGGCGACGCCGTCGCCAGGGACATACTGGTCGACACACGTCTTGATGGTGACTGGACGAACTGGAATACGGGTGTTGCGACAGGAGACGTTCTCTTCTGGTTCGGCGGTTCCTGGCAGTGGGCGGACTGGGCTGAGAACTTCGTCAAGGATCTCGGTGGTGAAGAGTATCTCTTCGAGAATACCGGATTCGGTCCCATCCCGGCTCTCGCCGCGGGCACCAACAAGCCGACCAGCTTGACGCATCCACTCATCTACATGGTGAGTTCGGCAACGGAGAACGTTGATCTCGCCCTCATGGTCATCTCCAAGGCGACGACCAAGGAGCTCAACACGACGTATGCGGTGACAAGTGGTCACCTCGGGATCCTGAAGTCGCAAGCGAACTACGAGCCCTATACAAGCGCAGTGTTCCTGAGCGAGGTGGGCAAGATCCTCGAGTTCACGACCTTCCTGCCGAACAGCCCGTTCTTCAGTGCCTGGTCTGAGGGGTACTACCTTGGGATCCAGGCCGTCGAGTCCGGCGACCTGACCCCGGCTGAAGCAGTCGATGTAGTTGTGGCCCAGCTCCAGAACGAGCTAGGCGACAACGTGATAGTCAAGTAACAACCCGGACAGTTGGACGTGGGGGAGGGAATGTTCCCTCCCCCACCCCGCCTCTCGGACTTTCGTGGAAGGTGACGCCCGGGTGACCGAAAAGCAGCTTGAGCAACAATCCGAGAGCTTGGCTGGAGCCGCGATAGGCGCACCAAAACGAACACGGAGCTCACTGGGTCGGCGCGCGCGCTCCACGGTGTCCGCCTACGGCTTCTTGTTGTCGGCGATAGCGCTGGTGGTCACTTTCTTCATAATTCCCGGCATTCTCCTCGTCATCCTCAGCTTCACCGACCTCTCGAGCGCCAACTTCACCCAGCCGTGGAACTTCATCGGATTCGCCAACTTCGAACGGCTCTTCAGCGACCCATTCTTCCCCAAGATTCTGCGCAACACCGTCTTTTACGTCTTTACGACGCTGATCCTCTTCAACCTCGGCCTCGCCCTCGTGTTGGCGCTCGTGACGACGAACATTCCGCGACGTCAGGGGTTCTTCTTCCGACTGGTATGGCTGCTACCCCGTCTGACGCCATCGGTCGTGTACATCCTGATGTGGAAGCGGATCGGATCTGGGGAGCCCTTCGGCATCTACAATCAGATCATGCCTGAGTTTCTCGGGGCATCGGGTGGAAACCTCTTTCTCGGGGGGAGCCCATGGGCCTTTGTGATCCTCACCAATGGGTTCGTCGGCGCATCGTTCGGGATGATCATCTTCACATCTGCCCTCATGTCGATCCCGGAGGATCTCATAACGGCTGCCAAAGTCGACGGCGCCGGCACGTGGAGAATCATCCGTGACATCAAGCTTCCCCTGATCAAGTGGCCGCTGCTCTTCATCGCGACATATCAGACGCTGTCGCTACTCACGTCATTCGAGTACATCCTGCTGCTGACCGAGGGCGGGCCCGGCTTGTTCACGACCGAAGTGTGGGCGTTGACGTCGTACAAACGCGCCTTCGCCACCTATTTCGGGAACAGTCAGTGGGCCTTCGGCGCAACATGGGCGGTCGTTCTCGTCACGGTTGCGCTGTTCCTCGCCGTCGTGTACGTGAAGCTCTTCAAGTTCAGCGAGCTCGTCGAAGAACCCAGAATCGAGAACCTGTAGGTCATGACCACCACCCAAGCTGCACCGCAGCGTCGACGTTCCCGCCCACGTCCCATGGCAACGGGGAAGGTGGGTCGCCGCTTTTCGTATGCCTTTCTCATACTCTCGATTGTTCCGATCCTCATCGGTTACACCTGGCTCGTCATCGCCACTCTCTCGACTCGCACCCAGGGCCTCCTGCCCATCAACGCTGAAGGGGGCATCGGCGGCCTGACGCTCAGCAACTGGAAATTCGTCTTTGAAGGCGACATTTGGAATGCCATGTTGAACTCCCTGCTCATCGCGGTGGCGATGGTGATCGGTGTCGGAATCGCTTCGACATCCGGCGGGTATGCCCTATCGCGGTTCAAGTTTCCCGGTCGCAAAGCATTCCTCACGGGAACCCTCGTGTTGCATGCGTTCAAGGCAGAGATGCTGCTCATCGCCATCTTCTTCGTGCTGCGCTGGCTGGGAGCTATCCCTGTCATCGGGGACTACATCGGCTTCAACTCGGTGGGCGGCGTTGCCTTGGTGATGGTCGCTCTCGAACTCCCTCTCGGCATCTGGCTGATGAAGGGTTTCTTCGACAACCTCTCGTGGGACATGGAACGGGCTGCGCTGATCGACGGGGCAGGCCGATTCAGGGTGTGGTGGCAGATCATGCTGCCACAAGTGCGCCCAGGCATCGCGGCACTCGCCCTCTTCACCTTCATCGCGGGTTGGAACGCCTACCTCGTGCCTTTCACCTTCACCATCGGCGCCAAGGTTGCGAACATGCCGGTGTTTCTGAACCAGCTCATCAGCGACACCGCCCCGGTCAACTGGAATCTCGTGGCAGCCGTCGGGATGTTCCAGATGATCCCGTTGATCATCTTCTTCATCTTCACCCAGGAGTTGCTCCTGAATATCTATGCCGGCGGCTCGAAAGGTACGTGATGGCTCACCAAGGACGAGAAGGGTTACCGAAATGAGAGTCGAACTCGACAACCTGAGCAAGTCGTGGGACGGCGTTGTTGGAGCGGACCGCATCACGCTCGACATTCAAGACGGCGACCTTGTGGCGTTTCTTGGCCCCTCAGGGTGCGGGAAGACGACCACGTTGCTGATGGTGGCAGGCATCTACAAGCCCACCGGAGGGACCATCAAGTTCGACGGGCAGGTCGTCAACGAGGTCGCTCCCAAGGATCGTGGCATCGGCATGGTGTTCCAGAGCTACGCGCTCTACCCCCACATGACGGTGTACGGGAACATCAGCTATCCGCTCAGAATCCAGAAGGTGAGCAAGAGTGAGACAAGGGAACGGGTCCAGAAGGTGGCGGACATGATGGGCATCGGGGATCTGTTGGATCGAAAGATCGCTCAGCTCTCAGGCGGTCAGCAACAGCGTGTGTCTCTCGGGCGTGCATTGGTGAAGGAGCCACAGCTCTTGCTCTTCGATGAGCCGCTGTCGAATCTCGACGCCCGTCTCCGACTGACGATGCGTGGAGAGATCAAACGACTCCAGGAAGGTATGGGCATCACCTCGATCTACGTGACCCATGACCAGGTCGAGGCGATGACGATGGCCGACAAGATCGCGGTGATGTCCGACGGTGTCCTCCAGGCGTACGACGTCCCTGAGGATCTCTATGACCACCCGAAGACGCTCTTCGTCGCGGGCTTCGTCGGTAACCCTCCGATGAACTTCTTTGACGTCGAGATCATGGCAACGAACGGTGACTTCCGTGCGAAAAGCGGGGCGATCGACCTCGTACTTCCGTATGACCGCGCGAAGAAGGCGGCAGAACGAGCCAAAGGCAAGGTGGTCATGGGTGTGCGGCCAGAGGACATCTATTTGGTTGACGACTCAGCGCCGCCGGCGCCGGGTCGTACTCTCAGCGCAGACATCGAGGCTGTCGAGCCGCTGGGACGGGAGGACCTCCTGGGAGTGACCATCGACCATGTCCAGATGCGCGTGCTGGTTGACAAGACCAAGGGAGCCAGGGTAGGGGACGCGGTCGACTTGGTCTTCGACCTGAGCAAGGTTCAATTCTTCGATCCGGAGACCGAGCAATCGCTTCTCTGGGCCTGACAGCCAACAGCCTTCGAGGGGGGATCCCTTCTCACGTCTGGCGTCTGTCCGGCTATCGTGCGTCGAGTCCATGACGAGAGTTCTCACGACAACGATCGGCTCTTTCCCCAAACCGGATTACGTGCCGGTTCGCGACTGGTTCCAGAAGCAATACGTGACCACGTTCGATGCCTTCTACTTCGACAACCGGGATCTCGAGACCCGATTTGCGCTGGCCACGCAGGCTTCGGTGACGGCCCAGGTCAACGCAGGGATCGATGTGCCGACCGACGGTGAGATGCGAAGAGAACACTACATCTTCTATCACCTGCGTCACCTGAGCGGAGTTGATTTCGGCAACCTCCGGCTACGCGAGATCCGCACCGGGGCGTGGGAGCGCGAGGTGCCGACGATCATCGACCGGATCCGTTCCAATGGCAACTTCCTTCCCTACGACTACCAAATCGCACAATCGTATTCGGTACGGCCGATCAAGATCACCGTTCCGGGGCCGATGACCATCGCCGACACCGTCGCAGACGAGCACTACGGTGATCCGCGGCGTCTCGGCCGCGATCTCGCCGACGCCCTCAACGTAGAGATCCGGGCTCTGGCCGAAGCCGGCTGTGGTCACATCCAGGTGGACGAACCGGTATTCGCTCGCAAGACACAAGAAGCGCTGGCATTCGGGATTGAGGACCTCGAACGCTGCTTCGCCGGCGTACCAGCGCACGTGCGACGCACCGTTCACCTCTGCTGTGGGTACCCCCGTCACCTCGATCAGCCGGACGAGGATGTCTACAAGGCCGACCCGGCCGCTTACTTCGAGCTCGCCGAGGCCCTCGACCAGGCAGCGGTTGACGCCATCTCGATAGAAGATGCACACCGCCCTTCCGATTTCCGTTTGCTGGAGCTGTTCGAACAGAGCACGGTCATCCTCGGCCTGGTCGCCATAGCCAAGACGCGCGTCGAATCCGTGGAGGAGATACGAACGCGCCTCCATGAAGCCCTCTCGCACATCGACCGCGAACGTCTCGTCGCAGGCCCAGACTGTGGACTCGGGATGTTGGACCTGGCAACCGCGACATCGAAGCTCGCCAACTTGAGTGCCGCGGCAAAAGCCCTTGATTGATGAGATGGCCGCTTCGGCCGACGCCGCCGTGCCGCTGTACCGCCGGGCGGGTCCAGGGTCATGGGGAGCCGTCCACGAACCGTATCAGGGGCTCGCTCGACGTTCGTCGCACCAGATCGTCGAATCGCAGCACCAGTCCGCTGTTTGGTGAGCTGAAGGCGCCGTGGACCGAGATGTAGACTCGATCCTCAGCGTCGATGAGCAGAGCGGTTGGAAACGGCATGTCCTGCACCAACACCCGACCTGTGGTCCAGCCATCACCTTGCGGCTCGAGACGTATCAACCGCCCCGTCTTGCCGCGATACGGGTCACTCGTTTCCGTGCCGTCGATGAACTCGAGCACGTACAGACGCCCGACCGTGTCAAACGCCAGGTCGATGGGGGTGGTCAGGTTGTCGGCTGCCACTTCGAAGGCGCCGTCGGGGTAGAGGCGTAGAACCGCGCCATCTCCCGTCCCGTGCGGCAGTTGACTGAATGAGGCCACATAGACCAGGCCGTCCGGTCCCCGGGCGATGCCGGTCAGCACTTCGTGCCCAATCACATCGGAGAACACTTGGATGTCACCATCGAGCCCGGCCGCCAATACCCGACCGGTTGCTCCGTCTGTGACGAGCAAGCGCCTGTTCGCAGGGTCGGGGATCATGGCGAAGGGGTTGGAGATGATGTCGATCTCTTCGAAGAAGTCGGGCTGTGCCGTTTCAATCGCAAAGGCCAGGAAGTCGGCCACGACCTCTGGCGGGGTTGTGGGGTCGGTGATCCTGAGGAGATTGCGGGCCAGGCGCCCCTGGCCCTCGCCCGTGAGCAGATAGAGGTCTCCGTCCATCTCGGCCACATCGGCGGGGCCCGTCGTGACCCCGGTGACGTTGTAGAAGACGTGGGGAAGCTGGTCGATGATTCGCTCGCGGACTCCAGCGGTGTCCACACAGCTGACCGACCCCGTGTAGGCCGGATTCGACGTGGGGCCTTCTCTCACCACCTGGCCCTCAGCCAGCCGGCCCGCTTCGGCCGCACACAGGGTGCCATCGGACAGGATCCATAGGCCCCGGGGTTCGTTCAGTCCGTCCAGGACAACTTCATAGTCCGAATTCGCGGATGCGCAAGCGCTTGCCACTGACAGCAGCACGAGAACCCACCCGATGCTCCGGGTGCGCCGCGCGCTCATGCGTGATCAGTCATCGTCTCGTTCGGATAGGTGATAGGTCAACCGCCGTCCGCTCTTGCCCGCGCCCTGTCCGTAGTAGCTCCATTGCGGAAAATTGAAATCAGAGGTAACGGAACAAGGCAACAGCACGACCGCCTCGAGGAAGCCCTCCAGGTCGAGGAGCCCGTAGAAGTTGACTTCATAGCCCCAACCCGCCAGCTTCTCGAACATCGTCCGTGCATTGGCGTCTTCCCAGTTCACCGAGAAGCGACTGATACCCCAATCGGCCAGCATCTCGAGTATCCGGCGTGCTTCGTCGGGTGCTGCTTCGAGGAGCGGATTCAGCCATCCAATCGGGCACTGCACGATCGCCGCGGGGTGGACGGCTCGAATCCTGTGGAATTCCTCTTTCCCGATGCTCTCGATTTCGCCATTGAACCACAGGCGGTCATCAGGCAGTTGCAGGGAGGCAACGGACTCCAAGACTCGATTGAGCACGTCGACTCCATCCTTGATGTCGAGCTTGATCCCACTGCCGCTGTTTGCCAGCTTGGCGATGGCCTCGTCGTAGATCAGCCATTCTTCGTTCGGTAGGGCGGGCGTCGTCTCGAAGGAGTCGTGACGGAGGATGAGCTTACCCGACGGGTCATAGCGTACGTCGATCTCGGCCCAGAACACTTCCGATGCGATGAACTGTCGCAGGTTGGCCGGATCGTTGACCCCGTGCCACACGAGTTGGACCTGGTTGGGGAGTGCCTTTTCCCCTGGTACCAGCTCCTCCAGCGCGTAGTCCCTGCCCTCGACGACACTGGGGGGCATGGATGAGCTCTGGGACTCGAAGATCGTGTCGGCATGGAGAAGGAGTAGCTCTGCCTTCTCCGCTTCGTGGGCCAGCGCTTCGAGCACGCGCGGCTCGTTGTCGATCACGGCAAAGACGTGGTATCCCATCTCGCCAAACTGCCTCAATCCGGCGACCTTGGCTTTCTCGATATCCTGCCCCCACTCCCCGGGGTTCATCATCAGCACGTTGTTGTCGAAGATCACCCGGTGGACTTCGCCGATGCTGTTCAACGAGCGAAGAGTCGCCTTTCGGAGCGACTCCGGCCTGCCCGTGAGCAAGCCGACGGTTGTGTTTGGTTGCAGCTGGAACCATCGGATTACCGGTAGAACGCCCGGATACGCGTGGTGGGCGTTCAGAATCGTGTCCTCTTGCCAGCGTTGATCTAGGTACCAATGCATCACCGTCTGACGTTCCGCAGACGGGATAGCCAGCCTTTCGAGCAGTTGCTCGACGTTGTTCTCGTGCACGTCTACGTCGGAGGGCACCATGCGTGTGAAATACCCCGTGCCATGCGCCTGGTCATACGCCTGGAGAACGGACATCACCAGGTGTTGCATGTCGATGATGGTGCCGTCGATATCCGACACCAGCATCAGCTTCTCGCCTGGATATCGCTCGCATGCAGTGTGGTACGCCTCGGCAAGGGTCTTCATCCAGCCCATCAGCGGTTGATCCCGACTTGTGAGGCCCGGTCAATTGCGATGGGCAGCATGCGTTCGGGCCAGTTCGTCGTCAGTGAGGCGACGCCCATGTCCATGAGCTCGGAGAAGCGATCCTCGTCGTCGACTGTGTACGCCCATACGCCGATGCCTACGGTCCGTGCCTGGTCGACAAGGTTGGCATCGACCAACGGGTGGGGCACATTGATCGCTATCACTCCAAGCTGAAGCGCCACGTCGATGCTTTGGAGCGCGATGGTGGGAGCCTCGGCCGGGTCGATTCCAGCAAGTAACTCATCCAAATTGAAGAGGGTGGCAATGCCGCTCGCTGTATCACCAACCGTTCGGACACAGTTCGCCGTATTGAGCACGAGATCGAAGGATGTTGCCATCCGGTTTTCTCCATCTGTCCACAAACCAGACGACACCCTAGAGTGAACGTTCACATAGTGTCAATCACTGCAGCCACCGACGACGACGACGAACGGGGATCAATCGATGAAAAGGAGGCCAAGCGGGATCGAGAGGCCCACGATCGTTGACGTGGCAGACGTGGCAGACGTCTCGCGTCAGACCGTTTCGCGCGTTCTGGCGGACCATCCGAGAGTGGCGCCCGCAACTCGCCTGCGAGTCAAGAAAGCCATCGAGAAACTTGGATACCGACCGAACCGAATGGCCAGAGCTCTCGTCACCCGAACGTCGCTCACCTTCGGCTTTGCTGCGGTCGACATGCGGGATCTGCACTTCGGCGAGACCTGTTCGGGCATGCAGGCTGCCGCCCGGGAGCATGGCTACTACCTGGTGGTCACTGAACTCGACATCGACGATGACCGCGGGATCGGAACACTCGAGACGCTTCTGACACTCGGCGTCGATGGCGTCGCGCTCTTCCCTTCCTTTTTGCAGGATTCGGATATTGAACGGTTCGCGGCGACCAGCGGGAGCCCTGTCGTCGTGATCGGCAGGGAGTGCAAGATCCCCGATGTCGTGTCCATTGCAATGGACGAGTCGGCTGCCGCCGGCCTGGTCGTTGATCATCTCGTCGATAGCGGGAAGAGACGAATTGGCATCCTCATGAACGAAATGTTGCTTGAGATCGTTCACGGGCGTTTCATTGCGTTACAGCGAGCCATCGCCAACCTGACCGACGATGTCAGGCCACCGGTCGAGTCGGAGCATCCGAAAATCAGTGACGGTCGGAAGGCTGCCACGAGGCTCCTCCAGAAACATCGAGACGTCGACGCTATCGTGGGATTCAACGACACCATGGCCATGGGGGCTCTGTTGGCTTGCCACGACCTGGGATTGCGCGTTCCAGAGGATGTCGCGGTCGTCGGATACGACGGCATCACCTTTGGTGCGATCGCGAACCCGCCGCTGACGACGATCGTCCAGGACAGCGTCGGTATGGCCGACGCGGCGTTCAGGGCCCTCCTCTCTTGTGTGAAAGATGGCC
>VAPA010331807.1_pt1 | contig 14616 bp, 16 predicted proteins | sample 3395041 | NCBI WGS metagenome assembly VAPA01 (sample SAMN08290432, study PRJNA428436) | hydrothermal vent metagenome | isolation source: Deep-sea hydrothermal vent chimney | place: Indian Ocean: Southwest Indian Ridge | depth 1973 m m
CCGGAAGCTAATAGGCGATCCACTCACCATCAAGATCTGGCAAGCGTATAAGTCAAATAAAATTCTAAGCATACCCCGCCGAGGGAATTCCACCAGGCGCGCTAAGGCCCAAGCGGGAGTCTGAAATGTCGAATTCACAGGTTCTGCAATTTTCCTACGAGTTTTTCCCTCCGCGCACTCCAGAAATGACGCGTCGATTATGGCGCGCGGTTGGACAGCTCGAACGCCTCAATCCAGCATTTTTTTCCATGACATACGGTGCACTCGGGAGTGCTCAACAAATCAGCATCGATACGGCGATTGCAATGCACGAGGAATCGCCGGTGCCGGTCGCGGCTCATCTGACCTGTGCCGACGCCACGTGCGATGAAATTGATGCGGTAGCGCGGAAATTCCATCGTGCCGGTTTTAATCACATCGTGGCTTTGAGGGGCGATTCCGGCGCTCTGGACGGGTCGGGTAAGGGTTATAACAGTGCGGCGGAACTAGTTGAGGGGCTTCGCAAGATTGCTGATTTCGATATCAGCGTCGCGGCGTACCCAGAGGTCCATCCGCAGGCTAGCAGTGCCGCAGCAGACCTGCAAAACCTGAAACATAAACTCGATGCCGGGGCAAATCGCGCTATCACGCAATTTTTCTTCGAGGCAGAATGCTTTCTGCGATTCAGGGACCGGGCGAGCCAGATCGGTATCGAAAAACTGCTTATTCCGGGTATCCTGCCGATCCATAATCTCGACCGGGTGCGTGCATTCAGTCAGCGTTGCGGCGCATCACTGCCGCGTTCATACCAGGAACAATTCGAGCGGTTTGAACATGACCGGCAGGCCCAGTATCGGTTGTCGGTCGACCTTGCCGTTGAGTTGTGCGAACGACTCGCGCGCGAAGGGGTTGGGCAATTTCATTTGTATACACTGAACCAAACCGATATGTGTCTGGATATTAGTCTGGCGCTCGGGTCGAATGTATTCCCACTACAGATTTCCAGCGCGGCCTGATCGTTCGGCCGAGAGCTTTCAGGCAGTATGAAATTAGTCGGGGAGTTCCCTCGGGAAGTGAATTAGTGACTCCGCTCCACGGCATAGTCGGCCAGAAACATCAGCGCCTGTTTGTAATCTGATTTGGGTAGCGAAGCGATTGCCGATTTTGCCAATTCGGCCTCTTCCCTGGCCTGCTGCATAGTATAATCGAGCGCACCGGTGTCCTTAATGATTTCGGTGATCGCATCTATGTGGTCCAGGCCACCTTGCTCGATCGCTTTTCGAATCAAGGCTTTTTGTTGGTCGTTTCCACGTTGCATCGCGCGGATTAGTGGCAGGGTAGGTTTGCCTTCGGCCAGGTCATCACCTACATTTTTGCCCAGTTTTTCGGTATCGGCACTGTAATCGAGGGCATCATCGACGAGCTGAAATGCGGTGCCAAGATGTTTGCCAAAATCAGCCAAAGCCCGTTCCAACTGCGCATTTGAACCACCTAAAATCGCACCAATTTGAGTCGTGGCCTCGAACAGGCAGGCGGTTTTACCATAGATGACTTCGTGATATCTTTCTTCCGTGGTATCGGCATCATTGATATTTAATAATTGTAAAACCTCACCCTGGGCAATCGTATTGGTGGCGTTGGCGAGCAAATCCATAATCTGCATCGACTGTGCCCTGACCATCATCTGGAAGGCTCGCGAATAGAGATAATCCCCCACCAGTACCGCGGCCTCGTTACCCCAGATATGATTGGCGGTCTCCTGGCCCCGGCGCTTATCGGAATCATCGACCACATCGTCGTGCAACAGGGTAGCGGTATGGATGAATTCGACCACTGCTGCTAATAATGCGTCGTCTTCACCCGTATAACCGCAGGTTCTAGCCGATAACAACACCAGTATAGGACGCAGGCGTTTGCCACCACTGTAAATGATGTGCTGGCTCAACTGGTTGATCAGCACCACGTCCGAAGCCAGGTTATCGGTAATCACCTGGTTGACCCTGTGCATATCACCTGCAGTCAGGGTTTTAAGGTTTTCTATTGAGTAAGCAGAGTTTCTAGACAGGATGGCTTCGGTCATAGCGATTGGCAGGAACCATTTTAGCGGTTGATCGGAGTTTAAAGTTATGAGCAGGGATAGTGTATAACAAAGATTGCCTGAATGGTTCTCCGTCGTACACTTTTTAAGTTTTTGTTGGCGCTAACCGGGCTGAAGGGATTGATAGTAATCGATCAATATTTCAGCCACTTCTGGACGTGAAAATTCTTTCGGTGGCGCGATGCCCTGACCGAGCATTTCCCTTACCCGGGTCCCCGAAAGTAATACGAAATCTTCTTTGCGATGATCAGGTGCCTCGTTCATCATTACCACGCGCCCCAATTTGTTTGACCAGGCCGTATGGTCGGCGCGGAAAATTTCGATTTCTAAAGCATCCCCGGGAACCTCGGTATCGAAAATAGTTTGTGCATCAAATGCATCGTAGTAGTCACCCACACCGGCATGATCGCGCCCGATAATAAAATGTGAAGCACCCATATTTTGTCGAAAATAAGCATGTAAAACAGCTTCGCGTGGACCGGCGTAGAGCATATCAAAACCATAACCGGTAATCATCGCGCTATTTTCTGGAAAGTAGAGCTTCACCATGGTGCGGATAGCGTTGTCGCGTACATCTGCGGGGATATCCCCTGGCTTGAGTTTGCCCAGCAGCATATGGATTACCAGGCCATCGCAATTAAGCCTTTCCATCGCTATGTGGCAAAGTTCCTCATGCGCAAGATGCATTGGGTTTCGGGTTTGAAACGCAACCACGCGGTTCCAGCCGAGTTGCGCTATTTCACTGCGAATCTGTACTGCGGTTCTGAAAGTATCGCCGAAATCGGTCTCGAAATAACTGTAGTTCAGTACCTGGATGTCCCCACTGAGCGCCATTCTTCCCTGTGTATTGAACGCAGCTACGCCCGGGTGCTCCGGGTCGGTGGTCGCATATACTTTTTCGGTCATTAACGCCATTTGCGCATCGCTAACGGTGTCGATCGTGTCAATCTGTTGAATTGCAATCACCGGATTGCCATCGACATTCGGGTCACGCAACGCAATTCGCGATGCACCGCCAATGGGTTTGGTCGAATCGACCAGATTCAGAATCGGAACCGGGAAAAACTGTCCCGAAGCAGTCTTCATATTTTCAGCGATGCTAAGCGCATCGGCCAGGTTCATGAAGCCCCCAAGCGGATTGAAATAACCACCACCGAACATTACCGCGTTGGCCGCTGTCGCGGAACTCACCAGTAGCGAGGGTAAACCCTGAGCCTCGTCGATCAGCGCTTTTCGCTGTGCATCATCTGAAACGTAGAGAGGATTTAGCTTGTCTGAACCAATCGGATTAATCATATGAGTCCCAGGTAGTTTTGCGTTTACATGTTTCGATTAACTTTAGCTTTTGCCCGTAGTGTTTGCAATTGTATCTACCTATATCAGGATAGAGTCTACTTATCCCCCTGGTTGAAACCGAAAACCCAGATTCACCGCGAGTGATCTTTCAGCGGCAATTAAGCAACGCGGTCCTGAGCTGATCCAGGGTTTGAATGATAGTGGACGAATCGTCGCCGATGGGCTGGTCTTCGGCGATAGAGTAAATCTTCAGGTTGAATTTTCGTGCCAGGTTTCGCGCCAGCTTACTGGCGGTTGCTTCGTTCGTCAGCAGGCATGTTGCTGGTTGCGCTAGCAAGCTTTCTTCGATCATTTGTAAGGTTCGAATGCTGGCAGGCTGATCGTTCGAATCGTGCAATACCGCAATTGCCTTTATTCCGATATCGTTTTCGAAATAACGGAGGAAGTCATGGTCGAGCAGGTAAAGAGGATTTGCTGCTTTAATCTGCCCACCGGACTCCTGTTGCCAGAAACTGAGCATATCGGCTAGTTCACTCGCATTCCGCGTGTAGGTGTCGCTATGCTGAGGATCGACCCGACCAAGAGCATCCCGAATTTCGAACGCCATACGCTTCAAGAGTATAGGGGAGTACCAGATGTGGCCGTCCTGTTGTTGCAGGCCCAGGGTGCGCAACAATTCGAGCTGTATTACGCTTTTACGCAATATTTGGGGTAATTGTTGAAAGCCACTTTCGAACTGGCGATCGATCCAGATGACCAGATCGGCGCCCTGTAATAGGCGAAAACTCGAGGGTTTGAATGCAAAATGATGCGCTGACGCACGCCGTTTGATCAAAAGTTCTGGTTTCTCAACGCCATTCATAATGGATTTAGTGATGAGATATAACGGTTCGATCGAGGTCACTACCGAAACTGCCGCCTGCCCACTGAGGGGTAGCAGGATGAGCACAATAATCAGGAATCGCATAATTGTTGAAATTTTCTTATTAAGTTACGTTATAATATAACATTATGAGCCGCAATCGAACAAAACCATGCATAGCCTTCGAGCGCCACGATCATCGAGATTGCCAGCACCATCAACTATCCGTGGCCAGGGAGCTATGCGCAAAACGCAATATTCGCCTCACTGCGCGTCGTTTGCAGGTATTGGAAATCTTACTGGAATCACATCAACCGATGGGTGCCTATGAAATTCTCGCGTGTATGCATCGGGCTCAAAACAATCAGGTGATCGCACCGCCCATCGTCTATCGGGCGCTTGAATTTTTACTTGCCGAAGGACTCGTGCATCGCATTGAGAGTAAGAAAGCTTTTATTTCCTGCACCCAACCAGGGCATCAATGTACGGCACAGTTTTTGATATGCCACGGTTGTGAAAAAGTAGCTGAACTGGAAAACATGGACAGTATGCTGCTGTCAGAAGCGGCAAATGTCGGCTTTGCGGTAGATCGCTCGGTAGTGGAGTTTTTCGGAATTTGCGCGGGCTGTCGTGAAAATGTCGTCTGAACTACTCCTTCGGGCTAAACAAATTAGCTATTCGAGAGGAGGAAATCTTATCCTCGATAGTGTTAGTTTCGATCTTTACCGGGCACAAATTACGACAATAATTGGCCCGAACGGTGCGGGGAAGTCAACTTTAACCAGCATCGTCAATGGCCTGGTGGATAAATTCAGCGGTGAGATCGAGCGAGCGCCCGGACTGCGTATCGGTTACCTGCCACAAAAAGTATATGTCAATCGTCTGATGCCATTGAATGTAGAACGTTTAATGCACTTGACGCGTCGAGTAAACGATACCGAAATCGACGCCGCTCTGAAGCAGGTCGAGGTTAGCTATCTAAAGCATCGTCAAGTGCAATCGCTGTCCGAGGGAGAATTAAAACGCGTTTTACTCGCGCGTACCACGCTCGGCAATCCAGACCTTATTGTACTCGATGAGCCCACCGCCGGCGTTGATGTCACCGGTGAAGTGAAGATGTATGAATTGATCGGTGAATTTCGGAATCGTCTACAGTGTGCTGTTCTGCTGGTATCGCATGATTTGCATTTGGTGATGTCGAAAACCGATCAGGTTCTGTGCCTAAACCAGCATTTATGCTGTTCGGGTTTACCAGAATCCGTCACGCAGCATCCAGAATATCAGGCCTTGTTTGGGCAACACGCAGGAGAAACGTTAGCGGCCTATTCGCACCACCACGACCATGTCCATGATGTATCGGATCAAAATGGCTGATTTACTGGATAATTTTCTAATTCGCAGCTTTATCGCCGGCTTGTTGATGGTGAGTATTGCTGCACCGATGGGATGCCTGATGGTGTGGCAACGCCTTGCTTTCTTGAGTGACACCCTGGGGCATGCGGCTGTTATGGGGGTTGGCCTCGGCTTGATACTCCAGTTAAATCCGATGGTCGGTGTTTTAGCGGTGGTATTGTTGATCGTTATTTCGCTCAGCCAGGTAACCAGTTTCAACAATGCACTATCCGAAACCACGCTGGCGATTATATCTCATACCGGACTTGCGGCAGGATTGATTCTGTTAGGGTCATTGCCGACGAGTACAGTAAGCCTTGAAGCGATCCTGTTCGGAGATTTGCTGGCGACTACGCTCGCAGATATCGGTATGATTTTGACTACAACACTACTGCTACTATTTTTACTGTTTCGGTACTGGCGTTCGTTTGTCGCGGTATCGGTGAGTCGTGAAATAGCCCAGGCCGAGGGAGTAGCGGTGAAGAAAGTGCAATTATTGATGTATTTAATGATTGCGCTGCTGGTGGCGGTGATGATGAAAGTCATGGGCGTATTGCTTATTGCCGCGATGCTGGTAATACCGACCAGTGGTGCACGCCTGCTGAGTAGAACGCCGGAGCAGATGGTGGTTTTTAGCTTGCTGTTTGGGTTTGCTTCACTCACAGGAGGCGTATTCGCCTCATTTCATTTCGACTGGCAGACAGGTCCTTCGATTGTATTGAGTGCCACTGTATTGCTATTGGTAACTTTGATGATTTATCGGCAATTCAGGCGAGCTACCCGCGTGGTAAATCACCGTGTTAACTAGGGCCCAACTGTCCCGTGTGTGGCTAACGCTTGCCGCGTGGACGCAACATGAACTGCGCGGTCATCAGCAATATAAGCGACGCGGCAAGCACCATCGTGCCGATGGCATTCACCTCGGGTGTAATGCCTCTGCGAATAGAAGCAAAAATATAAATAGGCAGCGTAGTATTAGCGCCGGCAACAAAGAAAGAGATAATGAAATCGTCAAAACTGAAGGTAAAACTGAGCAGGAAACCAGCCAGAATAGCCGGGTATATTTGTGGCAGCGTAACCTGATAAAAGGTACGCCAGGGCGTCGCATACAAATCCATCGAGGCTTCTATCAAGGCGCGGTCCATTCCCGCAATTCGAGCGCGTACCAGTATAATCACTAGCGACATGGTAAATAGCGTATGCGCGGCTATGACCGAGGCATACCCCATATGAAGTTTCGGTGGCTTTACCCCTTCCGGCCATATTGACGCCAGTAGTGGGTTGACGAAATCAAAAACTGTGACTAGCGCCACCAGTGTGGCTATTCCAATAACAATTCCCGGTATCATGACCGATATGTAAATCAAGGCATCAAACAGAACCCGTGGGGTTCCTTTTAAACGCTGCAAAGCCAATGCCGCTGTCGTTCCCAGCAAACTGGACAAAATGGCTACGGAAAAAGCAACGATCAGGCTGGTGAAAAAGGCGTCCCCAACAAACGGATTTGACAATGCTTTCCCGTACCACTGGATTGATAAGCCTCGAAGTTCGCTGGCATGTCGCCCGGCATTGAAGCTGAACAGCACGATGATGCCGATAGGTACGTAAAGAAAAAGATAGACGGCTATGGAGTAAATTCGCATGACTTTCCCCCTTACATCAGGGATTCATCACGACCAGTATTGCTTCGCATGATCAATCGCATATAAAGGCTGACAGTAATCAGCATGATCACTACCAGGGTAATAGAAACAGCCGAGCCAAACGGCCAGTTGCGTGATTGCAGAAATAAATCGACCAGCGCGTTGCCAATGAAGAATACTTTGCCACCTCCCAGGAAGGCCGGAATCAGAAATTCTCCCATCAGCAGGATAAAGACCAGCATACTGCCCGTCGCTATTCCTGGCATCGACAGCGGCAGGGTGATTTGCATAAAAGTTTTATAGGGAGACCCCCCCAGATCACTGGAAGCTTCGAGCAAGTTCTTGTCGAGTTTTTCGAGGGAAACAAATATTGGAAATACCATCAATGGCAAATAACCATAGACAATGCCGATTAGTACGGCACCCTGTGTATTGATCAACTGGATACCCTCGAATCCGATCAATTCCAGCAATGATGGAATACCACGACCGCCCAAAATGAAAATCCAGGCATATGTGCGGACCAGCAAACTGGTCCAGAACGGCACAATTACCAGCACAAGTAGTATAAGTTTATATCGCCGGTTCACTCTCAATGCCAGATAGTAGGCAAGTGGGTACGCCACCAGCAGGCTCAACAGAGTCCCGGCAGGTGCAATTACCAGCGTGTTCTGGAATGCCTTCAGGCGTGAAGGCAGATTTAGGTAGTGTTCAAAGGTAAAACCCCCAGCGTACCCGCCTACCTCCGCGCGTTCGCCAAAACTGAAAACAAGGATAACGATGAGAGGCAAGATCAGCATAAACAGGAACCACAGTGAAGTGGGAGCCAACAAGGCTGCCGTTAGCCAGCGGTCCGATTTGCTTTCTTCTCTCATCGTCATCCGTTATTTAGAATCGCATCAAAATCAGGCAGACTTGAAGCGAGCCATTACCTCGGCCCGGATTGGGTCGGTCAATGTCTGCGCCGCGCCAAATTCGAGACCGTTCATCAGGTTTTCAGCAGGGTGCAGAATAGGATCACTGCCTAAGGAAGCAGGCTGCAATGCAATAGCACGAGAATCGGTTGGCGCATAGCCATGAACCAATGCCTCGCGGGCCTGGATATACGGGTCCTGCATGAAGTTGATGAAGGCATAGGCGGCATTCAGGTGCGGCGCATCCTTGGGTATGGCGTAAAAATCGGTCCAAATTTCTCCGCCATCGGTAGCGACCACATATTCCATTTCCGGCAGATCATTTTTGAGTTGGGTGGCGTCACCGTTCCAGCTGATAGACATCCATCCGTCACCGCTGCGCATACCAGGTTGGTAGTCAGACGTAATTGCAAAGAGATGGGGCTTTGACTTAATCAGCAGTGCTTCGGCCTCGGCCAGTTCATTGGCGTCGATGGAGTTGAACGAATAACCCAGAGCACACAATGCGGCACCGATGGTGGTCAACTGGTAGTCGTGCACGATAGTATGCCCAGACCCAGCGCCCATGGTTACTTCAAAGAACTCCTTCCAGGATTTCGGGCCACTCTTGATTTTTTTGGTATTGACGATAAATCCTGTGGTACCCCAGTTCTTTGGCACGGCATATACCTTGCCGTTTATTGTGGCGGGTCCAGCAAATTTTGGATTGTTGGACGCCGCGTCATAATTTGGTATCTGGGATAGGTCGAGTTCCTGGATCAGGTCAAGCGCAACATAATTCGACAGGGTATAGTTGGTCGGCACAAAAACATCCCAACCGGTAGCGCCTGCCTGTAACTTGGCGAGCATTTCTTCATTTGATCCAAATGCATTTACCTGAATATTCACCCCTGTCAATTCGGTGAATTCATCAAGATTGACCTGGTTGTGGTAATTCGGCCAGGTAGAAAATATAAGCCGATCACCAAGTTCGCCGAAGGCATGGGCTTTGCCTGGCCACAGCGAAGGTATCGCCGTTCCCATAACGGCCATAGCCGTACCCAGGCCTGTTACTCCCAGGAAATGTCTACGCGTTATCGAGCCTTTCTGATAACGATGAAATTCATGCATGAATTTCTTCGCACTTATTGGTTTATTATCATCATTACTTTTACTCATTTCTTTCCCCTCGTTGCAATCGATCCGCTATTTTAATAAAGATTGTGACTGACGGATTTACAGTACAATCTTATGCATCTCCAAGCACAAGCGCTGCTTCGGGCCTCCAACTTATGGCGACTTCGTCACCTGGAGCAAAGCTTCTATTGATGCTTTCAATGGATTTTGGAGATAACACCAGTACATCACCGTATCCTTTGGTAGCTATCAGATATTCGGAGTGTTCACCCAGAAATATCCTGTTCATCACCTGTCCCTGTATGACGATGTTAGTACAATCGGTCGTTTCATCTGCGGCAGTGATAGAGACCATTTCAGGACGGACGGCTACACTGGCTTTGCTGCCATTTGCCAGGGGTGGTACCCCCTTCGGCTGCACGCCAACCAGAACCTGGCCGGATTCAGATTTAACAGTGACGTTCGAACCCTCAACGTCGACTACCGTGCCATTGAAAAAATTTGTCTTGCCAACAAAATCGGCCACATATCGGTTAATCGGTTCATCGTATAGTTCACGAGGGCTTCCGGACTGAATAATTTTTCCTTCAAGCATGATGCAGATGCGGTCGCTCATCGAAAGCGCTTCCTCCTGATCGTGCGTGACCAGTATAAAAGTAATGCCTACGTCTCGCTGTAAGGTTTGCAACTCAATCTGCATTTCGCGACGAAGTTTGCGATCCAGTGCCGCCAGGGGTTCATCAAGCAACAAACAGGTCGGATGGTTGATGAGTGCGCGAGCCAGGGCTACTCTTTGCTGCTGCCCACCGGATAATTCCCAAACTCTACGCTTGCCATAACCACTCAGTCGCACCATTTCCAGGGTTTCATCGACCCTCTTGAATATTTCCTGATTGCCCGGTTTCGGGTTTCGCTGCCGTAAGCCATAGGCGATATTATCCATAACATCCATATGTGGGAACAGGGCATATTGCTGGAACACCATATTCACTGGTCTTTTATGCGAAGGAACTCCGACTACAGAATTGCCGCCAATAAAAACATCACCTTCGGTGGGCTGATCAAACCCGGCAATCAATCGCAATGAAGTTGTTTTACCGCAGCCGGAAGGGCCCAGGAAACTGAAGAAGGATCCGCGTTTGACAGTCAGCGATACGTCATCGACAGCCACGACGTCCCCAAAACGTTTCGTAACTCCCCGAAATTCGATATCGATCTCTCGAGAATCACTGGATTGATTGGACAATTCGACCCTCCGACAAGCGCATATTCCCCTCTAGATAATTTATTTTTGAGTTTTCCAGATTAAATATACTACCATGCAAATCAGGTAAATGTATACTATTAGTCCGATTTAGGGTATATACAATTAAATCGAAAAATAAGTGTAAATTGGTTACTTTGCTTTTAAGGAGGGAATATTGTAGTGGCAAATCACCCCGGGCGGACAAAAAAAAATAACTTGGGAAACGCTACCCGAATATCTCTGCTATCCCAATGTATCGATGCTATTGGTACCGAGAAATTTCCAAACAGCCTGGCCGGTGCTCTCAAATCGATTACTGATTTCGATTATTTGGTCTCCTTCGCGTATTATCGAAATAAAAAACCTATCTGTTTGTGTCACACATTTTCACCCGCTGAACGTGTAGTGTTTGTCGATGATTATCTGAAAGGGCCTTATTTACTCGATCCGTTTTTTAAAGCATGCGACCGTAGGGTGGATACTGGATTATATCGGTTGCGGGATATCGCGCCCGATCGTTTTTATCAAAGCGAATATTATCGCTCGTACTACGTGCAGACAGGGCTCGCCGAGGAAATTTGTTATACCGTCTATCTCATGAATGGCGTCGCGGTCGTTATTTCATTGATGCGCTCGGGTAATAGTTCACGGTTTACGGCAAAGGAATTTCGATTGCTGGAGAGCGTTGTTCCCGTTGTAGATAGTTTGGCGCAGCGCCACTGGAAAGACGTACACCATAAGTTTGAAACCGAACCTTCGGGGCTGGAAACGGGGGGGAACGGCTCAATAATCGAAAATGCGGTTAGTGCTCTTTTAACTCCACGAATTACACCGAGAGAAACCCAGGTGGTTGCGCAGGTTCTCGAAGGGCATTCCTCGGACGCGATCGCCAAAAGCCTTGGAATTTCAGTAGGCACGGTACGAATCCACCGACGAAATATTTACGCAAAACTACAAATATCGTCGCAGCAGGAGCTTTTCTCGATCTTTTTTCAGAAAATTAAAACGGTGTGTGATTAGCAAAGGTGCTCGTCAATGCCTGCATCGTGACGGTACATTTTTGTTGGCGAGCAGCCAATGAAGTTAGTGATAAAGAGCAGGCGGATATACATAGACATATACGATTAACATTAAAACGGAGAGAGAAACATGCCTAACGATACTAAAACCAGTGGCGCCCAAACAGATAATCGACCGGGTCGACTGGCGGGCAAGATTGCGGTAATCACAGGTGGTGCTGCGGGAATAGGGCGAGCTACTTCTTTAAACTTTGCCCGTGAAGGAGCCGCTGTCGCCATATTGGACATCCAGAAAGAGGCTGGTGAAGAGGTCGTAGAGGTAATCCGGCAAAACGGCGGTACTGCTGAATTTATCGAAACGGATGTTTCCGACGCCATACAGGTGGACGCCGCATTTGACAGGGTTGTCGAAACTTTCGGGGTTTACAACATACTATTTAATCACGCCGGTACCATTACGGTGAAGCCTTTGCACGAATCGACCGAAGAAGATTACGATCGTTTGATGGATATCAATGTGCGATCGGCCTTTCTGGTGTGTCGTCGTGCAGTGAAAGAGATGAGCGACAATGGCGGCGGTTCGATCGTCATAACGGCGTCGATTGCATCTGAACTGGGATATGCGCTCGAGTCGCTATACTGCATGACCAAGGGCGCGGTGCTACAGCTCGCACGCGCTATTTCTGTCGAGTATCGAAATCAGGGAATTCGCTGTAACGCGGTTTGTCCTGGGTTTGTCAAAACAGCACATGGTCTGCGGGAAATCAGCGAACTGGATGTCGCCGGGCAGACCTGGGAGGAAGGAGCACTCGCCGAAGCCCAGGGTCGTATCTGCGAACCGGAAGAAGTTGCCTCAGCGGTCGTGTTTCTAGCCTCGGATGAAGCCAGTTTTATTACGGGTAACGCGCTATACGTTGACAATGGCTGGTACGCGAAAGGATAGGGTAAAATTGGCTATCTCCCGGCAATTGAAAAAAATGATAGTGTGACCACAGCTGAGAACGCGATATGAATATCGATTCAAAAGTCATTCGACTCGAACCTGACGGCCCTGCCGATACTGGCATGGAAGAAATGCGGCTAGACCCGGCGGACTTCCAGTCCGAACTACCCCGGCAACACCTGCACGTCTACTATGAAAACCAAGCGCTTGGGCTGAGCGTGGGCGTTTGGGATACCACTTCGATGCAAGAGGCATTTGGCCCCTACCCCGGCGATGAGTTTATGTGGGTTCTTGAAGGGCAGGTAAGTATGGTCGACGGCGATGGAAAGGAAACCCTGGTCAAACAGGGCGATACTTTTTGTATTCGCAATGCCATTCCTGTCAGTTGGAAGCAAGTAGGGTTCCTGCGTAAGTTTTATATGACTTATGCCGATCCGAAAGTATCAACCCCGGAAATCTCATCGGCCGATGGCGGTGTCAAGGTGCTAGACCCGCTAGCACTGGAAAGCAGCATGAGAAAACTGGATGCTACCAACCCTTTTGTCATCGGGGCTGGGGCACCACTTCAGCGCGATCACGTTATATTCACCAACGATGCTGGAAATATGTTTGTGGGAATGTGGGACAGCACCCCATTTGAGAGCGAGATGAAACCGTTTCCGTGCCATGAACTCGTACAGTTGCTTGAAGGTGAAGTAACGATCACACAAGTAGAGGGCCTGACACACCTGTTCAGGGCAGGGGACGCGTTCTTCATACCTATGGGCACTGTTTGCAGCTGGAAAACAACTGGTTATATAAAGAAGTTCTATTCCACTGTCGTGCCGGTTACCGACGAGGCGAGCTAGAGTAAAACCGACTAAGAAAGTAAGGAGAGAATGGTGAACAAGATCGGTACGCTCGAAAGTGTTTGGCGCTATCCCGTGAAAAGCATGCGGGGAGAGGAAATCGACGATGTGTTTGTCGCCTACACGGGGCTTATGGGGGACCGTATCTACGCGATATCATCGTCTCATGCCACCCCTGAATTCCCCTGGCACACCAATCGTGAGCAAGAGGAATTCGTGCTCTACAGTGCACGGTATAAAAACCAGCAATCCACGCTGAAGCCGGTGGCTATGGAAGCTGCTCTCAGGGAATTGCTCAACCCACCGTATCCACAGGAAAATGCCTTTGCCCTGGAAATTCAAACGCCCGCTGGTGAAACCCTGGATATTCAGGATCCTGCATTTCTCGAAAGCCTGCGCGATAAATCAGACGGGGAGTTGTCCCTGCACTTTACCCAGAAGAACGCGGTAGATTGTCGACCGCTTTCACTGTTTTCACATCAGACTCTGGCTCAACTAGGGCGTGAAACCGGGATGGGCCTGGATAAACGCCGCTTCCGGGCGAATTTTTATGTGGACTGGATTTCAGCGCTTGGGTTTTACGAAAACGAACTCGTCAATCGAAGGTTAAAGGTTGGCGAGCGCCTCGAAATTATGATTCTCGAACTAGATCTACGGTGTAAATCAATTACCATCGATCCGGAGACGGCCGAGACGCAACCCCGACTATTGAAACATATCGCCAGAAAATATGACGGTTTTGCCGGTGTATACGCCGCTGTACTCCAGGAAGGCACGGTAAAGACCGGTGACGAAATCTACCTGTTTGACTAACCCGGGGAGACTATGAACCGATTAAAACCGCTTCCCGCTTGTGACATCGCGAACTTTCGGGCGACACTGGACGGTATCGAATACCAGGTTGACTATCAAGCAGGCGAGGTTCTACTAGATTGCATGCTTGATGCCGGCCTGGACCCCGCTTTCCAGTGTCAGGATGGGCACTGTGGATCCTGTATGGTGGTAATTAAAGGTGGCGAGGTAGAAATGCGAAAGAATAATGTGCTCTCCCAGCGCGATCTCGACAAGGGCTACGTCTTACTATGCCAGTCCGTTCCGCTAACGGATGCGGTATGGGTGGATTGCGACGAATGATCCCACTCTCAAGCGCTTTAATAATTTGATATGCCAGAGGATCACTTCTGAAATGGGCAAGCCTTACAGGGAAACCACCGATGCAGGAATACTGCCGTAGGTAAAATGAGTCCAATGGAGATATAC
>VAPA010419039.1_pt1 | contig 14612 bp, 12 predicted proteins | sample 3395041 | NCBI WGS metagenome assembly VAPA01 (sample SAMN08290432, study PRJNA428436) | hydrothermal vent metagenome | isolation source: Deep-sea hydrothermal vent chimney | place: Indian Ocean: Southwest Indian Ridge | depth 1973 m m
AGCCCTCACGATCTATGACATGTGCAAAGCTGTTGACAGAGGGATAGTCATTTCCGGCATTATGCTCCTTGAAAAAAGCGGCGGTAAAAGCGGCGCATGGAAAAGAAAGTAGCTCGGGGAATCCCTTTATTTTTTGTTTTTTTTGCCTTTCAGCCGACCTTTTAATATTTCCAGTTCCGCAATGGCCTTTCTATTCACGGGGTCCCATTTCAGCGCTGATTCGAACTGCTGAACGGCTCTCTGATCCAGTCCGGAAGCAAGATAAATAACTCCAAGGTGAACGTAATAGCCGGCATTATGAGGATCTAACATGATCGCTTTATTCATGGTCTCTTCCGCCTCTTTCAATCTCTTTGGGATTTTGCTTAAACTCAAAGACAGGTTGGCCCAATATTTCGCCTTTCCGGGATCCGTCCTGGTTGCCCCCCTAAAAAAATCAGTAGCGCCCCAGAAATTACCGGTTTTATATTCATCTATGCCCCGGTTATACTGCTCCTCCGCCCTGACAATAGTCCTGTCTACCGGTTTTGTTGTTTTCCTGCCAAGGAGTTCCGAGTCATATTCCCTCTTCTCCGCTCTGTCGCTCAGTGTATGGTATGCCTTATTAATCAAGGTAAAGATATTAGTAAGCTTCTCTTCTACCACCGGATCATCCAATTCCTGGCTTCTGTCAGGATGAAACTCCCTGGCCATATTTAGAAAAGATTTTTTGATATCGCCGGAGGTTGCATCCATGCCGACTTTCAACACTTCGTAATAGCTCAATTTTTCAATGCCATTATATATCTCATTGACCTTTTGGAAAAACGTATTGGATTTCCGCCTTTTATTTCTTTCGTGGCTTATTATCCCCTCTCTTATCAGATCATCCATTCCCAGTTCCAGGGTAATAATGTCTTCAGGCGGCGGCACATTCCTGAAGATGAATTCGCTGTCATCCCACGAAAAGATATCAAGGATAACATCTTTCACCTGATGCTTTAACTGCAGGAAGAGTTCTTTTGGTTTGATATAACCCAGACTTATGAGAAGTGATCCGTACAGTTTACCCAGTCTTTTTGACATTTTAACCGCATTATCATTCTCTTCCCGGGTAATGATGCCGTTCCTTATAAGCATATTGCCCAGACGGTCGTCTTCCTGATTGGAAGAAGCAAAAACAGCTTTACCATCCCTGAAATATATGCTCTTCCTGACATCACCATTTATAAGAGTAAGTATGCCGGTCTTTTTTTTGTCATTATATTCAGAGAGCAGTTTGGAAAGGCCGAAGTATCTGAGGTTGCCCTTTAAAGGTATTTCATTTAACACTTTCTTTCTTTTTGCCCGTGGCAGAGGAAGATACAGGGGACCGGCTGTCAGCTTTGTCTTTCAAGGCCGCGTTTTCTTTCTCAAGTTTCCTGACAATGCTTTGAATTTCCGTTTTTTCCTGATAAAAACCGTTTTTCAGAGAAACAATTTCCTGCTCTTTTCCTAAAAGCTCCTGCTGGAGTTTCCACGTATACGCCCCGAGAAACCCCAGACAAACAAACAGGATCGCTATCAGAACAAAGAACATTGCCGGCCTTCTGACGAGCTCCCGCTGTTCAATGTCCTTTTCCAGCTGACTTTTATCAAACATTATTTATACCTTTTGACCTCAAAACGGTACAGTTCAATACCCTCTGATGAGATTATCCCCGCCTTGCCTGCCGCAATATTAATCTGTTGATCAACCGTATCAACACCTCCAAGGTCGGGGAGGAGCAGGCCGCTGAGGCCGTCTTTTTTTACTATTATGCCATAACGGCGAGGATCAAGCACCCCCTTACTTTCCACCTTTTCCGGCGGTGACAGGACATCAACAGAATATTCAAGTTCTGAGAGCTCTTCAGCGGAGACTGGTTGAAATCTGGGGTCCTGGGAAGCCGAGCTTATGGCATTCTGTATAACTTCTTTCGCAATATTGTCAGTAGAAGGCATATAAGTCCCTATACACCCCCGTAGTTCGCCTTTGATTTTCAAGGACACAAACACTCCGGCCTTCCGGCCAAAATCTACGGAAAGTGATTCAGGGGGAGATACAACAATGCCTTTCCTTACATACTGTTCAACAGCATCTTTTGCAAGTTCAACTATTGGATGCATAATAAAAATCTCAAAATTTTAAATCTAAAATCTAAAATAAGATATTACTTTTCTCTCCCCAATGAATAATCGGAAATTGCAATAAGAGCGGACTTCTCAGGAGAATCTTCAAAAATGTCCAGTTCAGCTTTTGCCTGCCTCAGAATATGGTCCGCCCTTTTATAGGATTTCTCTATGGACTTGTACGCATTCAAAAGATCCTGAACATACGCAAGATCTGTCCCTGAAATCTTCCCGGAACTTATTATTGATTTAACTTTAGGGACCTCTTCCGGCGAGGCATCCCTGAGCAGATATATAAGGGGGAGTGTTATCTTGCCCTCCCCGAGGTCTTTACCAAGATTTTTCCCAAGGATCTTTTCTTCTGCCATATAATCAAGGATATCATCTGCTATCTGAAAAGTCATGCCAAGTTTCAGGCCGAAAGACGCAAGAGCTTCTTCTTCCTTAGGCCTGGCGTTGCCAATAACCGCTCCGCCCATGCACGCCGCGGACATAAGAATTGCGGTCTTGCCTGTTATTATCTTCATATAATTATCTTCTGATATATTAAAATCACCTTTTTTGCTCTGATTTTTTTTGCTGAGCTGAATCAGTTCGCCTTCGCTCATCATGGCTGTAGCATTGGTGAAAGCATCCATAACCTTCTGGCTTTTAAGTGAATTGACCAGCCTTAACGCGTTGGAATAAAGATAGTCCCCGACAAGAACCACAATCTGGTCACCCCACAGTGAGTGCGCCGAAGGCTTCCCCCTGCGCGTACTTGCACCGTCAACTATGTCATCGTGAAGCAGAGAGGCCGTATGAATTGATTCTACCGAACACGCAAGTATACCGGCCTTGTCACCTCTATAGCCAAAAATCCGTGAACTTAAAATGGCAAGGATAGGCCTGATACGTTTTCCACCGCTCATTAGAAGATGCCTGCCAACCATTGAAATTGCAGGTGCCACGGTCTTAAGGGTTTCCTGCAGTTTTTCCTCTGCCGACTGAAGATCTTCCTTATAATAATCCCATATTTCTTCTATCGTCATTATATAAAGCCCTCGCCTTATCTTATTTGCTTTCCCTGCTTAATTTATACAGATCTTCAGGTTTAAAAAAACCTTTTTCTGTAATTATACCAGTAATATATTTTGCCGGCGTCACATCAAAGGCCGGATTCCTGACTTTAATCCCCTCCGGTGCGATCCGGCACCCGCTTATGGTCGTAACTTCTTCGGGATCTCTTTCTTCTATAGGTATAAATTTGCCGGATTCAATAGAAAAGTCTATGCTGCTTGTGGGCGCGGCGACATAAAATGGTATTCCATGTTCCCTGCATAACACAGCCAGAGTATACGTCCCTATTTTGTTTGCCACATCACCGTTTGCCGCTGTTCTGTCCGTTCCGACAATAGCGAGAGATATCTCTCCTCCAGCCATCAGAGCACCGGCAGTGCTGTCAGTGATAAGTGTGACCGGTATTCCGTCCTGTAACAATTCCCATGCGGTCAGCCGGCTGCCCTGAAGCACCGGCCTTGTTTCATCGGCAATAACCTGAATCAGTTTGCCCTGCTCAACGGCAACACGAATCGGAGCTGTTGCCGTACCATATCCGCCTGTTGCGAGAGAGCCGGCGTTACAATGCGTGATAACAGTATCACCGTCTTGAATGAACTGCGCACCGATCTCTCCAATTTTCCTGTTCACTTTAACATCTTCTGCAAGAATTTTATCAGCTTCTTCCGTCAGAAGATTTTTCAGCTGTTCTACACTAAGTCCCTTATTAACAGAAAGAAGGTCCTTCAGTCTGTTTACTGCCCATTCGATATTGACAGCCGTCGGCCTCGTGGCAAGCATAGTTGAAAAAACAGGCTCAAGGGCACTGCGAAAATCTTCAAAACTGTCGGCCTTGATCTCCCTGGCGCCGATAGCGACCCCCATTGCCGCAGCGATCCCGATAGCGGGGGCCCCTCTTATCCAGAGTTTCCTTATACCCTCGGCAACTGTAGAGTAGTCCCGGCATTCTACATAGCTTACTTCCAGAGGAAGCCTGCTCTGGTCAAGCATCCGGACTACACCGTCTATCATCTCAATTGTCTTTACCATATTCTTAAAGGGAACTAATAGTTCAAAATAGTTTAATTTAGCTCAAAGTTGTTCAAGATTGAACTATTTTAAACTACATTGAACAAGCTTGAACAGTCTGTCCTTCCTGATCATCCCGGCACCGCAACCATTATCAGCAGGGTCACTGTCAGCATAATAAGGACACTGACAGTACCCCATGATATATAGTTGTAAACCTTCGTATTGACATACTCTCCCATGATCTTTTTATTGTTGACCAGCTTTATAGCAAAAACAAGGACAAAAGGAAGCAGTATACCGTTTAAAACCGATGACAAAACCATCAGCAGGATCAGCGGCGCGCCGGGTATCAGGACCAGACATGCTGATACCACGATCAGCGCAGTGTATATCCACATAAACTGCGGGGCTTCTTTAAAACTCTTGTTTACTCCAGCCTCCCAGCCCATGGCCTCGCAAATATAGTAAGCCGTTGCGAGCGGCACAATAATAGCTCCCAGTATTGATGCGTTCGCAAGGCTCACGGCAAACAGGGTGGACGCATGCTGTCCTGCAAAGGGCGTCAGCGCGATCGCCGCCTCCTTTGCGTCATTTATTCTTATACCGTCAGGGAATAACGTCGTCGCGCACGTAACTATTATAAAAAAAGCTATGATATTGGTTATAAAACATCCGATAACAACATCAAGCTTTGAAAACTTATAGTGTTCCTTTTTGATCCCTTTTTCAGCTATTGATGACTGAAGGTAGAACTGCATCCACGGCGTTATGGTGGTCCCTATTATTGCTATTGAAAGCATGATAAATTCAGGTTCCCACTTTATCTTCGGCACAAGAGTGCTCTGGAGGACATCCCCCCATTTCGGACCTGCCATAAATCCTGAAAAAATATACCCGAAATAAAGCAGGCAGGCCCCTAGAAGCACGATCTCCACCATCCTGTAACTGCCTCTTGTGACAAGGAGCCATATGCCAAAGGCACCCAGAGGGACCATGAAATATTTGCTTAAACCGAACATTTCCATGCTTGCGGCCCATCCGGCGAATCCCGCGATAGTTGTGCCGAAGTTCGCTATTAAAAGGACCACCATCATGTAAAAAGTTGTCTTTACGCCGTAATTTTCCCTGATAAGGTCGGAAAGCCCCTTTCCTGTCACAACGCCCATACGTGCCACCATTTCCTGGGTGACTATAAGGGCCACTGTTGTAGGGATCAGAATCCACAGCAGAGCATATCCATACCGCGCTCCTGCGACCGAATAAGTGGTTATGCCTGAGGCGTCATTATCAATGGACGCCGTAATAATGCCCGGCCCTATTATTGAAAGAAAAATAAGAAGGCTTTTCCAACGGCTCATACCCTCCTCCTTTTCTTTTTTGCTAAAGGAGGGAGGAGCATATCTATAACGTCATCAATAGTCACTATTCCCAAAAGCTTCCTGTCTGTGTCAATAACCGGAATGGCCAGAAGATTGTATTTAGATATCATTTCCGCGACATCATACTGGTCGGCGTCCGGAGTTACAGTCTTCATTTTCGTCTCCATCACCTCTGATAAAAGTTCATCCGAAGCAGACAGGAGAATATCTCTCAGTGATATTACACCTGCAAGCTTCTCATCCTTATCAACTATATATATATAATAAATAGTTTCGACATTATGCGCGTCTATCTTGAGCTTTTCCATAGAGTCCGCGACCTTTAATTCAGGTGAGTAGGCAATGAATTCATTAGTCATAAGTCCGCCCGCTGTATCTTCCTCATGGCTCAGCAGTTCCTGTATGTCCTGTGCCTCCCCCTTCTCAATCGACTCAAGAAGTTCCTTTGCTTTTTCAGCCGGCAGTTCTCCGAGAAGGTCAGCGGCTTCATCCGGCGGCATCCTTTCCACAATATCCGAGGCAAAACCTTTATCAAGACTGTCTATAATCGCCTTCTGAGAATCAGGCTCAAGTTCGTCGATTGCCTCTGCCGCAACATTGGGGTCAAGTCCCTCGAAAAGGGCAACACCCTCCTCATGTGAAACTTTGCTTATAATGTCCGCAATGTCCGCGGGGTGAAGAGCGGAAACCATCTGGCGCGGGACAGTCAGAGATATCGTTGTCAGTTTCGGTTCAAGAGGCTGAATATACTTCCAAAGGATAAGGTTATGGGCCAGAGTTTTACCGAGGATCTTGTACAGGTTTTCGCCCTTCCTCTCTATGCCGAAACGTCTCAGTATCCCCCTCATTCCGACATCGACGGCACTCAGACAGGCACTGTTATTGAGTCCTTCCAGCTTTATGTCGTTGACCCTTACAACCTTGGCGCCGTTGGCATCGATAATCTGCTTGTCAAAAATATCCCTCACGATCATCAAATCATCTTCTGAAAATTCATAAGGCTTCATTTTTAATGAATAGACCCTGGATGACATTATCCTTTTGTTGAAAATGCCGATTAAATCCCAGGGAAGGAGATAATATTTCTTTTTCTTCTCCAGAATAAGCGCTGAAACCATCGGCAGGGCGTCGCCTTTAACAACGATAAAATCCCTGACCCTGCCAAGGTCTTCACCTTTGGGATCAAGCACAGGTTTTTTAAGAAGTTCACTTATAAAGATTTCACCGAAAAGAGGCATGCTTACTCCACAATAAATCGTTATTCGTTACTTGTCCGCCATTCTGTTTGGCGTGATTGGTTATTCGTTATTGAATGAAAGTATACCTAAGGCAGGCTGATTTCGGCAACCTTGTTCCACAGAGCCACAGAGCCGTAGCGCTATAGAGCAATAGTGCCGCATGAGGGCAGAAAAGGCTGTTGAAAAATCGATATACAACCCTCCTCTACATAGAACAGGGGAGACTGATGATGACGTTCCGTGCGACTCCTTTAAAAGAAAGCCTCGAGGAATTTACCGGAAACGTCATAACCTCATTGACTAAACAGAATCTAATCAATTGTCGATTGCGGAATAAAAGAAGCAGTCTCCTTGTTCACACACCAGCAAGACAAACCAGTAAGCTGGTTCATCAAATTTCTCATCTTCTCAACCTGGAGATTCCTTTGACTTCCTCACCCTCTCTACTATCAGGTTGGTGATTATACCGTTGAACGTCCCTGTGATAATACCAAAGAGAATGATTATCGGGCTTATAAATACTATTGCTTCGAGCCTTCTTACAAAAATCAGATACGCAAGGAAAAGCTGGGTGATGTTGTGGGCCAGAGCACCCAGAAGGCTTATACCTATAGGGCTGAAAAGTCTTCCGCTGAAAACCATGGCTGACCACATTACCAGTGTACTTAAGACGCCGGCTCCAAGGCTCAACGCAAACGCAGGGCCCAGAAACGTTCCAGCAAAAAGACTCCCAAGGAATACCCTTATTAAAGTAACGGTCATTCCAGCCTTCAAACCGTAAAGATATAAGGTAGTAAGAGTTATGATATTGCTAAAACCGAACCTGAGCCATGGTATAGGAGTCGGAATCAGCCTCTCAATACCATGAAGGCCTATGGCATACGCGGACAGAAGAGCTATATGAAATATCTCAGTTCTTCTGTCTTCGCTTATGTTACGGAATAGGTTGTTAGTTGAATCGTTCATTCAGTAACCGTGAATCGTTAATAGTGAATCGCAATTCAACTGCTTAACGACCTAACCTCTTAATTGATCTATTCTCCATTCTCAATTCATATTTCTCACCCGCCAAAAAGATCGGCGGGCAAGCTTCTCATTTATTTATCTCGTGACCGCATCATATTCCGAACTATCTTCCGATTCCTTCCTGCTGCTGACAGTAGCCGCTACTTTATTTGGAAGGCAGATTATTGCACCCCTGTTGATCCACCCCTGTCGAATGCACAGTTTCTGAGCGCACGGGGCTTCCACCATATGGACTTTTCCGTCCCGCACTTCTATAACATTATCTCCGATCGGCCCTGTGACACTGACAATCCGGTCTTCATCAAGAGAAAGCGTGTAGGCTGTCTTATTATCAGCGCTGATAATTACATTGCCTGTCGACGGTAACAACACCTTAATAAAAAAAAAGCCTGAAACAGCAAGGAATACCAGGAGGGCAAAAAGGACCTTGTCCCCAAACGTAGCTGAATTAAATATCTTAGACAGTCTTAAACTTCTAATGAAATCCTTCAATCTCTATCCTGCCTTCCAGATTTTCTGTAATGTAAATCTGTCTATTCGAATCAACTATAATTCCGTTAAACCCCAGCGACTCAAGAAGTTTTATGCCTTTTTCCCTGCCGAGAATGAATATCCCGGTGGAAAGGCCGTCCGCCATATAGCCGTAGGGGGCTATGACAGTTACGCTTATAACACCGGATGCCGGGAAACCTGTTTCAGGGTCCAGAATATGGTGATACCTCTCTCCATCCCTGATAAAGAATCTTTGGTAATCACCGGATGTTGATATAGCCTCTTCCTTAAGGTCAAGTGTCGCGATAATAGTATTCCCGTCCCCATCAGGGACTTCAATGCTTTTAACACGGGGGTTTTGTATCCCGACCTTCCACGGTTTCAAATCCGGCCTCAGGCCAAACCCCTTAATGTCACCTGCAATAGCGACAAGAGCTGATTTGATTCCTTTTGCCTTAATCGCGTCAATTGCCATGTCAGCAGCATATCCCTTTGCGAGTCCTCCAAGGTCAAGTTTCATGCCTTTTTCTGCCAACGACACTTCTGAAGCAGAAGCATTAATACTCATTTTTTTGAAATCTACAAGTCCTGTCACATACCTGATTGCTTCAGCATCCGGTATGGATACAGAACCTGACGACGGGCCGGAAAATCCCCAGAGTTCCATCAGCGGGCCTACTGTAGGATCAAAAGCACCATTCGTATATTCAGCCACCTTGACCGATCTTTGTATTACATCAAGTGTTTCCCTTCTGACCCTGACCGGCCCCTTACCCGCGGCCATGTTGATAGCCGTGATCTCACTTTCATCGGAAAAGAAATCCAGGATATGTTCGAGCTTCTCTATGCTGGCAAAACCTGCCTCAATTGCTTCACCGGCCTGTTTCTTTGAAGGACTGACCACGGTAATAGTGCAAACCGTGTCCATTACAAGGCGGCTTTCCTTATACATCCTGTCGGTCTTGCTGCAACCCGACAATAACAGAACACAGAGCACCCCGAAAAGCACCGCCACGGGGCGGGCAGAGCACCCCCGCAGATCCAGAGCGAATCTTGACGCGGGGGCTTGCCCTCCACCATGCCAAACAAACTGGCAGGCAAGAACAAACCGGCGGGCAAGCAGAACACTGATAATGAGCAATCGACAATTGACAATTGAGAACGTAAAGTCCCGTTGGGACCACGTCCCTTTACGGGATTGACGATTTTTCAAGACACCGCTTCCTTTTTAAAGAGTTTTTTTCTGAGAAAAGCCCCTGTAAAGGATTTTTCATTCGCAGCTACTTCTTCAGGTGTTCCGGTAGCTACAACCCATCCGCCTTCATCTCCGCCCCCGGGTCCGAGGTCAATAATATAGTCAGCAACTTTTATAACCTCAAGATTGTGCTCTATTACCACTACGCTGTTGCCAGCTTCTACAATGCCCTTAAGTACTTTAATAAGCTTCTGAATATCCACAGCGTGAAGTCCTGTCGTAGGCTCATCCAGTATATACAGTGTCTTTCCCGTGGCCTTTTTACTCAATTCGCGCGACAGCTTTACCCTCTGGGCTTCCCCTCCGGACAGCATTGTAGCCGATTGACCAAGCTGGATATAGCCAAGGCCAACATTGTCCAGGGCAGTAAGTTTATTCTTCAGAGACGGGACGGCGCTAAAAAACTCAAGGGACTGCGAAACGGTCATCTCAAGAACATCAGCGATATTCTTTCCTTTATACTTTATATTCAGGGTCTCCTTATTGTACCTCTTCCCTTTACACGCTTCGCACGGCACATACATATCAGGAAGAAAATGCATAGCCACTTTAATCAGCCCGTCGCCCTTACAGGTTTCACACCTGCCTCCGCCTGAGGCGGACGGCACATTAAAACTGAATCTGCCGGGCTTGTACCCCCTTACCCTCGACTCGGGGATCTGGGAGAAATAATTCCGAATGAGTGTAAAAATGCCGGTGTATGTCGCAGGATTCGAACGGGGAGTCTTCCCAAGAGGAGACTGGTCTATATCGATCACCTTGTCTATCTTTTCAATCCCCCTTATCTCAGCATGCTTTCCTATCCTCCGGCCTAACACATCCACTCCGTTTGAAGACCCTGGCGGGACCTTCTTTCTAACCGGGTAAAGCCTTCCGGCGACAGCCTTATAAAGGATCTCAAAAACAACCGTACTTTTCCCCGAACCCGAGACTCCCGTCACACATGTAAACACTCCCAAAGGGATTCTTACGTCAATGTTCTTTAGATTAAACTCCCGTGCACCTGCTATTGTGACGAAATCCTCCGGCTTTTTTCTTTTAACGGGAATAGGGATTATGATATCACCACGCAAAAAAGCCCCTGTGGGTGAATTTGCGTTATCAGCAATAGCAGCGGCATTTCCTTCAGCCACTACCATGCCGCCGTTTACACCCGCAGCCGGACCCATGTCGATTATATGGTCTGCTCTCCTGATTGTGTCTTCATCATGCTCAACAACTATTACTGTATTCCCCATGTCCCTGAGTTTACACAAACTGTCAAGCAGTCTCCCGCAATCCTGGGGATGAAGTCCGATACTTGGCTCATCAAGTATATAGAGTGTACCTGAAAGTGAAGAGCCGATCTGCGAAGCAAGTCTTATCCTTTGTCCTTCACCGCCTGACAGTGTAAATGCCGGCCTGCTCAAAGTAAGATATCCGACTCCAACTTTCTCCAGAAATACCAGCCTTTCCAAGATCTCCTTCAGAATCCTGGACGCTATGATCCGCTCCCTGTCATCAAGCTGGAGATTACTGAAAAAAACAATCGCGTCTCTGATTGACATATTTGAAAGCTCGCCTATATTCATACCATTTACCCTGACACCAAGGGCTTCTTTTCTCAAACGATAACCATTACAGAGCGAACAAACTTTCATATCCGCGGGATGTTCATTTTCCTCGATACTCTCATATCCAAGGCCCCTGCACCTGGAACATGCACCATATGGACTGTTAAAGGAAAAAAACCTCGGGCTTATTTCAGGATAACTTATTCCGCACCTGGGACATGCGAGTTCTCTGCTGAAAAAAATGTCTTTTCCGCCCCCGCTGACCCCGGGCTGGTCCCCGATCATGTTTATGATTACTACACCCGTATATCTCATCGCCAGCTCTATTGATTCTGTTAAGCGTCTCTCTATACCGACCTTGATTATCAACCTGTCAATTACAATGTCAATGTTATGCCTTTTATGCCTGTTAAGTTCAATCTCCTGTGTCAGGTCCACCATGTTTCCGTCAATCCTGGCCCTTGCAAAGCCCTGCTTCCTGATATCCCGCAGTTCTTTTTTGTATTCCCCTTTTCTTCCGGATACGATCGGGGAAAGGATCTGTACACGCGTTCCGGCAGGCAGGCTTATTACCGAGTCAACGATCTGCCGTGTATCCTGAGCGGTTATCGGGCTTCCGCACTTATAGCAGTCCCTGCTTCCGATGCGGGAAAAGAGCACCCTCAAATAGTCATATATCTCTGTAATTGTCCCCAGAGTCGAGCGGGGATTTTTCGATATGGTTTTCTGCTCAATTGCTATTGACGGAGAAAGCCCTTCAATCAGGTCAACATCAGGTTTTTGCATCTGCTTAAGGAACTGACTTGCGTAAGAGGACATGCTTTCAACATAACGCCGCTGGCCTTCGGCGTATAAGGTATCAAATGCAAGAGAGGATTTTCCCGAGCCGGACGGTCCCGTAATAACCACAAACTTTTCTCTGGGGATTACTACGTTAATGTTTTTTAGATTATGGACCTTTGCCCCTTTAACTGTAATAGAGTCAAGCATAGAGTAATCCTTTGCAGCAGCAACGCATCCACTTAATATAACCCGAATTCATGATGGGTTGTCAAACAATTCAGAGAGATATCCGCCCATTTAACTGACCGTAAAACCGCTCTTACCGTTTTGACAAAAGACACTAATCGTGCTTTAATATAAATCTAACGCTATTCTCGGAGGAAAAAATCATGAGCATGAAGAAAAAAGACTACCTGTTCACTTCTGAATCTGTAACTGAGGGACATCCGGATAAAATCGCTGACCAGATATCAGATGCGATCCTTGATAAAATCTTATCAGAAGACAAGAACTCAAGGGTAGCGTGTGAGACGCTCCTTACCACCGGACTGGCGTTTGTTGCCGGCGAAATAACTACTTCCTGTTACGCGGACATACCCTCCATAGTAAGAAATACCATAAAAGACATCGGTTATACCCGTGCTAAATACGGATTTGATTATGAGACATGCGCCGTGATCACATCCATCCATGAACAGTCTGCTGATATCGCTGCGGGAGTTGATCCAGGCGGCGCCGGAGATCAGGGCCTTATGTTCGGGTATGCGTGCAATGAGACCCCGGAGCTTATGCCTATGCCGATAATGCTCGCGCACAAACTGGCAATGCGCCTTACCGAGGTCAGGAAAAAGGATATTCTTGATTACCTGAGGCCGGATGGAAAAACCCAGGTAACCGTACAGTACAAAAACGGTAAACCCCACAAGATAAACACAATAGTCATTTCATCCCAGCACAGTCCTGATATAACGCTGAGAGAAATGAAAGAAGACATTATCGAAAAAATCATAAAGCCTGTTATACCAAAAAAACTCCTTGACGAAGAACACATCACATACCACATCAACCCAACCGGCCGGTTTGTCATAGGAGGTCCGCAGGGAGACACAGGCCTTACCGGAAGAAAGATCATAGTGGACAGTTACGGAGGTGTGGGAAGCCACGGCGGCGGGTGTTTTTCAGGCAAAGACCCTACTAAAGTCGACCGCTCAGGATCATATATGGCAAGATACGTTGCCAAGAATATTGTAGCGGCCGGGCTTGCCGACAAGGTTGAAATCCAGATTGCCTACGCTATAGGTGTTCCTGAACCGGTATCAATTCTCATTGATACATTTAATACCGGCCAAATACCCGATAATAAGATCTCGGAAATTGTCAAAAAGAATTTTGATTTCAGGCCCAAATCATTAATAAAAACCCTCAACTTAAAAAGGCCCATTTACAGAAAAACCGCTGCTTACGGACATTTCGGCAGAAATGAACCTGAGTTCACATGGGAAAAGACCAACATGGCGGCAACTCTTAAGAAAGCGGCAAAATAAAGGAAACACATGATCACTACTTCAAAAACAAAACCGAAAAAGAGCAAAATGGATTACAAAATCGCTGATATCAGCCTGGCAGAGTGGGGAAGAAAAGAGATATCTATAGCGGAAAAAGAAATGCCGGGTCTGATGGCTGTAAGAGAAAAATATTCCGCGGAAAAACCGCTTAAAGGCGTGAGGGTCTCAGGATCACTGCATATGACCATTCAGACAGCGGTACTGATTGAAACCCTTGCCAGACTGGGAGCTGATGTCAGGTGGGCGAGCTGCAATATATTCTCTACCCAGAACCATGCCGCATCGGCAATCGCAAAAGCTGGAATACCTGTTTTCGCCTGGAAAGGGGAAACCCTTGAAGAATACTGGTGGTGTACAAATCAGGCACTGACATTTCCGGAAGGTCTCGGGCCGCAGCTGATCGTAGACGACGGGGGAGACGCCACTCTTTTCATTCACCGCGGTTATGAAGCGGAAAACAATCCTTCCATACTCAATGAAAAAACAGACAATAAAGAACTGGAACTGATCAACACACTTTTAAAAAAACATCAGACTGAAGACAGTCAAAAATGGCACAAGATTGTTGATAACTTGAAAGGCGTCAGCGAAGAGACTACCACCGGGGTCCACAGACTGTATGAAATGATGAACAATGGCACTCTTCTGGTGCCCGCGATAAATGTAAATGACTCTGTTACTAAATCAAAGTTTGACAACCTCTACGGCTGCCGGGAATCACTGGTAGACGGCATCAAGAGGGCAACTGATGTCATGATTGCCGGGAAAGCGGCAGTAGTCTGCGGCTATGGTGATGTTGGAAAAGGATGCGCCCAGTCTTTAAAAGAATACGGAGCAAGAGTTATCGTCACTGAAATAGACCCCATTTGTGCCCTTCAGGCAGCTATGGAAGGTTACGAGGTAAAAACCGTTGAGGATACCCTGGGAACCGCTGATATCTATGTAACCACTACCGGAAACAGGGACATTATTACTCTTGAACATATGGAAGGAATGAAAGACCAGGCCATAGTCTGCAATATAGGGCATTTTGACAATGAGATCCAGGTTGACAGGCTGAATAAATACCCCGGCATAAAGAGGATCAATATAAAGCCCCAGGTTGACAAGTTCCTTTTCCC
>VAPA010909303.1_pt1 | contig 14597 bp, 17 predicted proteins | sample 3395041 | NCBI WGS metagenome assembly VAPA01 (sample SAMN08290432, study PRJNA428436) | hydrothermal vent metagenome | isolation source: Deep-sea hydrothermal vent chimney | place: Indian Ocean: Southwest Indian Ridge | depth 1973 m m
AGGAGCTGATGCAATAACCAAGTTTCCTTCTATAAAATTATTCAATAGCAAATATGCGAAGAGAATAGAAAAAGAAGCTAAGAAAGCAAAAAGGAATTTTGTTGGAAGTTTGACTAAGATGGCTAAAATAAATTTAAATGAAATTGATGGATTAAAAATAAACAAAGAATTAAAAAATAAAATAAAAGATAAACTTATTTCTTATATTAATAAGATGAAGAAATGACTATTCATATCTCAAAGCTTCCACAGCCTGCAGCCTGGATGCCTGGAATGCCGGCAGTAAGCCAGAGCCTGCTCCTACTAAAAAAGAAAACATCAGGGAGCCAACCCACAGCCACCATGGGAAATGAGGCTGCAGGGAAGAGAATCCAGAGGCAGCTGCTATTGCGCCGCCTGCACTTGCGATTAAAAAGCCGAAGGTAACCCCTATGAGGCCGCCTACTGTTCCTAATAATCCAGATTCAAAAATAAATATAAACAAAATATCCTTGTTTTGAGCTCCAATAGCCTTCATAACTCCTATCTCGCTTGTTCTTTCAAGGACTGCTGTGTACATCGTGTTCATTATATTTACAGAGGCGACAATTACTGATATCAGCGCTATCAAAACCAAAATACCATTTATTACATTTAATATTGTGCCAAAAGTAGCTAAAGCATCCTCAAAAGTCTGGACAAAAAAGTCTTCCTTTCCCTTTTCCTGGTCTTTGAATTTTCTTAGTTTTTCCTCAATCTTTTCTGCTAGTTTGCCTGGTTCGATATTTTTTTCAGCTCTGATTATAGCTATGCCAAATTTGTCTTTTATATCATCATATAATGATTCCGTTGCCTTAAAGCTCATGTATACATTTGCATCATCCCCTGGGTTGCCTATTTCTTCATAAAAACCAACAACCTCATAAGGCTCTTCATTAACCTTTATTTTATCACCTAATTTTATCTTTTTTTTGAATATCTTGTCATCAAACTGGTAATTATAGCCAAGGACAACCTTGTTTAAATCACCTTTTTTCAAATGCCTGCCTTTATAGACAGTTGCGGTGGCTATTTCGTCTACAAAATCCAGTTTATCCGGGTCGAGGCCCACAACAAAATTGAATTTCACTTCTTCTTTGAATTCAATCTTCCCTACTTTTAAGTACCAGCCTGTTATTTCATTTACTCCCTTTATTTTGCTTATAAAATTTATCTCGTCTGTTGTAATAAAAAAATTCTCGTCCAGTCCAGGAGCACCAATACCTTTTGCCTGGATGAATATTTTATCGCGGCCTGCTTCGTCAGCTAAAGTATTCATATAATTCCCGATCCCAATGCCGAAACTTACTAAAGCGAATATGGAGGTAATGCCGATAAGGATAGAAAGAACTGTAAGAAAGCTTCTTGTTTTTCTTTTTCTTAAATTTTGCAGTGAATATTTTATTTCATCGAGATTCATTTTGCACTCCTTAAAGCATATTCACTTTGTTCATAGCTTTGCGGAGTTTTTTTATTTTCTTTTCTCATTTTGCACTCCGCAAAGATTCCACAGGCTGCATCTTTGAAGCCTGATATGCAGGCAAAACACCAAACACTGTTCCAAGTATGAATGAAAACAATAAGGCTCCTATTATCAAAAATAAGCTTACTTCTGCCTGAATCAAGTCAGAGCCTAATGCAGCCTGGCCTATTGCTGCAAGCCCGTAAGCAAAAATCAGACCAAGAAGGATTCCAATAATACCACCAACCATCCCCAAAAAACCAGATTCCATGAAAAACAGCTGGAATATTGTGGAATTTTTTGCACCAATGGATTTCATTATCCCAATCTCTTTTCTCCTCTCAAGTACTGAGGTGTACATTGTGTTCATTATCCCAATTCCACCAACTGCTAATGATATTCCTGCGATTATATATATAAATAATTGGACTGCAAACAGTGTTGCGTTCAATGTTTCTACTATATTTTGAGGGCTTTCTACAGTAAAGTCTTCTTTACCTTTTTTCACATCCCTCTCTTTTCTTAAGAGCTTTTCTATGCTTTTTTGTACCTGGTCTATCTTGCTTACATCCTTTACTTTTACTGCAATTATATCGACTTCCTCCCTGTCTGTGTCTAGAGTATCTATCATTGTTTCTTCATTAACTAATATACCACCATCAAGAAGAAAATTGCCCTTTTTTTCAAGAATTCCAACAACTTCGAAAGTGACGTCATTCAGCAAAACTCTGTCTCCTGATTTTAGACTCTTGCCGAATGTATCATCCTCCTTGAAATTATTTCCAAGAAGAACTTTTTTACCATCATCATCCCTTAACAGCCTTCCTTGCTCTGTTTTGAGATTAATCATCCTTTCAATAATTTTCCTGTTTTCACCTTCAGGGATAGAGACAATTAGCCCGATTATTTGCTTGTCATTGAATTCCATTGTTCCTGATTCAATGTACCTGTTAAATGCTGTTTCAACACCACTTACCTTTGAAATTTTATCTGTTAGATCATCTGTCAGGGGATTAGTCACGCCAGTGCCTGGGGGCCCAGCTATACCCAAGCCCGAGGCTCGGATACTTAAGACATCACTGCCGAGAAAGGCAAATTGGGATGTTATTGCGGTCCTTAAGCCTTCCCCTAAACCGATTAAAGAAATAACTGCAGCTATGCCTATGAATATGCCTATCATAGTCAACCAAGATCTTAGCTTCCTGTTTCTCAGATTCTTGATAGAGAAAATAAAATAGTCTTTTAGCATTTTTCAAAAAATTCAATATACTTGTTTAATCAGTTTCTTAAAAAACCAACAACAATGGCGAGGGTTGGCTCTGTGATTTGCGAGTGAGCTCGTTCGAGAGCGAACTCGTTCACAGGTCACAGAGTGCCGAGCAGGCCGAATGAAATGGGGCCGTCCAAGCCATTATTGTTGTTGGGTTTTTTATCTTGCCATGGATGGATTTTTTCTTTATCTCTTCCTCTTTTTTCTCCATACCAAGTAAATGAAGATTCCTGCAATCACTATTAAAACAATAATGAATAGCCCCACTACAACATTATCCTTAACAAGTCCAAATTTTTTTGCTTTCTCAGCATCATATAAAGGAAGTTCAATATTAACATTTTTTGTATAATCTTTATTGTTTGCATCTTTGTATTCAAGGTTGATGGGTAAAATAATTTTTTCTTCTTTTTCTTCTTTCATAAATAGATTTTTAATAAAAGAGAAAAAATTAAATTTTGATGTCTCTTTCACAAACATATCAAAGTCTGCTGTTTCATAGTCGTCTGAGTCGATATTGCCGATGTATACTTCGTTTGGGGAAGTAACTGCATAATTTTCGTTCTCTGCTAACTTTATATTCAAAAATTTAATGTCATTGACGCCTTTGTTTACTATTTTTACTGTTACCTCTCCTGTTTTTCCCGACTGGTAAATTGATGTTGAATCAATATTAACAGATAAATCCGGTTCTGAGCCGATTATCAATCCAATGGTGCTGTTCCTGTTGTAGCTGTTCCCTAAACTATCATAATAGACGAACTCTACAGGAATGGTGTAAACTCCTGATTCTGCATCCGGCTCTGCTATAACATCAAATATCAGGGTGGATTTTTCTCCTTTGTCAATTTTTTCTATAACTTTTTCATTTGTTGAGCCTATCGGAGCTAAAGGAGCGCTGCTTAATTTTAATTTTACCCTGATTTTTTTAAGCAGAATTTCAGCTATATTGCTGAATGTAATCTCGATTTTTGCCCTTTTCCCAGGCCCTATCGACTCAGGGATGGATTTTACAGTATCTAACAGCAAAATTGCATCAAAAGGCTGGACATCTATCTTGAATTCAGATAGGGTTATCCACCCATCTCCATTAGTCCTGTACCTAAGTTTTATCTCATTTTCCCCTTCTAATGCATCTTTGTCAACCCTTAACTTGTATTTTATAACAACGCCTTTATCACCTTTCTGGCTGGGATTGATAGAGCCAAGGCTTTTTATTGTAGATGTTCCAGGGTCCAAAGAAAATGGATATTGCGGCAGGATTTCAGCTTCTATGTTATCTAATGATTTGCTGCCGTTATTCTCAAATTTAAACCTTATATCAACATACTTGCCAGGCTCTGCCGGGTCAGGTATCTGGTTTAACATCCCCACCCTTAGGATATGAGACGTTACTATTGGCAGTCCGGTATTGTCGCCTGTTAAGATCCTTGCAGCACTTACTACGCTTGCTAACATAACCAATATTATCAATCCGAACAAAATTATTTTTTTTGAAAAAATAGATTTTTTCAAGCTTTTTTTACATGCGTTCAAAAGTTTCATTTTTTACCACCTTTTAGTTTTTTGCTTTTTATAATAACACCATCTTTGAGGTATTCAATTCTTTGGGCATGATGCGCCAGAGATGCATCATGCGTTACCATGACTATTGTTGTGCCTTTCTCCTTATGTAATTTCTGTAAAAACTGAATTACATTCTCGCCTGTTTTTGAATCCAGGTTTCCTGTTGGCTCATCTGCTAAGAGGACTTCAGGCTCATTTGCTAATGATCTTGCTATTGCAACTCTTTGCTGCTGGCCACCAGACAATTCAGTGGGCCTATGGTGCATCCTCTCGCCTAAGCCAACCATCTCCAACAGTTCTTTTGCTTTTTTCTCTCTTTCTTCTCTAGGGATATTCTGGAAGATCATTGGCAGCATAACATTTTCCATGGCTGAGATTGTATTTATCAAGTTGAACTGCTGAAAAATAAAACCAATCTTTTTGCCTCTTATACGGGCAAGGTCTGATTCAGAGAGCTTTGAAATATTCTGGCCTTCAAGGTATACGCCCCCTTTCGTGGGGATGTCAAGGCAGCCGACCATATTCATTGCTGTGCTTTTTCCAGATCCGCTGGGACCCTGTATTGAAAGGAATTCACCTTTTCTTACTTTTAGGCTCAAACCACGAAGCGCATGCACTTCCACATCTCCCATCTGGTAGGTTTTCCAGACATTGTCAAGTTTTATTACTATATCCTTTTCCATTTCATACCTCTATTTTTTCAATCTCTTTTCTTATAATTATGATTATCTTTTCGAATTTTAGTATCTGGTTGTAATAATCATCTAGAATCTTCAGTTTCTTTTTTTCTCTGTCAGACCTTACTTTATTTTTATATTTTTTTATTAAATCAGGCACTTTTTCTTTTACCTGCTTAATGCAATATTCTTCTTTTTTCATTAGATTGTTTTTTATTATCTTTACAAAATCCTTCTCTGTATAGAGGAAAATCTTTTTACTGCCTGGTTTTCTTATTCTCTTTATAACCCCCATTGACTCAAGCACCTTTACTTTGTTGCTTATTGAAGCAAGACTATAGCCTGTTTCTTTTGCCAAATCATCCATCGCCATTTCTTCTGGCTCAATGTAAAGTTTGGCAAATATTGTAAGGAGAAGATCATCAAGTCCAGTAAATCCAAAACCTTGGTACATCTCAATAAAATCCTTGTCAAGCTCGTCCATTCTTCTTTTATTATTTTTTAAATTTTCTAAACTTTTAATATTTATTAAAAATAGTGAAAGTAATATATAAATGTTTTGGTTTTTTAGGCTCAGTAGAAATCCTTTCGTTCGCTGCGCCTGATGTCCATACCCAACTAGTGAGTTCAGGCGCAACCTTGCTTGTCTTACGAATAGCGATGGAGCTCACTGGCCATTAATGGTAAGGATTTCTACTGAACTGTTTTTTAACAAAATTTAAATATGAACACTAATTTTTGATTAAGTTATGGCAAAAGCCGGATTTAGAAGGCAGGATAAAAGAGAGAGAAACAGCAAGGTAATGGTATTCTTTATGGCTTTTATTATGGTTGGAAGCGTATTTGGGGTGATATTTTTTGGCTATAACCAGGAAGAAAATAAAGTAAATTACAATGATTTCTTATTTATAGAGAAGAATAATTTATGGACTACCAGGTTGAATGGGAAGGAAGCTTTTTTCAATTATCTTCCTGATGATGTTATTAATATTGAACTGAAAGGGGATATTTTAAGCAGGCTGGGGAATATTGTTGAGATTGATATAGCCTCGGAGTTTAACAGCAGCCTTAAAGGAGATATTGCCCTTGTAGAGCGTCATATGGTCATTACTTTAAGCAATTTCAATGTGTATGTCAGAACTGGCTTTACATCAGAGAATGAATTTGGCACTCCTGTGATCAGCTGCAAAGATGCTACTGCTAATGTGCCTGTTGTCTATTTCAAAGAGAGCAATCAAACAAAGGTTTATCTGGATGGTGACTGTATTATTGCAGAAGGCAGAGACGGCTTTGATATCTTTAGGATAAAGGACAGGCTAATGTATGCTATACTGGGTATTTTAAAATGAGCAGGGAAAAGAGATTAATGGACCTGGAAGAAAGTTATAATTCAAGAATCATTAAGAAAGAAGAGTACCTTAAAAAGAAAAAGGAGATTGAGGAAGAGAAAGAGGTTACTGAGCAGAAAGGTAATCCGGAAAAACAAGAGAAAACAACAAGTAAGGTTTCAGATAAAATTTTAATTGCTTCGATTGTTGTTTTAGTTTTACTCTTCATTAGCGTATTTTATATTGCACGGGTTTCAAAAGAGCAGCCCAAGACAATAGAAGACATGCACAGATTGAATATCCAAGGCAAGCTAAAGCCGGAGCAGGGCTATATGTATAAGGGCGCTTATAGTTTTGTTAATCTGGATGATTTTTGGTATACGAGGTTAACATCGCCTTCTGGCAAGAGTTTGTATGGCATGTCTTTTAGATACAGTCCAAGAGACCTTGAGGATATCAGCATTTCAGGATATTTGGATATAGAATTATTCAATAATGCCACTGATTATTATTATACTTTTAATCCTGTTGGGGAAGGGTTTAGCCATGTGCTTTTAGCAGTCTCTGATTTTGGCCAGCATATGGTAAAAGTATTCAATAAGATGCCTATTGCTGCATGTGACAGGAATGAAACAGATGCCTGCGAGGATGTTCCAATAATAACATGCGACAATACAGACAAGATTGTCCTGTATGTGAAAAAAGCGGATGAAACTGTTGTCAGATATGATGGCAATTGCATTATTGTTGAGGGTAAGGAATTTGGTTTAGTCAGGGGTGTTGACAGGATTCTTTTGCAGCTTTACGAGATAATGGAATAAAATAATTCTTATTTTTACCTGGTTTAGTTTTCTATTAATTCCAAATCGACCATAATATTGTTTATAGCTTTTTCAACTTCATTGTACTTTTCATTACTAATATCATTATATTTTTCCAGCTTTTTATTACATTTTCTCTTTGCAAATTCTTTAATTTTTTCAATATCTTTATTGTTCCAATTCCCTTCTGCTAAGTCAAAACTTAGATCACTATAAGTATCTGCTTCATGCTCAAGATGGGGAATAGATTCTGGCTTTTTTGTAACTTTAATTAAAATCTCATGTGCAGCCCTTAGACCGATAAAAACAGCCAGGTTTTCAAGTTCTTCTTTTTTGCTCACTTTAGAACCTCCTCTAGTTTGCTATATAGATATTTTAGATACCTTAGAGCAATATCTCTTTCAACTGAATTTGCTTCATTATTCAATAAGCTGTTGGCTGTTGATTTGCCAATATTATTTTCAATCATTTTTATTATCAGCCTGTTGTCAACAATTTTTTTAAGAAAAAGCCCAATAGACAGGCAGTTTCTTATTGAGTTATAGATATATTTTGACTTTATACTTTTTCCTAATTCTATTATTTGTTCTGCTTCCAACAATCTTCTGTAAAGATATGTTTTGTTTATGATTAAACTTTTCTTTAATCTTGTATTTCCGTAAATTACTTTATGGTCTTCCAGTTCTGACTGCAGTAATGGGCTGTAAGGGAATAAACTTAATAACTCGTTGTGAACTACTAAATTTATATCTGTTTTTAGGCCAATAGCTTTTTCTATACCTGTTTCTAGCCTATATTTTTCAGCTGAGTTTTTCCATATTTTTTTATTTAAAATCATCATAATGTCTATGTCTCTATAATTTGTATGGTGGTTTCTTACATATGAGCCGAATATGATTATGGCTTTGACATTATGGATGATGTTTTGCACTGCATTGGTTACTTTTTTTCTTAGTAAATTATCTTCCCTTTCATATCTCTTTCTTCTGTAGTTCAGCAATGAAAGCAAGTGTGTCGAAGCTGCAAATTCAGCTGATTTAAGCTTCGGCCTTATTGACCTGCTTAGATAATTGCTTTCTGTTTGCGTTATATGCTTATTGTTCAGCCTTTTTAAGACTACTTCAATCTCCTTATTGCTTAAAATCGGCTCCAAGTTTCTTATTAGTTTTGTTTTATTCATATAACTAATATGATAGTTAAGTGATATATTTAAAGCTTTTGTTTTAAAAGGGAATGTTTTTATGAACAGAGAAATCAAATTTCCTTAACTCCACTTTGTGTTGCCGCAACAAACCTAATACCTAGCCCCATTTTTAATATGGCAGACATTATGGCCATGTGCTCTTTGCCAGTGCCTGAGACAAGGTTTACTGCAACATCTATTCCATTGACTTTTCCTTTTAGCTGCTCTTTGATATCTTTTATAAGTTCAAATACTTGCTTTTGGAAGTCAACGACTATAAATTGTATATTATTGCCTGCTTTGAAGTTTTCTTTTCCAAACTCGTTTGTTACCAGAAAAGTATTACCCCAGGATTCTTCTTTTATCAAAAGAGCGATATGGTTCCAGGAGCCTTTTCCTGAGGATAAGCAGGCTATTAAGTCAGTCATAGGAATAGAAAAGTTTAATAATTTATAAAATTTGTCAAATGCTGGTGATTATTAATGATAATCGTGAATACGGATAAGGTAGAAGGCAAAAAAGTTACAAAGACTTTGGGATTGGTAAAGGGAAATACGATAAGGGCAAAGTGGTTTGGAAGGGATATCATGGCTAGTTTAAAGCAAATAGTTGGCGGTGAGCTAAAAGGGTATACACAAATGATGACAGATGCAAGAGAGCAGGCTATTGACCGTATGGTTGATGAGGCAAAGAAACTAAAGGCTGATGCTGTAATAAATGTAAGGTTTACATCCTCGCAGGTAATGCAAAGCGCAGCAGAAATACTTGTGTATGGGACTGCTGTTAAGCTGGGGTAAATGGTTCTTAAATTGTATATTTTTTGTATTCTTTCTACTTTAAATCTTGTTTAAAACAAATAGATATATAAACATAAATCAATCACAGAATAATATGGCTTTGATAACTATTCCGGAAATAATTGATATTATTGTAATGACTTTGGCAATAGGATATATATTCTCTAAGGTTTTTAGGAGAAAGCCTGCTGAAGATTACGACCCTTTGTCTTATTATAAGAAAAGCGGGTTGTGGGAGGATATAAAATATGGGGCAATAATTGCTGCTCCTGCTGTTGTTCTGCACGAGTTTGCTCATAAATTCGTGGCAATGGCTTTTGGGGCAACTGCTACTTTACATGCGCCATCCTTATTTGGAATTCCATATGGGTGGTATATTGCGGTTATTATACTGATTCACCTTAATTTTCCAATAATATTTCTTGTTGGAGGGTATGTTAGCCATACAGCATTGCCTGCTCTGCCTTCAGCATTGGTTGCAATAGCAGGGCCTTTGACTAATCTTGCAATATGGGGTATAGCTCTTTTACTGGTTAAGAACAAGATGGTTCATAGAAAATACTACCCTACTTTGGGACTAATGGCAAAGCTGAATATGTTCTTCTTCATCTTTAACATGATCCCCTTGTTCGGGTTTGATGGCGGTAATTTCTTAAGAGCACTTTTAGCTGCTTTTGCTTAATATAATTGTATGTTTTAAAACATAACATTTATTAACCCCTCTTTTTCCCCTCTACTGAAGGTGTTTGCCGTTGGAAGAAACTAAAGAACATACACATAAGCATACAGAAGAGCGCAAAGAATCAGAAGAGCATAAAGAGGCAAAAGAAGATTCTAAGAGAGAATCTAAGGAAGAAGCTCCAGAGAAACAAACTGTTTCTGAGAAACCAAAGGAAGAGCCTAAAGAAGAGAAGCCAAGAGAGATTAAAGTAGAGAAACAAAGAAAATCTATCTTAAAGACTGTCCTTGATTTTTATGATTCACAGTATAAACTACTTTTAGTAATACCTTTTTTCCTTCTGGCTATAAGTTTGGTGTCAATAGGGCTGCAGTATGCTTCTACAGGCGATATCATATACAGGGATGTTAGCCTAAAAGGGGGAGTTACATTAACAATAACAACTAATGATGTAAACATCAATGATGCAGAAGATCAATTAAAAACTAAATTTACAGAAAATGATATTGATGTAAGGTCTTTAACAAAGTTTGGTACGCAAGTTGGAATAATAATAACAGCTGATATTCAAGGAGATCAAGAAGACAAACTGGACAATTTGATTGAAGAAACAGAAAAAATAATTGGAATGGAATTAACAAGAGAGAACCATACAATTGAGATAGTGGGAAGCAGCTTAGGGGCCAGCTTTTTTAGGGAAGTAAGCATAGCTTTACTGATTGCCTTTATCTTTATGGGGCTTGTTGTTTTTCTTTATTTCAGGAACTTTGTGCCAAGCATTGCGGTTATTCTGGCTGCTTTTTCTGATATTGTGGTTACACTGGCTATTGTGAATCTCATGAATATAAAATTGAGCACAGCAGGCATTGCAGCTTTCCTGATGCTGATAGGTTACAGTGTTGATACAGATATTCTGCTGAGCACAAGGGTGTTGAAGAGAAAAGAAGGAACAATCTTTGAAAGAATACTAGGGGCAATGAAAACAGGCCTGACAATGACTATGACAACTTTAGCTGCACTTTCAGTAGCATTGTTGTTTACCCAGTCAGAGGTAATAAGGCAGATTATGATTATTTTGCTGATAGGGTTGTTTGTTGATCTAATCAATACATGGATACAGAACGTCGGAATATTAAAGCTTTATCTGGAAAGAAAACAGAAAGTAAAATGAACTACAAATTAAAAGCGATCTTCACTAATGTAAGGGTTTTGATTCTGATAGCTTTCATTGTGATGGCTTTAATTGCGATTAACCCCCATCCTTTTGTCAAGGGGGTTGCCATAAGAAGTGTTTTGACGAACAGCTCAGCAAGCATAGGAGGCATACCTCCGCCACAACCAACCGGAACTCCAATGAGCAAGGAGAGAATAACTGCTATCAACAACAAGGCGATAGATACTGTAGAGGATTATTATAATTTCATGGATGGCTTAAAGGTAAACCAAAGCATCCAGGTAAAGACGAATAAGGGGCTTTACAGGATTGTGGTGAAGGAAAAAACAAAGACTATAGACTTAAATGAGACAATAACCAAGGAGATAGAAGAGATAGTTAAGGTAAATGAGACCATAAATGGAACAATTCAGGAAATAAATAAAACTGTCAAAAAGACAGTTCAAGTGCCTAAAACAGAAACAATAAGCTTGGGTGTGGAGGATATTGGGCTGAGGGTTTATGAAGCGCCAAGTTCAAATATAAGAAAAGGCCTGGATCTTCAGGGAGGCACCAGGGTTCTGCTGCAGCCAGAGGAAAAACTGAATAAAGATGATCTGGACTTGTTAATGGACAACATGCAGCAAAGATTGAATGTTTATGGATTGAGTGACTTGACAATAAGGTCTTCTGGCGACTTGTCCGGCAACCAGTATATAGTGGTAGAGATAGCAGGAGCAAATGAAGAAGAGATAAGGAATTTGTTGGCAAAGCAGGGCAAGTTTGAAGCAAGAGTGACAGATAAAAGTGTTTTTACAGGGGGAAAGGACATAATTTATGTATGCAGGTCTGCAAACTGCGCAGGCATAGATCCCAGAGGGGGGTGCAGCCAAACTCAGGGGCAATGGTTCTGCAGGTTTAGGTTTTCAATCACTCTAAGCAGGGAGGCAGCTGAAAGGCAGGCAGAAGCAACAAAGGATCTAGAGGTTATTAAAGAAGATAAAGGAAGCTATTTGAGCGAGCAATTAGTCTTATTTTTGGATGATAATGAGGTTGACAGGCTAAACATTGGCGTAGACCTGAGGGGGAAGGCAGTTACAGACATAGAAATTTCCGGCTCAGGTTTCGGGGCTTCACAGCAGGAGGCTGCCTTTAATTCCTTAGACAATATGAAAAAGCTGCAGACTGTGCTGATAACCGGCTCTTTGCCTGTCAAAATAAACATTGTGAAAACAGATGCAGTAAGCCCTGTATTAGAGGGGGAGTTTGTTAAGAATGCTCTCTTATTGGGGCTAATGGCTTTGGGAGTTGTGCTTGTTGTTGTTTTCTTAAGATACAGGAGATTAAAAGTGGCAATACCTTTGGTTATAACTTCTGTTTCAGAGCTTCTAATCTTGCTTGGGGTTGCTGCATTAATCGGCTGGAATCTGGATTTAGCAGCAATAGCAGGCATAATAATTGCGATTGGCACTGGCGTTGACCACCAGATTATTATCACAGACGAGACTCTAAAAGGAGAGACAAGGATGATCTTTAACTGGAAAGAGAGGATAAAAAGCGCATTTTTTATTATAATGAGCGCTTATTTTACAACTATCGTTGCAATGCTGCCTTTGCTTTTTGCAGGAGCAGGCTTATTGAAAGGATTTGCAATCACCACTATAATAGGGTTCAGTATAGGTGTTTTTGTTACAAGGCCTGTTTATGCCAAATTAATAGAGATGCTTCTTAAGGAAAATTAATTAAAAATGAAAACTAAGTCATGGGCAATAGGGTTGATGTTTTTTACCACTCTATTGACTTCTACTGCCCAGATATTTTATAAAAAAGGAGCTGAAATTCTTGTTCTTAATTTAATGGCTTTGATCACAAATTATTATCTAATAATCGGGCTGGTTTTATATGCTATAAGTGGGACTTTGATGATAATAAGTTTCAGGGGAGGCGAAGTGTCTGTTTTGTATCCAATAGTTGCAACCAGTTATATCTGGGTTAGCTTTTTGTCAATAATCTATCTGGGAGAGGTAATGAATATCTTTAAGTGGCTAGGTATTTTTATCATTTTCTTTGGAATTGTTATGATCGGCTATGGGAGCAAGAAATCAGAAGTTATGGAGAAGACAGGAGTAATTTAAAATGGCAACTGAATTGTGGGCAATTGGACTGGTAATTTCAGCAACAGTTGTTGGAGCGTTTGGGCCTATCCTGCTTAAAAAGGCATCCGCAAGAAAACTTTCCAGGATAAGTTCTTTGATTAAAAATTATTATCTGTTAGGGGGTATTTCACTTTATGCAGTAGGCACGGTGATGTTTATACCCGCTTTAAGAGGGGGTGACCTGTCAATTTTATATCCATTTGTTTCATTGTCTTATATATGGGTCTCATTGCTCTCGGTGAAATTTTTAGGGGAAGAGATGAATAAATACAAGTGGATGGGAATTGTTTTGATTATATTAGGGGTTAGTTTTATAGGCATGGGAAGCCAATAGAAATGCTTAATAAAATTATTAATAAGAAAAAAATCAATATAATCAATAAAAAAACCAATAAGAAAAAATTCAATAAAAAATCAACCAATGAGTGCGCAAACATTGCTCTTAGTTGTGAGCGTAGCTGTGCAGTCGTTTTTTTATTTTAATTATAAAACAAATAAAAATCAATAAAAAACTCAGATGACCAAAGCGCGAATAATTGTGAATGTGTAACTTAAACAATGATAGTAAATAAATTTAAAACAATGATTAAAAATTCATTGATAATAAAAATGATTAATAAAAATTTAAATGATAAAGTTGATTGAAAAATAAATTAACAAAATGAAAACAATCATAATATCATTAGGCGGATCGATTATTGTTCCCGGCAAAATAGATTCTGATTTCCTTAGGGATTTCAAGAAATTAATAGAAGAATTTGTTAAGAAAAATTTCAGGTTTGTTATTTATTGCGGTGGCGGCAGTATAGCAAGACAATACCAAAAAGCTGCTTCTGAAGTTGTTGGAATGACAGAAGAAGATTTAGACTGGATAGGGATACATGCGACAAGGCTAAATGCGCATTTGCTAAGAACAATTTTCAAGAATGATGCAGAGCCTGCTGTTATCAAAGATCCGACTAAAAAAATAAAGTTTGATAAAAAAATAATCATTGCAGCAGGATGGAAGCCCGGATGGAGCACTGATTATGATGCTGTGCTGTTAGCAAAGAATTTAGGCATCTCTGAAATAATAAACATGAGTAACATTGATTATGTCTATGACAAGGACCCGAGAAAAAACAAAGATGCAAAGCTAATAAAAGAAATAAAGTGGAAAGACTTCAGGAAATTAGTTGGCAGTGTATGGAGAGCCGGCCTTAACATGCCTTTTGACCCAATAGCTGCGAAAGAAGCTGAAAAATCAAAATTAAAAGTTGTTGTTCTAGGGAAAAATTTAGCTAATTTAAGGAACTGTTTGAATGGAAAAGAGTTTAAGGGCACGATGGTAAATTAGTTACCTTCTCCTAGTTTTCAGATTCTTTTAATCCTCTCTCTTCAAACAGCATAATCAAATAAAGAATAGATTATACTCTTCCATACGCTCTTTTCAAAACTTTTTTCGCGGTTTTCTTTCCCTGACTCTTTAGTTTCCTCTCAAGGGCACC
>VAPA010327759.1_pt1 | contig 14551 bp, 11 predicted proteins | sample 3395041 | NCBI WGS metagenome assembly VAPA01 (sample SAMN08290432, study PRJNA428436) | hydrothermal vent metagenome | isolation source: Deep-sea hydrothermal vent chimney | place: Indian Ocean: Southwest Indian Ridge | depth 1973 m m
ATTGACGATATATGCTGAAGGTACCGCCTGGGGAAAGGGCAGAAATATTGCTCGGCGACTTCCCAAACCTACCTGGTACTCATCCGGAATGACAACAGGACAAACCTCGACACAATCACCACAGGATGTGCATTGGGTTTCATCCACATAACGGGCTTTTTTCCGGATCCGGACCATAAAATTTCCTACATAACCAGATATATCTTCAACTTCTGAGTATGCTAGTAATTTGACTTTGGGATGTCGACCGACATCCATCATTTTGGGTCCAAGTATTCAAATACTACATTCTATATCCGGATATACCTTGTCGAGCTGAGCCATGATCCCGCCAATGCTCGGCTGCCGTTCCACCAGGTAAACCTGGTGCCCAGAATCTGCCAGGTCCAGGGCTGCCTGAATGCCGGCCACTCCTCCTCCGATCACAAGAGCAGCATCCGTAACCTGGATCTGCTCCTCTTCCTGGGGAATCAACCAGCGCGATCTGGCCACTGCCACTTTAAGGATCCGTTTAGCTTTCGCAGTAGCAGCCTGACCATTTCCCGGGGTCACCCAGGAACATTGCTCCCGGATATTAGCCATCTCCAACAAATAGGGATTTAGCCCCGCTCCGGTTATGCAATTTCGGAAAATCACCTCATATGATGTGGGTGAGCAAGAAGCTACCACGACCCGGTTCAGATTATTTTCCCGGATCGCCTTCTGGATCTCCTTCTGTCCTGGATCAGCACAGGTGTACTTATTGCGAATTGCGGTGACAACTCCCGGCAGGCCAGCGGCATACTCACGCAGAGCTTCCGTGTCAACAGTTCCGGCTATATTAGACCCACAATCACAGACAAAAACCCCGATGCGTATATTAGTATCTGCCAAAGAACCCCTCCTTTTTTCTGCTTCTTCGATAAACCTAAATGAATATTCCTGTTGTCAAATCGTTTCAGCAATAATTGTAGCCAGGTCCCTGATCTGCACCGTTTCCTCCTCCCGGAGGGGGTCCTTCTGGGCGCATTTCAGATGGATCTGGCATTTGATACAAGTAGTAATCAGGATATCCGCTCCAGTTGACCTGGCTTCCGATAACCGCTCTGATTGGATCTTTTTGTTTACCTGTCCGCAGGTTGACCAGCAGCTGGTACCGCAGCATATGCTGGATTGGCGGTTGTGATCCATTTCAACCAGCTCATATCCCGATTGCCGGATTAAATCCCGGGGCTGCTGGTAGATCCCTGAAAATCTACCCAACCGGCAGGGATCCTGATAGGTTGCTGAGCCATTTTCAATCCTTGCTTCTGCTCTCCCCTCACTGGCAAATCCAGACTGCTCAAGCAATTCAACCAGATGCAATACCTGCAGACCATGGTCTCCAACCTGTTCCGGATAAGTATGTTTGAGGGTATAGGCACACTCCGGGCAGGTGGTGATAATCCTCTTTGCTCCTGATTCTTTAATTATTTCCAGGTTTAATCCCGCCAATCTCTGGAAATTTTCCATATCTCCCTGCCAGAATTGGTCATGGCCACAGCAGCGTTCATTTTCAAGCAGAATAGGTTCAATTCCAAGATGATTGAAAATTTTGACTGCTGCCCGGGCTATTTCAATTCCTTCAATACCTAAACCTGCAAAAGCTTCCTGATAATAGGGCAGACAACCCGGGAAATATATAGTGTCAGAATCTTTACTTGTCCGAAGATCACCACCTAACCAATCCAGACGATTCTGGGATAAATTTGGGTCCGTCATTAAACGACCCCAGGTCTGGATCATCCCGCTGTGGGTGCAATCCCCGGAGAGGTTTTTGTTTCGGGCTATTTGACGGGCATCCTGGATAAAGGAAGAAAAATCCACCAGGGAGGGACATATTTCACTGCAGCGCTGACATGTTAAACAGGACCACAATAGCGGATCATCCAGAACAGGATCTTCCCCTGAGCTGACGGCAGTCTCCACCAGCAGCCTGGGGCTGGTATAGCCGTCGACAAGATGGATGGTAATCGGACAAACAGAACTGCATTTTCCGCAGTCCAGGCACAACCAGGCCCGATTGGTCTGAATGATCTCCTTAAATGGATCCATTATTAACCCTGGATTATTCTTTCTGCTGACATTATCAGGTCTAAATCACTCACAAAACTCTCTCCATCGTTGGCTTTGAGAAGGGAAAACTGGAGCTGGTTTTCTCTGTAGCCCAGCAATTTCAGTATGGCACTGGTTTCTTGATATACACTCCGGGCGGCCTGATTGCCGGAATTATGCTGGCATTCCCCTTCAGAACAGCCAACCAGATAAACTCCATCTGCTCCATTTTCAAAAGCTTTTAAGATTATTCCAGGTGTTATGCGCCCCAGGCAGGCCAGTCTAATGGGATAAACCGCAGTTGAATAAGATAAGCGCTTTGTACCGGCGTCTTCCAGGCTGCTGTACCCATTCCAATTACAGCTAAACACAATGATCTTTTTTTCCGGTTTCTTTTTGCTCATTTCACACCAGGATTCTTTCCAGTATGTGTTCCAGCTCATTATCCTGTTGAGTTCCGGGAATGATGGCCCCGGATGGGCAATGGGCTGTACAGATTCCACAATCAAAACACAATAATGGGTTGATATAAGCTGAACTGATTTCTCCAACTTTGATTACTTCGGGAATCCCAAATCCGCAGATATCCTGGCAGGTCCCGCAAGACCGGCAGCGCTTAGGATCCACTTCAGCTGCTGGTTGTTTCACGCGGCTTGAAACTTTGCTGATCCAGGCTTTAATTCTGGCTGCGGCCCCTGTTCCGCTTACCTCAGGTGGCAGTTCTGGCGAGCAGATCACCAGACCGTAATCTACCGTATCCAGACTCATGCGCGTGCCTGACATCAGGAGCCGCTGATTGGATAATAAAAGAGACTTTGAAATGTGGTCCAGCTCAGCTCCGCTTCCCGGGGCCAGGACCAGGCAGTCTGTCCGGTAGCTACCATCAGGCCAATCCGCCCGATAATGACCACCCACCCTGATTATTTCCCCTGCCATTACCTCAGCGATATCAGATACTAAGCCAAGCTTTGCCAGGGAATCTTGACAGTACTTCGCAGATGCCCCATTACCTACGATCAGAATGCTGTTTGGTATAGCAGATGGGTCTGGTTTGCCGTTTTTTCCGCCAGGTACCCTCACCAGGGCGGACCGGATCAATACCCGGGCAGCAGCGGTGGTCTTTTTCTTGTTCCGGGGATGTGCCCAGGCACACTGTTCCCGAATATTGACAAATTCAATGGGCAGGGATCTAACCAAAGACCTGAAGATGCCCAGGTTTTCTTTGCAGCGCAAACGCTGGTAGGTACAACTGTGGCAAATTTGATCCAGGGAACAACAGCTGCAGGCAGCCAGGATGATCCTTTCCAGGTTGTTCTCCCGGGCAATTCTTCTGATGACGGCTGCGCCATCAGCTGTGCAAGAAAATGGCAGTTCCCTGGCATAATCGATTTCTGGCCAGGATAAGGCTTCTTTGCAGATACCGGCTGTATCCACTAAGGAAGAAATCTCTTCTCCGCACTGGCAGACGATCAATCCTGTTTTATTCTCACCCACCCGGTCAGCTGGTTCATATCCATCGAAAAGGATCTTATTAATAAAGCCGTCCTTTTCCATCACCTGGTAAGCAGATGCTGATCCTGCCAGCGGATCAGGTGCTGCCATGATTATCAAGTCTTGCCGGGATGCGGGCAGAGAGAGATCATCTGCTGCGATCACTGCGGAGACATGGATTGACCAGGTAGAAGCTTTTTGGTTGTGGATCACAGCACCGGGCTCACATATTTCCACGCAGGCCATACATTCACTGCAGGGACCACAAGCCAGGCAGTGCCCCGCTTCTTGAAGAGCACTCTTTTCACTCAATGCCAGATCAACCAGTTGGAAATTATTCAACCGGTCATTTACAGGCAGACTTGGAATGGATTTTCGCGCCTGATGGGCTTTTTCTATGTTATCAAGCCGATATTCCATCTCTTCCTGACTGAGAATTACTTGCTCCCTATCTTTTCCGTGTTCACTAGTTTGACCCATTAGATAATTATGGATGGAATGGGCAGCCCGGTGGCCTTCTCCAACTGCATCAACTACAAAAGTAGTGTTACCCAGTCGGAAATCTCCCGCTGCAAATAGACCCTCCAGCGGGGTCATCAGCCGATCATCAGTCTGAACTTCACGGCCATTATCCCTAATTAATCCCTTATCAAGGGGTAAAAATGAGGGGTCAATCTTCTGCCCCAGAGCCCAGATCACCAGATCTCCCGGAATAAGATGTTCCGTACCCTCCAACTCTTTAAACTGGCGCTTACCATCCACCACATCGCCAACTTCGGCTTCCAGGCAAAGAACACCCTCAATTTTCTTTTTATCCAGGCTGATTTCCTTAAAAACTCTTCCTTTGATAATTTCAATGCCTTCTTCAATAGTTGCCTGAAGTTCGTGATCCGATGCCCGAATTCCCCGGCAAAGAACCTTAACCTCATCAACCCCTAATCGCAGGGCAGATCGGGCTGCATCCAGTGCGACATCTCCCCCTCCAAGGACAATCACCGTGCGGCCTGTCAGCTTATCACCTTTACCAAAACTGACCCGTTTCAAAAAATCCAGGCTGAGCCAGTTATCCTTGTGGTCAGCGTTCTTGATGTCTGGTTTAAGAGCTACAACAGCACCTGCCGCGGCCAAAACCGCATCAAAACCATCGTCCATCAGTCCGGGTATATCATCCACCCAGGTATTCAGCTTCAGATCTATTCCCTCTGCCAGGATACCCTCGATTTCCCAGCTCAATTGCTCGTGAGAAACCCGGTGGGGAGGTATACCCACACGCATCATACCTCCCGGTTCGGGATTGGCATCAAAGATTTTGACCTCATGACCCATTCGGGCCAAGTCCCGTGCCGCAGTCAGTCCGGCCGGTCCCGCTCCAATAATGGCAACTTTCTTTCCGGTAGGTTCCCGTTCAGGTGGCGGATCACCATCATTTTCTTCCTGATGATCGAAAGCCCAATCAGCCAGATAATGTTTGAGAGCCATGATATTCACAGCCTGGTCAAGCTGGCCACGGGTGCAGGCAGTTTCACAAAGGTGATTACAAACCCTTCCGCAAACAGAGGGGAAAGGCAGAGCATCATGGATCAGATCATAGGCCTCCCGGTAACGTGCTTGACCTACCAGCGCAACATAGCCCTGGACATGAATGCCTGCCCTGCAGGCATTGGAGCAGGGAGACACTCCCGCTTTTGCGATCACAGCACAATCTGGCTGTCCACCAAAATAAATTGCTTTCAGGTCAGTTCCTGGAATGGTGATCGGGCAAACTTCCAGGCAATCACCACATGCTGTGCACTTTTCCAGGTCAATATAACGGGGACTCTGGTTGAGATCCACCTGAAAACCCCCGGCCACTTTTTCCAGGTTCAATACCTCAGAATTTGTCCAAACCTTGATCCGGGGATGTTTAAGAATTTCCAGCAGCCGGGTATTATTTAAATGTGGTTGGTATCCATCCCCTAATATTTCCCCGATAAAAGGACCCGATTCCACCAGGTTAACAAACAGCCCAAAATCTGCCAGATCAGATGCTGCCTGGATTCCCGCCGGTGTGGTGCCTAGGATCAAGACCTCTTTTTTCATGGATTTCCCGGTAAACTTAACCCGTCGTCAGCTCCAATCCCTTTTGATAACCGATTTCGAATACTTCCAGATTGATATCCACGGTTTTGGGTGGAACGGATTCAGCGATGGCTTGCTCCATGGCTTTTTTATCAACTATGCCCTCAACTGCAGCCCAGAACCCCAGCATAACGGTATTTGCAGCCCGGTTATTACCAGCCTTTTCTGCGATTTTGGTGGCCGGGATACCCAGGGTTCGAATATCCTTCCTGTGATCCTCGGGAAGTTTGATTAACTCATTATCGAATAACAGCACACCATTCAGTTTTAATCTGGAAACATATTTATCGTAGGCTCCCTGTGACATCATGATCATGCTGTCTGGTTCAGTCAAGTGGGGATGGTGTATGGGGCTGCTGGAGATCACAACCTGGGATCCGGCAGCGCCACCCCTGGCTTCAGGTCCATAACTCTGGGTGAAGCAGGCTTCCAGATTATTGTATACAGCAGCAGCCATACCGATGATCTTACCGGCACTCATAATGCCTTGCCCGCCAAACCCGCCCAGCTGGATTTCTTTTCGCGGAAGTTTTCTTCTTTCAACTTTCAGATCGACCCGTTTGTCAAGGGATAATTTTTCCCTCTGCCAGAATTTTTCAGCCAGGACAACACGCTGGTCCATAGCTTCTTTGAAATCTGGCCTGTCTTCAGCCAAGAACTCACCCTCTACAATTTCAATTATTTCCCCTTTTTCATTTACCTTGATATGAGCATCTTTGGGATGAAGGTTACTTTCCGTTCGTCCTACCAGTTGGTAATGTTTCATTACTTCTAGGCCTCGCCGGCGCAAGTTTTCCGGATCAAGACCTCTACCTTCAGGGTTCCAGCGAGAATAAGCTGTAGAGCATGGAGCAATGATTTCCACAAAACTGAAACCTGAATGGGTCAGCGCTTTTCTCAAAGTCCAATCCAGTTGACGGGCATGTAAAGTTGTCCAGCGGGCAACAAAAGAAGCTCCACTAGCCGCTGCCAGATAAGGCAAGTTAAAAGGGTATTCATAATTGCCGTATTGAGCTGTAACTGCCCGGGCTTCATGGGGCGTGGTGGGACCTACCTGCCCTCCTGTCATGCCGTAATTGAAGTTGTTTACACATATCACGGTGATACCCAGGTTTCTTCGAGCTGCATGAATAAAATGGTTGCCGCCGATACCGGCGATGTCGCCATCACCTGATATGACGATTACCTTCAGATCAGGATTGGCTATTTTCAATCCAGTGGCAAAAGGAATTGCCCGACCGTGGGTAGTATGAAATGAATCCAGTCTGACGTATCCAGCAATTCTGCCGGTGCAGCCTATTCCAGATACAACAGCAACTTTGTCCAGATCCCAGCCCTGATTCTCTTCCAGCCACTTCAATGAGCTGATAAAGGATGTCAATGCTGTTCCCAGGCCGCAGCCCTGGCACCAGATATGGGGCAGCCGTTCTCCCCGCAGCAAATCATCCATGGGGTGCAGGCCAGTGATCCAATCTCCCTCTGACGCTGACTCATAAGTCATGATGCGGGTTTTCTTTTTTTTATTAATTCTTTCAACTGTCATACTCATCCCTCCCGGGATCTTGTATTATCCAGCTTGTTGATCAAGCCGGCTGTCTTTCTGCCGCCCCTTTCCGAATAGCCTCCAGGACATCCCGGGGATCTAATATATCTCCCCCGGGCTTATGAACACCGATCACCTTTGTTTTCCCACTAACACAACGCTCGACTTCTCTAGCGATCTGTCCCATATTGATCTCCGGGACAATAAATGCAGCGATCTTCTCTGCCAGTTTCGAAATCAGATCTTCGGGAAAAGGCCAGACGGTGATCAAGCGCAAATAACCAACTTTTAATCCTTCTTTTCTGGCCTGTTCAATGGGCCAGAGGGAGGTACGGGCGGATATGCCATATGAAACCACCACCACATCTGCTCCGCGAAGTTTTTCTTTCTCAACCTGGATGATGTCTTTACGGTTGGCGTTGATTTTTTCCATCAAACGGGCGACATTCCATTGGTTGGCTTCGGCATTCATGGCCGGGTAACCCCGCTCATCGTGGGTCAATCCTGTAACATGGATCCTGTAGCCATCCCCTGCTTTAACCATGGGAGATATATAACCAGGATCTCCTTTTGGTCCAGAGCGGTAAATTCTAAAACGATCCGGTTCCTGCTCTCCTTTCAAAACTTGGGGACGGTTAATGATCTCAACCTCTTCCACCGGAGGAATAACCACTTTTTCCGTCATGTGTCCTACCTCGGCGTCTGTCATAACCAACACCGGTGTTCGGTATTTTTCAGAAAGGTTAAAAGCCCTCAGCGTCAGATCAAAAAGCTCCTGGGGAGAACTGGGGCAGAGTGCAATGATCTCGTAGTCACCGTGCGATCCCCAGCGAGCCTGCATCATATCCTGCTGGCCAACCAGAGTTGGTAATCCCGTGGATGGCCCCCCCCGCTGCACATTGACCAGCACACAAGGAGTTTCAAGCATAATTCCCAGGCCAAGATTTTCCATCATCAGGGAAAAACCAGGACCGCTGGTTGCTGTCATGGACTTGACCCCTGCCCAGGATGCCCCCAACACAGCATTCATTGATGCCAGTTCATCCTCCATCTGCATAAAATTTCCCGCCACCTGGGGAAGGCGCACAGACATGCGTTCGGCAATTTCGGTTGCCGGAGTGATGGGGTATCCAGCAAAAAAGCGGCAGCCTGCCAAAATCGCACCTTCCGCACAGGCATGATCTCCAAGCATAAAATGTTCCCCTGTAAGCCTGCCTTGTTCTTGATTCATGCTTTCACCTCACTGCGCTGGATGGGTTGCACCAGGTCTGGAGCATGAGTCCCTCCGTCTTCAATGTAAATGGCAAAATCCGGGCATAAAAGTGCACATAATCCGCAGTTAACGCAAATTGTCTCAGGTATGATTTCCGGCGGATGATATCCCTTGGCATTGGTTTGGCTTGACAGCACCAATACATCCTGGGGGCAAAACTCAATACAAAAACCGCATCCTTTACAGCGGTCATCGATAATATGCACGATACCGTGTGTAATCAGGATGCGGTCCCTATCTAATGGTTGTCTCCAAAGAGCCATAGCTCCTCCTCAACAAGATCGATAAGCCACAATCAATAAAGAAAATATTTCCAGTAAAATTATCTGATGATTTCTCTGCCCTACTTATCCCTAACAGTTATATTATTACCTGACTCGGTTCTAATACATCATCTGGTTGATCTCATCCAGTGACTCTTGCGTGGGGCGGAGTTTATCAACCGGAAGCCGGTTAAGCGCTGTTTCCGGGAGATTATAAAGATCAAAGAGCGCTTTCTGTTTGGGATTGATATAGATCAACCCGGTGATCAATTCATTATTGTCATTGGCTTTTTCCAGCATCACCAGAGCCCGGGCGCGATCTGTAGGTTCATAATCCTGAGCCAGTTTTTTGAGGATGATATGGGTCCCATCATACAGGGGAACTTCCAGGGTTTCTCCTTTTTCGTACTGAACCTTGATAGCCTTCACCGGGGGCACAAAAGAAAGCTCATGCAAAGCAACCTCATGAGATTTACCCCAGGCATAGGAGTGGAAGGCTTCATCTGAATTATTGAAAGTCACACAAGGGCTGATCACATCTATAACCGCAATTCCTCTGTGGAGGATTCCGGCTTTAATGAGAGCCTTCAGCTGCTGGGGGTCACCCGAAAATGTCCGGGCCACAAAAGACGCTCGTCCTGCAATGGCTTCCCAGACTATATCCACCGGAACATAGCGGTTCTGACCTTGTTTCTTTAGCGCCAAACCCTCTTCGGCGGTGGCAGAAAACTGGCCTTTGGTGAGACCGTAGACACCGTTATTGGCGACAATGTAAAGCATAGGTAGATTACGCCTGGTAACATGCTTGAACTGGCCCATACCAATGCTGGCAGTATCACCGTCTCCGCTGACACCGATGCCAATCAGGGATGTATCCCCAAATAATGCGCCGGTTGCCAGGGAAGGCATGCGCCCGTGCAAGCCGTTAAATCCAAATGAACGATCCAAGAAATAAGTGGGAGCTTTACTGGAACAACCAATTCCACTGACTTTGAGGATGCGTTCAGGGGGGATGTCAAGTTCATAGCAAGCTGCGATCATCTGGGCAACGATGGCGTTATGTCCACAACCCAAACACAATGTAGATCGTTTGCCCTTATAGTCTTCCTTGGATAATCCGATTTCGTTGAGTTTTTTGGTTTTCTCAGCCATTAAGCTCTCTCCTCATCCATCACAGCGCCTTTAATCCAACCTGCACACAGCGGCAGTCCATCAAGGAGTGCTAACGAGACCAGGTCTGCTGCCCTGTCGGGAATTTCAAGCGATAAGATTTTATGCATCTGGCCGTCCCGGTTATTTTCAACAACATATATTTTTTCCTGCGACTTAATAAAATCAATCACCTTTTTGCCGACCGGCAGAGATCTCAATCGCAGATAATTGAGTTTGATGCCATCTACCTTGAGGTAATCCAGGGCTTCCTGGACAGCTGCATCAGTTGAACCAAAAGCGATCAATCCGGTTTTTGAGCCGCGCTGTTTATTGATCACTGGCTCAGGAAGGTCTGCCACCGAGGATTTGATCTTGTTTTTGATCCGGGTGAGATTTTTTACCCAATCATCTGGATTCTCACTGTAGTTTGCATAGTCGTCATGTCCGGTTCCTCTGGCAAAGTAGGCGCTCCGTGGATGAGTGTTGCCAGGTATAGTCCGGTAAGGGATAAAATCGCCATCCAGGTCTTTATACCTGCCCCATTCATCCTTTATTTTTTCCAGGTCCTCTTCCCAGAGAACCTTACCTCTATCAATGGGGGTATCAGGATATTCAAAGGGTTCAGACATCCATTGATTCTTCCCCAGGTCCAGATCTGAGAGGACTAGGACAGCTGTTTGATACTTTTCTGCCAGATCCTGAGCTTTCCAGCCAAACTCAAAACATTCCCGTATATTTCCGGGTATGAGCAGGATATGTTCTGTATCACCCTGCCCCAGATAATAGGATAAAGTGATATCACCCTGGGCAGTTCGGGTTGGCAGTCCGGTACTGGGTCCAACCCGTTGTATGACCCAGATCACAACCGGGATCTCGGCGAAATAAGCCAGGCTAGTATATTCGCCCATCAAACTCAGTCCAGGACCTGAGGTCGAAGTTACGGATCTTAAACCAGACCATCCAGCACCGATGCACATGCCAATGGCTGCCAATTCATCCTCAGCCTGAAGGATGGCGTAGGTGTTTTTTCCGGTCTCGGGGTCTATTCTAAGTTTGGGAGCAAATTCCAGCATCGCTTCCGGGAGACTGGTGGCAGGGGTGATGGGATACCAGGCCATAAAATGCATGCCACCAAAAATAGCTCCCAACCCCCCGGCAGTATTACCATCTACCAGAATACAACAGTCTGTTAATTTTCGGGGTTCAATTCCAATTGATAAATCCAAATCCAGATTATCATCAGCCCATTGGAAAGCCAATTGGATAATGTGAAGGTTAAATTCAACTGGACTTCGTTTTCCCTTGAAATGAAATTCCAGGGCACCTTCTATGGAACCAAGCTCGATGCCCAATAAGTTGGCCAGGATTCCCACATAGACCATGTTGGCAACAAATTTACGAAGATCCCGGTGGGGTTTTGCTTCCCGAACCAGGTCTTTGACCGGCATGGGCACCACGATCATATCTTCCCGGACGACGGCTTGTTTGATATCGTCCGCATAGAGGAACAAACCGCCTTCTACCAGATCATCCTGGTCTTCCGTAAAGGTACTGGGATTCATAGCCACCACGATATCCGCCACATTCCGGCGGCCGGCATACTCTTTCTCACTGACCCGGATCTTATACCAGGTCGGCAAACCCTGAATATTCGAAGGAAAGATATTCTTTCCGGATATAGGAATACCCATCTTAAATATCGCTCTAAGCAAAGTCAAATTTGCTGTTTGGCTTCCGGAACCATTAACAGTACCAATATTGATTGAAAATTCATTAACACCGCTCAAACGGGATTGAGTGTGTTTTGCAGAACCTTTACTTTGAACCATTAAAACTCCTGTCTATATTGCTGATCCAATAATTATCACCGCATCATTCGGTCCATTAAATTGAAGTGTTCGTGGAGTATTTCTAATCCACGTTCCTTGTCTCTATTGATGGCTGCTTCGGCCAGCTGATCATGATAGGTCCAGACCTGCTCAAGGTACTCCAGGTCGGCATAAACGTTCAATCCAACTGCTTCATAGGCATCCCAATAAGCTTCTAGCAATCCGGAAACAAAGACATTATTCAGCCTTTTATAGAATGTCATGTGCAGCTCGCGGTGTTCCTGGTGGGGAATTCTTACAGGACTGCCTTTTAATTTTTCCCAGGCGCTTTTAACCAGGCGGCGGAGTTCAGCATGATCGGATTCATTCAGTAAATCAACAGATTGGGGAAAATAAGAATATTCTAAGTGCCTTCTCAAGTCCACATAATCATCAAAATAGGATTGATCCTGCTGAATTGCATAACACAGCGAGACACCTACTGCAGGGATGAACGAATAAGGCAGGCGGCGGATGCCTAGACGGGGTTTAACATCTACCAGGCCGAGAGCTTTGGCAACTTCCAACTGTTCTCGTAAAGTGGAGATGCTGATACCCATTTCCAGGCTGAGATCTTTCAGCGCCGGCAGCTTATCAGTATCCGAATCTACAGATTGAAGGAGATAGGAGAAAAATTCAGAATGATCCATATTTGCCCCTGATATGATTAATAAGATCAATAAGATTAATCCTATTTAATAATACACTCCAATTTTCTTTCCGTCAAGGAACAAATAAAAAAAGACTCCCGGAGTTTTTAAAACTCCGGGAGTCTGATGTATCACAGTAAATATGTTAATCCGCCAACAGATTTTGGACCACTTTTACAAAGAGAGTAGTTCCGTAAATCATAGCTTCTTCATCAAAATTAAAATCTGGTTGATGGTGTTTGACAGTCAACCCCTCTTCAGGGTTGGAGGAGCCAATAAAACAATAGCAACCTGGAATCTGCTCCATAATAAATGCCATGTCTTCAGAGGCCATGGTCTGATAACTATCATCCAGGTCAGATTCCGGGAAAAGCTCCCGAGAACTCTGCCGTAGGATCTCAGCCAATTCGGGATCATTTACAACCGGAGGAGTTATATCCTCGATGGTGATCTCTGCTCGGCAGCGATGAGCAGCGGCAACACCTTCGACAATCTCTTGAAAACGCTTCAGCAGCAGCTGGCGGGTTTCAGGTGTAAAACTGCGAATGGTTCCACCAAGAACTGCCTGATCCGGAATCACGTTGTGTGTTTCGCCGGCCTGGAAAGTGGTTACTGTAATCACAGCGCTGTCCAGGGGATGCACTTCTCTTGAGACCAGGCTTTGCAGGGAAATTACAACTGCGGAAGCAGCCAGGATCGGGTCAACAGCCTCATGGGGTTTTCCCCCATGACCTCCCTTGCCCAGAATGTCGATCTGGAATGTTTCCGAGGCTGACATCACTGGTCCATCGCTGATACCTATCCAGCCCAGAGGTTTTTCATTCCAGAGATGCAGAGCAATTGTCAGATCCGGTATGGGATCTTTCAAAACTCCATCTCGGATGACCTGCTGGGCACCTCCCAAACCTTCTTCAGCCGGCTGGAAGAGAAATTTAACCTGTCCAGATAAATCGTCCCGCATATCTGCCAGGATCCTGGCAACACTGAGGCCAATAGCCATATGACCGTCATGCCCACAGGCATGCATCAATCCCTCATTTTCAGAGGCGAAGTCAATACCTGTATTTTCATGAACTAGCAGAGCATCCATATCAAATCGCAGCAGCAGGGTTTTTCCCGGTTTCGCGCCCTGTAATACTGCAGTGATTCCCGTTTCCGCAAGTTCCTTCTTAATAGAAAAATCATCCAATCGGGATAGTTCCCGGAGGATGATTTCAGATGTTTTATATTCCTGGAAACCTAATTCAGGGACCCGGTGAAATTCCCGGCGCAGATCCCTGGTATAAGGGAAGATTTCTTTTACTCGTGAAAGCACAGATTTCATGAGCGGATTAACTCTACCTCTTTAGAATCAAAATCGTGTATGCCATTTTCGCCAAGATTTACTGTTATTATCTGGCTCAGTGGGTTCAAGCGGATCACTTTGCCTTCTCCACGGGGTGTGGAGACTCTTTTTCCTGGTTTGGGCAAATTCTTTTTAGCTTCCATATACTGTTTGTGTTCATGCTTCAGGCAGCAGCGCAGCCTTCCGCACATACCTGTTATTTCTGTGGGAGCGAGGGAGATGCCTTGTTCCTTCGCCATTTTGATGGAAATGGGTATAAATTCAGTCATGAACTCCGTGCAACAGCGAATCCCTCTGCCGCAGGCGCCCATTCCGCCGATGATTTTGGCTGAATCCCTGGGGCCAATGCGGCGCATTTCCAGGTTGGTCTTACCATGTTCTTTTTTGAGTTTTTTCCGCAACCCTGATAAATTCGGATCATCATTCTCCTCAGAACAGTAGAGGAATACCAGGTTATCCCCCTCCAAGCTGTATTCTGCGGCGACAAATTTAACACCTTCCAGCTTTTCTTCCAATGCAATTTTCCGGCAATGGATCAAAACATCATCTTCTTTATTCTCCCAAACCTGGCGCATAACCAGATCCCGGGAGGAAGCCTGCCTTAGGATCGGTTTCCAGTTGCGGCTGTTCTTGCTTTTGGGGTCGAGGAAAGATACTACCTGTCCCAGCTGCTGTCCCCGACTGGTTTCAACAATAACGTAATTTCCCTCCTCGATATCAGGGCAGGAGGAAGCGTCAAAATGATAAGTTTTTCCACCACTGTGGAAACGTATTC
>VAPA010232942.1_pt1 | contig 14502 bp, 11 predicted proteins | sample 3395041 | NCBI WGS metagenome assembly VAPA01 (sample SAMN08290432, study PRJNA428436) | hydrothermal vent metagenome | isolation source: Deep-sea hydrothermal vent chimney | place: Indian Ocean: Southwest Indian Ridge | depth 1973 m m
GGTAACTCAGGTTACGAGGAAATAACAGTTCTCGTTTCCAATGTAGTTCCTGGTACAATTGGTTCTACAGCTCCTGGAACTACTGGAGGAGGAGGTAATGGTGGAGGCAGTCCTCCATTTGTTTCACCAATTATGCTTGTAGCACTTCTAGGAATAGTAGGACTTATTGTGGTGGTGGGAATCGTAGGTAGGGGTCGCGGTAGGGCTACTGCCTTACCAACAACCGGGGATTTTGAAACCGCTAAAAGCACTCAGACAACTCCTGTCAGGGAGAGGGAGATTGTTTCAGAACGGTTTCTTGTGATATGCCCATTCTGTGGAGGCAAGAATGAGCAGGGCACTATTAGTTGCCAAAGCTGTGGAGCTAAACTCTAGATTTCACAGGGAAAAGGATGGTGTGGAAGATTTTCTTGTTCTCCGGAAAAAATGCACATCATCCCAACCATACCTATTTAATTGGAAAACCTCTTAGTAAACAAATATCTTTTAGCAACATACTATTGCGCGTGGGACGGGTTGGAGCTGAGTTAGATTTGCCTCTTCGTACATTATTCGGTTTAGGCTCAATTGATGAGTTGATGATAATTGGTTTCACAGAAATGTCATGTGATTCATTGAAATGTATGACGTACAATGCAAATCTAGATTTTGCACTCTCTCTGTTTGATACATATCCTTCCATCAATGAAATCACAATTTACTCAAATGATGAAAACCTTCTTCATTATGGAAGGAATACCGATAGGATTGATTCACTAATTCGAGAGAAGAAACTACTATTGCATCATGTTTCTGAGAATCAAAGAATTATCCATGCAAAAGCCTATAGCTTTTACAAAGCTGAAGAATGTAAATTGGTAGCAATTGGTTCATCAAATTTTACTCGTGCCTCAAATCGGAATATTGAACTTATGGTGATTCATGAACCACCATTATCTGAAGATTTGTTGAATCTCTGGGAAAATGTGAAATCCCTCAGCGAGGAATTAGCACTTCCAGCTGCTGAGCCTCCTCCATTCATTTATCAATATGATACACAGACGATATTCGAAATAGACCCAGTACTTCTTGAGGGTCTATGGGATCATCAGAAAGTTATTCTGCAATGGCTTGCACGGAAACAACGTAGTATTGTGAATATTCCGCCTGGAACAGGAAAAACCCTGATTGGGCTTAGATATATTCATATGTTAGCATCAAATAAAAAGGATCTCACAACAATTATTCTTGTTCCTACATTGACTTTGCTTAATCAATGGTTAGAGATCTTAGAAGATGCTGGGTTTGAAGCCATTGAAGGGAGTACAAATCCCGAATCATTTAGACGATTCTTGAGCGCTCCAGAAGATAATATCTTGGTAACACTATACAGCCGCTTTTGGGATGTAAAGGATCAGATTAGTAAGGGTCTTGGCTTGATTCAACCTCCATGCCTCCTCCTTGCTGATGAGTGCCATCGCATGTATCGTAGACTCGATGATCTATTTGACTTCACTAAACAATTAGAAACTAATGATGTTGAATACTTCCATCTCGGGTTATCAGCAACAATTGATACTTTTAATCCTGATTTAATGGATTCCTATATCGAGTATTGTGGTGGTAAATCTACCCATTTTGACATTTCACTTCCTTCATTCTATTCCAAGTGGAATTACAGAAATCCAAATCGTCCAATATTGAAAGAATTTACGTATGTGTCATATTTTTGTAGATTATCTGAATCGGAAATGGAGGAGTATAAACGACTAACGCGACAGGTTGGAATGCAATCAAGGCAGGTAGATGTCAACGGAGAAAACCCTGCAACCGCCGCTCTAAGACGTGCTAATCATGTACGTAGCACTGAAAGTGGTAAGAGGATATTGTTGACACTACTCGGAGAATCGGTTAAGGACATTAATGCGAAGACATCTCTAATTTTTGTTCAGACTAACGATATTGCAGAGAACGTGCGTAATTTCCTGACTAATCATGCTGATTGGGCTTCGAGTGCATCAGCTTATGTGTATGACTCAAAAAGAGACCCAGACTATCGAGCATATGCAATGAAACAGTTTACAAATAAACACGGATTTTGTCTTATATCTGAGAGAATGCTTGCAGAAGGATTTGACTTGCCAAGCGTATCACTAGTTTTACTGCATGGATCATACGTATCTGAAAGAGATTGGATACAAAAAATAGGAAGAGCAATTCGATACGATCCTAAGACCCCTGACGAACAAGCGAAAATTATTGATATAGTATTTTGTGATTCGAGTGGGTCAGTACTTCCAATGGAGGAAGAACGGTGGAGTATTCTCTCATCAATTAGCAGTACGGAGGTTCTATGATTTGTCAAAGACTCGCTCCAGCACAAAAAAAACCACTAAAACTAGCAAGTCCACGAAGTCGATTAACATTCAGAAAGAGATCGAGAAGATCTTAGAGCAAGAGTTTCAAGTGATGATTGAAAAAAATTCTAAGAATCCTCTTTTTGAGTTAGTCCTGTCTGGCAAGCTTGAAACAATGCAAATTGATAAAATTAGGAAGAAAGTTCTTGGGAAGTGATTAATATAATGATCAAATTCAGGTCGATCAAAGTTGATGGCTATCGTGGAAGACATTTCGAGCTTAATATTTCCAAAACCGAGAACCACTCAGTTTTCGTTATGGATGGCAATACAGGTAAAACAACTATCGTTGAATTGCTGCGTTGGTGTTTTATCCATAACGAGAGTGAAGCAATAGGCAAGTTCCAACATATGTGGTATATTCCTGCTCACATATTAGACTACATGATAACTGGAGAACAAGAATGTGTTTTTGAAGTTCAGTTTGAAGATGATCAAGGAAGGCACTATAGATTTGAGCGTAGAACTGTAGGTACTCACGATCGTACAAAGGAAGCTGAAGACTCGAGGGGTGATGAGATAAAATCAATATCTGACACCTTGGAGATTGATCGGGGTGCTGAGGTATACCTGGGTGATGATGTAAACGAATATCTTGATCTTCATTTCAGAATTGCTATTTCTGCACCCTATTTCTGTTTTGATGGTGAGAAAGCACGTGATATGATAAGAATGGCTACAACGAGAGTAGATGAGTTGGTTGACATGATTAGACAGAGGACAACTCATATGATGTTGGAATCATACATCCAGTCTCTTAACAATGTGCAGCGAAAATTGATAGTGGAATCAGAAGCAAAGTTATCAGATCAAGCTGGTAAGAAAATCAAGAAGAAACTGGATGAGATTGATAAAGCACTACGACATCTTAAGACTCGTATAGATAAACACGAAAATCAAATTGCATTATATTCAAATGTCATTGACACAACCAAGGCTGAAATCGAAACAATTGAAGAGGAAGCAAAAGCTGTTGAAGAGGGTGCCATAAGACGAAAACTTGAGCTGGAGATTCAACGCGAGAATATAAAACGAAAAATTAGCACCATCCGAATTGAAATCTATCGAAGATGTAGAGAATGGAGTGAATTTGATCTATACAAATTAGTTAATTCTACAATGGATCTTGTTAAGGAACGAGGGAAACTTCCAGAGCCCTATTATGAAGATCTCATCTCTTCTTGCTTAGAAGATCCTCCTACCTGTCAAATTTGTGGACGCCTTTTGGATTCGGAAGACTCTCTAGAGAGAGTGAAGAAATTAGGTCGTCAAATCGCATCTCAGAGAGTTCATTCTTTTCTAACCTCTGAGTTGACACCGACAGAATTCAATTATGACCTTAAGGAAGAACGAAAAAGGATTCGAACCTTTGCAAGGCAGCTATACTCATTGGATAAAACTGAGGAGGCCATCTCACTCACTGATGAAGCAAAGGCTCTCTGGAAAAGAAGGGAAGCTTTACTTGAAGTATGCGATAGAGCTAAGGAGAAACAAGCCAAAGTTCAATCTGAACTCAATCTCCTCATAATTGCCAGAAACCAACGGAAAGTCGAGCAGACTAACATCTTGCGTAAAAGTGAAGCTTATAGAGAGAACAAACCGCTTCTTGACAAGGTTGAAGAACTTCAGACAATTCTTGAAGAGTCTCATGAAAAAATGAGAGATCGAACTATAGAGGTCATTAGTGACGTCATATCTAAAGCCACAACCAATATTTTGGGCAATAATTTTACAGCAAGATTAACCCAAGAGGATGGTTTGATGTTAGGTGAAGATGGGCACTTCGGACCTGAGGTAGGAGGATATTCGGGAAAGCTAATACTATCGTACCTGTTTGCAGAGTCTATGTCCCAAGTTGAACCGATAATAATTGACACTCCCGCAGGTAATGTTGGCAGTCATCGTAAGAAATTAGCAAGACATTTAATCAGTAATCATGCTCAGGCAATTCTCTTATGTCTACCAACAGAACTTGATGATTTTGCTGAACATTTCAGCAGTAAGAAGATGGTAATTACAAACAAGAGAAAATAACGGAGGAATAGGATTGCAGCTTAAAGGTAATGTTTTGATGCCAAAAGAATTAGAATCACTTCTAACCAGTTTAGGGGACAGACCCAACGTTACTGAAGATACCCTTCCTGAGTCCAAAGAATCTGATACACACCCATCTGATTATCTTATAGTTATGAGAAGAGCTGATATTTTGATGTTGTGTACATTTTATGGATTATACACAACAATGGAATTACCTCCCTTACAAGAAGATGCCACCATTCCTTCTGACGGATCATACGAATTCAATGTCAATATTGATCGCGAAGTGGAATTACTGCGTCACATACTTTTTCTTATGTGGTTGTCCGAAAACATACCGGAGAGTCTAAGAATCAATTTGACCCATAGAAAGAAGCTCTATGCATTCTTGGAACGAATTCTAGATGATGAATTCATTGTTAAAGTGGCTATACCTTTCTACCTTCAGAAATCTGCAACAGCTAATGGCGATGTGATCTTCATTGAAAAACTAGCTAGAAGTAGAAAAGTACCTTTTGATCTTGATCCTTATGGTCCTGAAGCAATCGCATTAGAATATCATCAAGCCAAATTCGATTTCGAATCTTATATTGAAGAATCACTTGACAGCTTTATCCATTATGAAGAATACTTGGAGTAGTATGATTTTAATGTTCAGATGATAGAAATATCAATTCTACTCAAAGTTGTTCGAGATTTGAGTGAATAGCGGATGTAAATACTGAGCCATTTTTTTAAATTCCGGAAGTCTTATTTTGACGTACATATTTTTAGTCTGGAGGAGAAATGAATACTACTAAAACTGAATTGTTCAATCTCTCATTCTCCGCAATAAAAGGAATTCAAGCAGGTCGTGAATACTATATCACAATGTGTCCCCTCGATACGGTCTGTAGAATTACAGTTTACAATGAAGCAGAATTACCACCAGACTTCCGAGCTCAGAGAACTCTGAATCAGCGTCGCATACCTGATATTGTAAGATACATATTAGATAATCCGACTTCATACGTATTTTCTGCACTTACAGTATCAGTTGATACAGAGATGAATTTCAGTCCTTTCAATAATGATTCATCATGCAATCAAGGGATTCTTACAGTTCCAGCATCTGCAAAATTTGTGATAAACGATGGTCAGCATCGCCGAGCAGCTATCTCTGAGGCAATTCAGACGAACAGTGAATTAGCGTCTGAAACAATCCCCCTAGTGATATTTGTTGATTCTGAACTAAAACAAGCACAACAGATGTTTGCAGATCTTAATAGATATGCGATTCGACCCACAAAGTCACTAAGCATACTATACGATAGAAGGGATCCAGTGGCAGCAGCAACTCTTGAAGTCGTTTCAGTAGTCCCATTATTTAGGGGGTCCGTTGAGTACGAGAAAACCTCACTATCAAACCGATCAACAAAACTCTTCACACTCAGCAACGTCTACCAAGCGTTTTGTAAATTATTGAATAAAACCAAGGGAGACCAGGTGAGTGTTAACGAGAAAGACTTAGCAATTGATTACTGGAACGCTCTTTCAACAGTGATTCCTGAGTGGAAGTCATATATTGCAAGAGAAATCAAAGCCAGCCTCTTAAGAAGACAGTTTATTCATTCACACGGTGTCATACTCGTGGCGCTTGGAATTGTAGGGCAATCACTGATTTGGCAATATCCTGAAAATTGGAGAGACCTCCTTATGACCCTTCATTCTATCGATTGGAGAAGAGAGAACACTCAGATGTGGGAAGGTGTTGCAATGGAAGGAGGCAGAATAAGTAAGGCACATCGTAACCTTAGGAAAACTTCAATCCGTTTGAAGGAAATCGTAGGACTTTATTTATCCCACGATGAAATTGAATTCATGCGAAATCAAACACAATGGGTGGCATCAAAATGAGTCTGGACGAACAATCTGACACTTTTCCACCCTTACATGAGATGAGACTGAATGGAACCTATGAAGAAATACAGCAGCTATACTTGAGTGATGACCGTCCTTGGATTGTGGGTTATAGTGGCGGAAAAGATTCAACAGCTGCATTGCAATTTGTTTGGACCGCGATATCCAAGCTTTCTAAAAAGAATAGGAAAAAGACCGTTTATGTCATTACTTCCGATACCCTAGTTGAGAATCCAATTGTGCTCACACGAATACACAAATCTGTTGACAATATGCGGACGGCAGCAAAGAAGCAAAAACTGCCTTTTCAGATAGAAATTGTTCAACCAGAGGTCACACAGTCATTTTGGGTGAACTTGATTGGTCGAGGATATGCAGCCCCAACTAGAATGTTTAGATGGTGCACAGATCGACTAAAGATTCGTCCCTCAAGTAAGTTCATCGAGGAGAAGATTGCATACCATGGGGAGGTCATTATAATCCTAGGGGTTAGAAAAGGTGAGAGTGCAACAAGAGACCAAGTGCTAAACTTACGCAAAACAAAACAAATGTATCTTTATTCTCATGCAACATTTACAGGAGCTTATGTTTATGCTCCAATTAGGGATTTTTCTCTTGAAGATGTTTGGGGCTATTTACTTCAGCAAAAGTCACCTTGGAATGATGATAATTACCAGCTTCTTACTATGTACAGAAATGCTCAAGATGGAGAATGCCCGCTTGTTGTAGACAAATCAACTCCATCATGTGGGAACACCCGTTTCGGTTGTTGGGTGTGCACATTAGTATCAAGCGATAGCTCAATGGAGAATCTCATTGACGCAGGTGAGGACTGGATGGATGACCTGCTTGAGATTAGGGACTATCTGTATGAGACAACTATACCCGCCAAGAAACATAGATATCGGGATTATAAGAGAAGAAATGGGCGAGTTTACTTTAAGACACATGATCCAAGTACAATCGCACGCGGACCTTATTATCTCAAAATAAGCCAAAAAATCTTGGAGGATGTTCTACGAGCACAGAGTATTTTGATTGAACGTGGGGAACAATTCAGAACAATCACAGAACCAGAATTGCATGAAATAAGGAGATTGTGGAGGAGTGAAAGGAATGATTGGCAGGACAGTCTTCCTAAGATTTACCGAGAGATTTTCGGAGACGATCTTGATTGGATGAAGGAGGACATAGTCACATTCACGCCAAGTGATGAATCTACATTGGAGAAGATCTGTGTAGAATATGAGGTGCCACTAGATCTGGCAAAGAAGCTGATTGATCTTGAGGCTGTTTCACAAGGACTATCCAGAAGAACTAGCATCATAAAATCAATCGATAAGGTCTTTTCAGAAGAATGGAGATCAGAAGAAGAAATTATTGATACAATTCGGGAGGGAATATGACTGATATTCAAATCCGTTCAGTTACGTAATTTCGGAGTTTACTCTGGTGAAACTGAAATCAATCTTGAACCTATTCTAGAGAAATCAGATGAACGTAAACTGATACTATTCACAGGAAATAACGGTTCAGGAAAAACAACTCTGTTTGAAGCGCTCTCTCTTTGTATTTATGGAATCCACTACCGTGGTAGAAAAGTAAATAGGACGGACTATGATAATCACTTACGAAAACGGCTTCATAAAGGTCCAACTAATAAATCGACCAATGCTTTCGTCAAGCTGAAGTTTTCATACACAGAAGGCGGAAAAGAATATACCCTTTTAGCAACTAGAGCTTGGACCATTTCTAACAAACGCTTACTGGAAGAACTATCACTTTTTACGGTTGAAAATGATGAATGTCAACAGACAATTTCAAACCCACAGGAGTTCCTGTTAAACCTATTTCCTATAGGCTTGTCCCAGTTACTCTTTTTCGATGGTGAGAAAATTAAAAGATTTGCAGAAAGTTCTGACCCAAATGAATTGTTAAGAGATGGATTTCATTCCATCATTGGACTAGACTTGGTAACGCGTGCTAAGCGAGACCTAGGTTCATATATTACAAGTTCGGAAAAAGCGAATTCTAAAGGCTATCAATCAAAATATCAAGAGATAGACAAGGACATTGAACACCTCACAAGAAAACTAGAGGATACGACAGAAAATCTTGGGGAGTTAGAAAAGAATGTTGAACAATCAGAGAGAATACTTTCCGAAATAGAGCAACAACTTGCTCGAGAAGGTTTCGAATTTGCAAAAAGAAGAGAGGAGTTTCAGTCCAAAAAGAACAAAGTAGAAGCTGATTTGGAAAATGTGAAGAAAGAGATTACGCGACTTTGTGATGGACTACTTCCTTTTTCCTTTGCACCAAATCTCGCCGAAAGGACCAAAGAGCGATTATCAGAGGAAAGAAGAATCAAGTCCCTAGAATCAAAACGAACCACGATTGATGAAGTCAAGATAGCACTTTCTAATGCAATGCGTGAAGATTCATTTTGGAAGGGAAGCTTTAGTGACGATGCTAAAAAACAGACTATCAAAGAAATGACTGATGTAGTTAATACACTTGCAACCAACCCTACTGAAGGAACACCCATTCGACACGATACAAGTGATTCACAGAGCTATATGATTTCTGATGGGTTACACAAAGCTACAACATCAGTAATAGATGATTTTACTCGTTTCATTACAGAATACAACCTCAAGATGTCTGAAGTTGCTGAGTTAAAACAAAACCTAGATAGAGCTCCAATAGAAGAAGCCATTCAACCAATTGTAGACCAGTTAAATGGGATGATAAAGAAAATAGCCAAATTGGAAACAAGACGTGGAGCGATGATTGAGGAAAAAGAAGCACTTGCCCAATCGATAGAAGAAAAGAAACTAGAACAAGATAGAGTACTCGAGCAGATTCAGAAAGAAACCAAACACGTGAGGAAAATTGAGTATGCCTTTAAGACACTAGAAGTTCTCAGACAATTCGAGCAACATCTTGAAACAAGTAGAACCACAGAGTTGCAACAAAGATTCACACATATATTCAACACATTGAGACCACCAACAAAGAAAGTAAAAGATGTAGAGATTGACCCCAAAACTCTATCTGCTACTTTGAGGGAATTGGATGGATCTGCTAGAGAAAGCTCAATGTTGTCCGCGGGAGAAAAGCAGCTCTATGCAATGGCTCTTCTCCTCTCAATAATAGAGGTATCAAACCGTCCATTTCCTTTACTCATTGATACACCTCTTGCAAGATTAGATAAAAAACATAGAAAGAATGTAGTCACTCATCTAATGAATTCAGCAACTGATCAATTAATCTTGTTCGCGACAAATACTGAAGTAACCAAGACAATCAAAGAAACATTCGAACCATTCCTCTGTCGGGAAATTCACCTTATCTTCAATGGTGATTCTGGAAGCTCGTTGCCACTTGTTGAAATGGAGGTATCTTGAAATGCGCAAGTTCAAGAAACTGAAGGTTAGTCGATCCTCAACATCAAAATTGACTGTTTTAAAAAGGAGAACTGGACTCACTCCTAATCTCCTCTGTAGAATAGGAATATGTTTCTCCCTTGACACTCCGGGTTTACCGCCATTTGATTTTGATGAAGAGGGAAAGGAATTCAACAGATACACACTCACAGGTGAATGGGATTCTCTGTTTACCTCGCTGCTAATAGAACGGTTGATTCAAGATGGTTTGGATTATGAAAGTGATGGATCACTCCATTTCAAAGCTCACTTGAACAGAGGTATTTCCATGATTCACTCACGGGTGAAGAAGCTACCTGATCTTCTGAAAATGTATAGTGAATCCAAGGGTGATTGAAGAATGGACTTCCAGCTACCTATCTATCTAGATCATAATGCTTCAACACCAGTTGATAAAAGAGTACTCGATGAGATGCTTCCTTATTTCACTAATAAATATGGAAACCCCTCCAGTGTTGATCATTTCCATGGAGCTGAGGCATCGAAAGCTGTTGAAGTTGCACGAGAAAATGTAGCCAATCTTGTGAATTGTGAACCTTCGGAAGTAATATTCACAAGTGGCGCATCAGAAGCAGATAATCTAGCAATATTAGGATATGCGAGAGCTAATAGTGAGAAGAAACACATCATAACATGTTCTACTGAACACAAAGCAGTCCTGCGATCTGTCGAATTACTCTCATCACAAGGGTACGAAGCGACTATTCTTCCGGTGGATTCTGATGGATTAATTAATCCAACTGAGCTCGAACGATCTCTACGGAATGACACACTACTTGTTTCAATCATGATAGCTAACAATGAGATAGGAACAATTGCTCCTATCCAAGAATTGGTGAAAATCACGCATGAAACTGGAGCCCTTTTTCATACCGATGCTGCTCAGGCAGTGGGACACATAGATGTTGACGTAAAATCGTTGGATGTTGATATGCTTTCATTGTCGGGTCATAAGATGTATGGCCCAAAGGGGATCGGAGCATTAATTCTCAGAAAAAGAAGACCTCGCATCAAACTTACTCCCATAATTTATGGGGGTGGTCACGAAAGAGGGTTCCGTTCTGGCACACTGAATGTTCCTGGTATAGTAGGACTCGGTAAGGCATCAGCTATTGCAATAGAACAAGGTTTGGAAGATAGAAAGCGTGTTGAAAATCTTAGAGATCATTTTGTAAACGTGGTCGAAAATAGTCTCGAATCAGTCGAGATTAATGGTCACAGAAAGAAACGTTTGCCTCACAATACGAATCTCTACATAGAAGGTGTTCAAAATAAAGCCCTACAATATGCACTACGAAAGGAACTAGCATTTTCAACCGGCTCAGCTTGTGAAACTGACGCTGTAGAATATTCTCATGTTATTCAGGCTTTAGGTTATGAAAAGGAACGTTCTGCGTCATCGATCAGAATTGGTTTTGGCCGATTTACTAAAGAGGACGAAGCTGAATTTGCAGCTTCTCGCATTACTGAAGAGTCAACTCGCCTTAGAAAACTAAATTGAAACATACACATTAAGTCGGGAACAAGTCCCATCAATAGAATGGGCACTTTGATCACAGCACTAACAGATTCAAAATACGAGAGAGCTTTTTCCATTGTAGTGGACCCTTTGAACACTTCAGAAGCATTGTATTTGGTTATCTTCTTAGCCGTTGCTCGATTTCACCAAATCGCTCTTTGTACATAAGCATCTCATAAATCTCGGATCCCCTCAGGATTACTGTTTTCCTACGCATCTCGTGGAAAGAGCCCCCCAAGAGATACTCTGCTTTATCTGCATCCTTAGAACTAATCACTATCAGAAACAGATCTGCATTCCATGTGTCTCGAGCATGCTTAAGCTTTGTAAGAGCACCTTCCAAACTCCCACCAACTTGGACCTCGAAGACCTTTACAGGGTTGCCTGATGGCACACGAGTCCATATAACATCAAAGATAAAGTGCTCAAACCGGAATTCTTCTTGAGCCTGCATATCATAGTAATCGGATAAAGACAACAACATTTTCTGTAAACTTGAGTGATCGAAGGTTCGCACTTTCTTCTTGGGCTTAGCTGCCTTCTTAGCTGTTAATCTAGTTTGGGTTGTTAAATCAGATTTTTCAAGAGAAATGGCCCATTCACGACTCCCGGGTTCTCTTGAAAAAACTAAGAAGTCACCAGGCTTTGCATCTGGATGATCCTTGAGAAGTTCATGCAATCTTAGCCTATTTGCTCTGTCAATGTAGGTTCTATATGTCTTACCATCCCCTCTGAGCTCAAATTCAATATCAGCTCGAGGGAACCACTCCCTATATTTTTCAAGTGATTTCAAATTAAACTTGATATGGGATTTCCTGAGCATTAATCGAAAATTGTGAGGTTCACTCAAAGTTCATTTAACCTACCAGTATCAACCAAGAGGCTTTTAGTCATAAATCTTGGCAATACTCTTCTGTCCAATCCTCACATAAGGAATTATTACAGAGGAGGACTCAGATTAGACGAGGATGTGTAAAATGGAGCGCCTGATTCGTTCTATGAAATCTCCAGAGCTCGTTGCAGAATGCCCATCTTGTAACAGGACTTTTCCAATGTCTGATGCGATTCTCTTTGATGGTACCAAACCTTTCCCGCTCGAAGCTGAACCTAGAAGAGATGAGTATGAGCAAGAGCTAGGAGAACTTCATGATGACTTGAAAAAGAAGAAAGACCGAGCCACTAAAGCGGCTGCTAGGACAGCAGAAGCAGTGAACATCGGACAGATGATTGAGCACATTGTCCCCGTGCTGGAAGGATTTCGATATGAAACGGCTGACTGTCGTGCTCTATTCGACCCGATTGATGTCATTATCTTCAAAGGTCTGACGCAATCCAAAGTCGACCAAATTACCTTCTTGGAGATAAAGACTGGACGAGCTCGTCTTAATCAGCACCAGAAGATGGTTTCCGATGCAATAGACCGAGAGAGAGTCTTCTATGAGGAGGTCTAACAGTGGTAAAGCCAGTTCAGCTATTCCAGTTTGGGCGAACGATTCTTTGCCTCTGTCCTTGTTGTGGAGACATTGTTCGTCTTACTGATCTAACTCTTCACTATGAGGGAGAAACTCCACGAACGTGGCTTGACGAATACCAACACCGAGTAGGTTTGTTTGAAAAGAGGTTGGCATCGTTCAAGAGCAAGGAGTATGGAATCAGAGAAACTGCAAGAAAAAAGGGTCGAAGCTTAGCCGCAAGAAAGGTTCGCAAAGTAATCAAGGAAACTTTCGAGGGATGTAGCTATCATCCGAAAGACATCAAGGCAATCCTTTACCCTGTGGATTGTGTCGTGTTTTCCGGAATGGCCATGAAAGACCGTCTTGATAAGATTGTGATGCTTTCCAACAAATCAAAACTGACTGGTTATAGGAAACTCCGCCAATCAATCAAGAAGACAATTGAAAGAGGCGACTATGATTGGCAATTAGCTCGGGTAACGTCCGCTGGTGAGATTGACCTCGAATAATCGCTTTCTAAGATCATGGAGATTTCCACCTTCTATGCTATCTAGCAATCTTTAATTTCTTCAACTTCTCGCATGTGTCAACTCGCTCTTGAAGAATTGTTGCTCGTTGAAGATTACGCAAGCGGAGTTTCACTTCGTTCATGTACACCTCAGATTGCTTCCCTTTGTATTCTCCAAAGAGATACCCGATTTTCTCAAGCTCAACGACTCCGTAGACCAATGATAGACCGACGAGCAGGTTTACGAAGACTTCGTCACTTGCTTTCATCTGTCGAGGTATCTCGTGTGGTATCCTCAGAATTAAGGGATACACATCTTCTGCCAGCTCGCAGATGTCACGGATGTTCTTATCTGAAGACACGAAGACCACGCGGACTCCACGGTTTCGTGCATACTGTTTGAGAGCGTCTACAATCAAATGATCAACATCTTCGCTGTTTCTTGGGAGTTTTTCATCGTTTCCAATCATCATGTGAGCAGGTCTGTTCTTGAACTTCGTCAGTTGGGAACTCGCCATCTTTGCTACCCTTGTTGCAAGTATATTCTGGCCTATGAATTCATCAACCAACACATCCAAGTATTCTGCTCTATAGCGGTCCTTGGCAGCGTAAATCGCATCCTTGCGATACTTTCCTCTGATCTTCTTTTGCACCTCAGTACGAACTGCATACGGAGTGATGCATATGACATCTTTCGGTTGTATCCCTAGCCCACGCTCAAGTTTCTCAAGTGTGGAGGGGAATCCGTTGTAGAACATATTTGAGTCAAGTGAAAGAACACTCCTTCTCACTCTGCTATTTGGGTCAAAAGATCTGCTAAGGTCACTAGTAAGTATTTCGTGAAACTCATTTTCATTCTCATATTCTAAGACGCCACTGTAGCAGAGGCAGCGTCTGAGGTCTGAATAGGTCGGATGATCTGAACCTTCAAATTCGTGGGCTCTTCTCTTCTTCTCATATTTAGCTCGATCTGTCTTCATCACTACCTTCTGGTTTTGCAAATCAAGTTCGAGAATCTCAACACCTACAAGAGGCGCTTTGACAACAATCTTCTCCCCCCTTGCGTATGCCTGATTAAGAAGTACCATCACACACTCCCTAGGGAGAAGGAGCGAAGCCATGACGCCACGATCACGAATACCCGGCCGCGTGTACCATCGCTCGTAAAACTGTTGGAGCGTGCCATCGTACTCGGCCCGTTTGACGTTCATCCAAGTCAGCTGATCGCCTACGCTGAAGTACA
>VAPA010589829.1_pt1 | contig 14468 bp, 12 predicted proteins | sample 3395041 | NCBI WGS metagenome assembly VAPA01 (sample SAMN08290432, study PRJNA428436) | hydrothermal vent metagenome | isolation source: Deep-sea hydrothermal vent chimney | place: Indian Ocean: Southwest Indian Ridge | depth 1973 m m
CTCGAAAAAGCTATAGCTGAAAAAGGTAAAGATTTTGTTTTTGAATTCCCCGACACTGCATTTTATCTGCCTCAGATATATGCGATGACTGCATTTCCGGTTAAAACACTTGCTGACATGAAGGTTGCCCTTGAAATGGTCAGGGAAATGCTCCAGGATGAACCGGAAGAAAAATTATGGAAACCCTATCTTGGCGAGGCTCTTGATTCAGGAATGGCCACCCTCTTCCTGGAAGAGATCATACTCGCATTAAGATATCTGAACGGACAGGAACCGGTTACCGACCCTGAAACAGGATATGTTTATAACGGATTTATAACCGATACAATTCAAAGAAACCTTGGCATTCAGCTTGTTGACGGAAGGATGCCGGGTTTCGCGTGTATTATCGGGGCCGCACCGGACGACGATACAGCAGAAAAGATAGTGAGAGAGTTGCAGGAAAAGAATATCCTTACTTTTCTCTCTGGAACGGCAAAAGATAAAAACGGCGGGGCAACAAATGTTACACAGCAGCTTCTCAGGAAAAAGGTTGAGCTTGGCTGGGACACATATATTGTTCCGCTCGGACCTGATGTGGAGCATACTCTCTATGCCGCTGACTGGTCTATCAGGGCATCGATGATCTTCGGCGGAAACAAGCCCGGAGACTATAAAGCACATCTTAAATATACAAAGGACAGGGTTTTTGCTTTTGCAATGGTACTGGGCGAGCTTACTGATATTATTTGGTCAACAGGCGCCGGAGCGATCGTTATGGGTTACCCTGCAATAGCCGATTCGGACGTACCTGTAATACATCCTACCGGTGTTTGTATTTATGAAGAGGTTGAAAAGGAATTTGACTATGACAAGATTGTTCAAAGGGCTTTTGAGGTCAGGGGACTCAAGGTAACTGTTGAGAAACCCCCAATCCCTGTATCTTACGGCCCGGCATTTGAGGGTGAGAGGATAAGAAAAGAAGATATGTTTATTGAGTTTGGCGGCCAGCGTTCACCGGCATTTGAATGGGTAAGAACAAAGGAACTCCACGAAATAGAGGATAACAAGGTAATTATTGTTGGAACAGATGTTGAGGAGAGATTTAAAAAAGGCGGAGTTATGCCTCTTGCTTTAGTGGTTGATGTAGCTGGCAGAAAGATGCAAAAGGACTTTGAATCAATTATTGAGAGAAAGATGCATTCTAATATAAACGAGGCTCAGGGGCTCTGGCACATGGGACAGCGTGACATAGTATGGATGAGAATCAGCAATCAGGCATATAAAGACGGGATAACCTTAGAGCATATCGGTGTGATACACAATACAATGACGCACAGCAGATTTAAATCGATTGTAGATAAGATTCAGGTAACACTTTATTTAGACGAAAAAGATGTCCTTGAACTGCAGGAAGAAGCAAAAAAGGTATATAAGGAAAGAGACCACAGAGTTGCCGGTATGACAGATGAGTCAGTAGATACCTTTTATTCATGTCTGTTGTGTCAGTCATTTGCTCCGTCGCATGTCTGTGTAATAAGTCCTGAACGGCTTGGTCTTTGCGGCGCTTACAACTGGCTTGATACAAAGGCTGCGCATGAAATAGATCCAACAGGCGGTAACCAGCCAATATTAAAAGGTGAAGTCCTGGATGTAACAGCAGGCAGATGGTCAGGTGTTGACGAGTATTTAAAGAGCAACTCTGCCGGTAAGGTAGAGACCCTGAATCTATATACCATTATGGATAATCCGATGACCTCATGCGGATGCTTTGAGTGTATAGTGTCAATAATCCCGGAGACCAACGGTGTTATGATAGTACAGAGAGGGCATACGGCGATGACTCCTATCGGCATGAAGTTTTCTACACTGGCAGGAACAGTCGGCGGGGGCACCCAGAATCCTGGATTTATGGGGATAGGAGTGAATTTCATAACGAGTAAAAAATTCCTTTTTGCAGACGGCGGCATTAAAAGAATAGTGTGGATGACAAAGAACTTAAAAGAAAGAATCAGTGAAGATTTTAAAAAGAGAGCTGAAGAAGAAGGAGTGCCGGATTTACTTGATAAGATAGCTGATGAGACTATTGCTGAAGATCCGGAAAAACTGCTGGAGTTCCTTACCAGTGTGGGACATCCGGCTCTTGAAATGGAGCCGATGATATAGAAGCTAAGAAGCTAAGAAGTTAGGAAGATAAGAGGTTCTCAGCTTCTCATTTTCTAAACTTCACAACTTCTTAATTGAAGACGGAGGTTAGATGGACGACAAATTAAAGAAGAGTGCTAACACGTCAGCTGAGCAAATAATTGAGTGGGGAGAGGCCCACAGCATAGAAACCTGTTTTGAGCGTGCAGAAAAATTAAAGCCCTGCCCTATTGGTGAATCAGGCGCATGTTGCAGAGTCTGCCACATGGGTCCGTGCCGGCTTATCGGTAAAAACGCTGAAGAAGAGGCAAGAGGAGTTTGCGGGGCGACCCTGGCAACAGTTGTATCAAGAAATTTCCTAAGAATGATTGCTGCGGGTACTGCCGCACATTCAGACCATGCAAGAGATATGGCAATGACCCTTTTATCTGTTGCTGAAGGAGAAGCCAAAGACTTTAAAATTACTGACGTCAAAAAACTTTATAAGGTCGCGGACATACTGGGAATAGAATTCGAAGGCAGGCCTGTAAACGATGTTGCAAAGGATGTTGCCCTTAAATTTCTTGAGGACTTCGGAAGACAGAAAGGCGAACTTAATTACGTTAAAAGGGCTCCGAAGAAAACTCAGGAGAGATGGAAAAAATACGGAATTACACCTCGGGGGATTGACAGAGAAGTTGTTGAGGCAATGCACAGGACAAGTATAGGAGTTGACCATGAGCCTGACCATCTGCTGACTCATGGGTTAAGGACTGCATTGGCTGATGGCTGGGGGGGAAGTATGGTTTCATCGGATATTACTGATATCCTGTTTGGAACCCCAAAGCCGGTTAAGGCAGAGGCAAGTTTCGGCATATTCAAGGAAGATGAGGTCAATCTTGTGGTTCATGGCCATGAACCGACCCTTGCTGAGATAATTGTTGATGTTGTATCTGACCCTGCGATAATCGAATATGCAAAATCCAGGGGTGCAAATGGCATAAATCTTGGAGGCATGTGCTGTACTGCGAATGAAATCCTTATGAGGCATGGAATACCGACTGCAGGAGGATTTACAAATCAGGAACTCGGAATTATGACAGGATTAATTGATGCCATAACAGTTGATGTTCAGTGCATTATGCCGGCTATTGCAGAGTTATCCAAGAAATTTCACACAAAAGTTATTACTACGAGTAAAAAGGCGAAAATACCGGGAGCTCTTCATGTGGAATATGATGAACACTACGCAAGAAAAACAGCTGAGAAGATTGTAAGAATGGCGATAGATAATTTTCCCAATAGAAAAACACAGGGAAGCCATATAACGGATAAATTTCCTGTAATTGCAGGTTTTTCACAAGAGTATATTGAATACATGCAGGGCGGAAGATGGAGGGCGTCTTTCAGGCCGTTAAATGACGCTATAATTTCCGGAAGAATTCGCGGTGTTGTGGGCCTTGCAGGATGTGATAATCCGAGAGTACCTTCCACAGGCCTTCACAGGTATCTTGCTACGGAGCTTATAAAAAATGATGTGCTTATTGTTTCAACCGGTTGCGGTTCTGCAGCATGTGGAACAGCAGGATATTTAACACCTGAAAATGCTTTGGAAAATGCAGGCCCTGGTCTTAGAGAGGTGTGCGAGGCAATAGGGATTCCACCCATTCTGCATGTAGGAGCATGTGTTGATAACTCAAGAATTCTCACCATAGTGACCGCGATGGCGGCTGAAGGCGGTCTTTCAGATGAAATTGGCGGGATGCCTGCTGTTGGCATTGCGCCCGAATGGATGTCTGAAAAGGCAATTGCAATAGGCGCTTATTTCGCTGCATCAGGTGTCCCTTGTATTTTCGGGGGCGAGTCTCCTGTTGGAGCAAGTAAAGAAGTTACAAAGCTTTTGACAGAGACATGGGTTGAACGTTTTATGGGTTCATTTCACTTTGAGCCTGACCCTGAAAAAATACTTGCCCTTGCGTTTGACTATATAGATAAAGCGAGAGAAAAACTTAAATTGAGAAAATACGAGCCAGGAAAATTCGGGGCTGAAAGGGTACTTATGGATATGGCCGCAAGAAGAGAGATTGAAAAGGCTGGAGTACCCCATGCAGGAGTCGGAGGGATAAATGAATCTGAAAGTTGATGAAATGATAGGGCATATAAGTGTGGAATTAAGTGATAGCCAGAAAAAGAGAGGAATATTAATCTATGCGTTTCAGAAGATTCAGAAGGAATACAACTATTTGCCCGGAGATGTATTGAATACATTGTCTCATAAGCTTAATATCCCCTTATCAGTTGTTTACAGTACGGCATCGTTTTACAAACAGTTCTATTTTACGCCGCGAGGTAAAAAAATAGTCAGAGTATGTACAGGGACTGCCTGCCATGTGAGAGGTGCAGATAATGTTCTTCACAAGATAGAAGACGAATTTAATGTAGAACCAGGAGAAACGACATCAGACCTTGAGATGACGCTTGAGACCGTTGGCTGTATCGGATGCTGTGGTCTTGCTCCTGTAGCGACAATAAATGAGGATATAGTTGGTGAAATAGATATGAAGAAAATTGACGAGATTATTGAAACTATAAAAAAAGAATAGTTCAAGCTGTTCAAACAGTTCAAGCCCCCGTAAAGTTTCACAACGGGGCAGGCTGTTCAAAACGTTTGAGTAGTTATTCAGGGAAATATGATAAAACTGAACAATATAGATGAACTAAAACAACTCAGGCAGAGGCTGGAAAAAGAGACTTTTAAACCTGATACACTGAGGGCAAGGGTTTGCTGCGGAACAGCCTGCACTGCTACAGGCGCCTACAAGGTAATAGATTCGTTTAAACATGAAGCGTCTGACCGTAGTGTTGAGCTTGAAATAGTTAAGACCGGCTGTCAGGGATTGTGTCAAAAAGGTCCTGTATTAAAAATAGAGCCCGCAGATATTTTTTATCAGAGAACAAAGCCTGCAAATGTACCGTGGATTATGAGTTACTCAATCCTTGGCAATATGCCTTACAGGCAGGGTCTTTATCGAGACGACATTCTCAGTGAGCCTGTGATATTAATGGATGAAGTCCCCTTTTATAAGAAACAAATGCGGCTTGCACTGAGAAATAACGGTAAAATTGACCCTTGCAATATCAGTCACTATTTGGCTGTGGGTGGTTATGCAGCATTGGAAAAAGCATTATCATCAATGAGCTCTGATGATGTCCTTGAAGAGGTTAAGAAGGCGAATCTCAGAGGACGGGGCGGTGCAGGATTCCCGGCTGGCAGAAAATGGGAGCATACGAAAAAGGCACCGGGCAGTATTAAATTAGTTATTGCAAACGGTGACGAGGGCGACCCGGGCGCCTTTATGGACAGGTCTATTATGGAAGGTGACCCTCACAACCTTCTTGAAGGAATGATGCTTTGTGCCTATGCCATTGGTGCACAGTATGGCTTAATCTATGTCAGGCATGAGTATCCGCTTGCAGTCAAGAATCTGGGCATTGCAATAAAACAGGCAGAAGAACTGGGGATTCTCGGTAAAAATATACTTGGTACGGACTTTAACTTTATTGTAGACATCAGAGAAGGTGCAGGTGCTTTTGTCTGCGGCGAGTCAACAGCGCTTGTTGCCTCCCTTGAGGGCGAGAGAGGTTTTCCAAGAACCAGACCGCCGAGGCTTTCAGAGCCCGGAGGCGGTCCCTGGGGCTATCCGAGCAACCTTAATAATATAGAAAGTTATGCCTGTGTTCCTGTAATTATAGAAAAAGGTGCGGATTACTTCCTCTCTATCGGTACTAGTACTTCTCCAGGCACAAAGGTTTTTGCTCTTACCGGGATGGTAAAAAATACGGGTCTTGTTGAAGTTCCAATGGGAATTACCCTGAGAGAAATAATATTTGAGATAGGCGGAGGGATACTCGGGAACAGAAAATTCAAGGCTGTTCAGACGGGTGGACCTTCCGGAGGCTGTATCCCTGAAAAACATCTTGACCTGCCTGTTGATTTTGATTCCCTGGTATCTGTTGGTTCAATGATGGGTTCAGGCGGCATGGTTGTCATGGATGAGAACAACTGTATGGTTGATGTGGCAAAGTTTTTCCTTTCCTTTACCCAGTCTGAGTCATGCGGGAAATGTCCTCCGTGCAGAATCGGAACCTACCAGATGCTTGAAATACTTAAGCGGATTACATCAGGTGGTGGACAACCAGGTGATATAAAAAAGCTTAAGGAGCTGGGTAAGAAAGTTGTTGCCGGTTCTCTCTGCGGTCTTGGCAGCAGTGCTCCCAATCCTGTGCTAACGACAATTAAATACTTCAGGGAAGAGTACGAAGAACATATCCGGGACAAGTATTGCCGTGCAAAGGTCTGTAGTGGTCTGGGTATGTTCAGAATTGAACAAGATGAATGTTTTCTCTGCGGGCTCTGCAAGCAGGCATGTGCCTTCGGTGCTGTAAAAGAATTCAGGAATAAGTTTTTTATAGACCAGGATTACTGCACAAAGTGTAAGGCATGTTATCTTGCATGTCCTATTGATGCTGTGAAGGTGGAGAAACAACCCCGAAAAACAGTAGAGAATAGAGAACCCCGTTAGAAATTGTAAATTTCTATTCAACGGGGTAAATAGAAAGTAGAAAGTTAGATGACAGAAGAAAAGAAAAAAGAAATAAAGATGGAGGATATTAAAACCAGGGCTAACGAGAAAAAATGCCCTGTTCAGAAATCACTGGTCTTTATTGAAGAATTTCTTGCAGGTCCGATGTGCGGCAAATGTTTCCCCTGTTCTCTTGGAAGCTATGAGGCAGGAATAAAAATCAAGGAAATTATAGAAGGAACTGCAACTGAGGAGGACATTGTTAGTTTAAAAAGCATTGCCTCTAATATGCTCGTTGCCTCAAGGTGTAAAAAAGGCAAAGATACTGCAAAATTTATAACGGAAAATATAGACTTAAGTGAATATACAGAGCATCTTTCTGGTATTTGCTCAAGTAAAGAATGTATAGAACTTGTTAAATACATTATTATTCCCGAACAGTGCACCATGTGCGGCATCTGTCAGGATGTGTGTAAAGACAACGCAGTAATAGGAGAAAAAAGGAAGTCGTATCTTTCCGGCTATCTGTCTTTTGAGATAGTTCAGAAAAGATGTACAAAATGTGGGGAATGTATAAAAGTCTGCCCATATGGTGTAATTAAACTTATATCAAGCAAAGAAATGGCGGAGAAAGAATCGGCAAAAGTATGAATACAATAACTTGTAAATACGAAATCCGAAATACTAAATTCGAATCAAATCCTAAGGTTCAAATGTTTAAATTTCAAAACGTATGAAGTTTTGATAGTCTTTGTTGTTTTGGTCATTAAAATTTTGGTAATTTGATATTGTCGGAGCGACTCTTCGCGGAGACTCGCTTCGAGTTTCGAATTTCGATATTAGTATTTAGAATTTTAATTCTTTAATAATGGAGGTTTAGATGTCAAAGACAGTTACTCTAAAAATAGATGATAAAGAGGTTAAGGTCCCTGAGGGCGTTAATCTCATAGATGCAGCCGAAGGTGTTGGCATTCATATTCCTAATCTCTGCTATTTAAGAGGCATGAGAGGTGTTGGTGCATGCAGGCTCTGCCTTGTAGAGATTGAAGGGCTGAAAGCTCCCATGATAGCCTGTACTACAAAAGCAAAAGAGGGAATGGTTGTTAATACGAAAACTGAGAGGGTCGAAGAAGTCAGGAAATTCGTGATAGACCTTATTCTTTCCATGCACCCCCTTGACTGCATGACATGTACAAAAGCAGGCGTGTGTAACCTTCAGCAGTATGCGTATGACTTTGAACTACAGGAAACCAGTTTTACAAGGAAAAAATTCGGGTATCCGGTTGACGCAGCAAATCCGTTCATAAAAAGGGACCCGGACTACTGCATTCTTTGCGGAAGATGTGTAAGGGTCTGCAAGGAACAGGGTACAAATGTTCTTGATTTTATGGGTAGAGGTGTCGGTGCAAAAGTTGCTACGGCTATGGACAAGCCTCTTCAGGAGTCAGGATGCACTTTCTGCGGAAGTTGTGTTGATGCGTGTCCTGTAAACTCCCTGCTTGAAGCTGACAGGTGGCGGAAAGGGAGAGAGTGGGAGTATGAAAAGAAAAAATCTGTATGTCTTTCCTGCGGGAATGGGTGCGACATAATTGCCAGTACAAAAGATGGCAGTATTGTTAAGATAAATTCAGGAGCAACTGAGGACTCTGTAGAGAAATATATCTGTTCAACAGGCAGGTTTGGTTTTGATTCTCTGACGTCAGACATAAGACTTACCACTCCGCTCAAAAGAGTTGACAATGAGCTTAAAGAAACGACATGGAAGGATGCGCTGAAGATAGTTGCAGAAAAACTGAAAAAGTCTGGAAAAAATACAGGCATCATAAGCACTGCGGGTATTCTCAATCAGGATGCCTTTGTCCTGTCGAAGTTTGCCTCAGATGTTATAAAAACGAAGAATATCAATACAACTGTAAGCCTGTATGCGGATTCAGACTCCATGAAATTATCAGACCGAGTTGATATGGATGCAATAGACCTGATTATTCTTGTCGGGCTTAATCCTTCACAAAGAGACAGGATTCTGCCCGCACTTGATGCTGCAATAAAAAAGAGAGTTGCAAGAGGAGCTAAGCTTATAGTTATAAATCCCGATGAAACAGAGATTGCCGGCATTGCTGCAATAAATATTAATGATGATGAAGTTTCAATACTTAAGCAGATAGTAAAGTCTCTGATAGCAAAAGACAGTAAGGTCGATACGACTCGTGTCCAAGAGGGCAAGGAGCTGGAATCAGCTGTTTCAAAGATAAATACAACTGATGATACGAGTAAAGCAGCAGACTTAATTACTGAAGCAAAAATGCCTGTGATATTTTCTGCCCCTGCCCTTTTTAATGCTGCGAAGAATATTTCATTGCTAAATGGCGTAAACGTGAAAGTTGTTGCCGTTCCTTTTGAAGCAAACGCAAGAGGTGTAGTCGCAATGGGGCTTACAACAGAAGGTAAAACCTACAAAGATATAGCTTCAGGTAAGAACAGTGTACTTTACACAATCGGTGAAATCCCTCTCAGTAAAAGACCGGATGCAAATTTTCTGATTGTTCAGACCTCATATTTAACTGAACTTGCAAAACAGGCAGATGTTGTTCTTCCCTCTGCAGCATTTCTTGAGTCAAAAGGCACAATAATTAATTATCTTGGCAAGGTCAAGGATCTTACCAGAGCTGTTGATCCTCAGGGTGCTGCCAGGCAGCACAGGGATATACTCATTGAGCTCTCAAAAGCCTTTGGAAGTCCTTTAAAGGATTCCACAACCAATATTAAGAGTGCATTTGAAGTCAGTACAAAGCAAAAATTCAGTCCATTTGAGAAAAAACAGGGGCTTGATATTGACCCGTCTGAATTGAACGATGCAATTAATCAGCCTGTAATCAGCACTTCAAGACTTCTGTGGCTTAAAGAGACTGAAGAAACCGTAAAAGTTTAAAAAGTTCAATGTAGTTCAAACAGTTTAAACGGTTTGAACAATTTTGAACTATGTCATGTCAGAAACCCATCTCGAATATTTCAGTTTCAACTTAATATAGTATTCCGGCAAAATGGCATATATAATAATTGACGGTTATAACCTCATTGGTATTGCCCACAAAAACCTTCAAAAAGCACGCGACGACATTATCGTAAAGCTTTCTAAATATTCAGAACTGATAGGGCATAATATTACAATTGTGTTTGATGGATGGAAAAGCGGTCAAGCAGCTGAAACTAAACTACGAATCAGTAATATAAATATTATCTATTCAAGACTCGGTGAAAAAGCAGATTTTGTTATTAAGAAATTAATATCCGAAACCACAAAGTCATGGATTGTTGTAAGTTCTGACAGAGAAATATCCAGCTTTGCGAATAGAAAAGAGCTCGTTTCCCTTACGGCGGACGAATTTGAGCGGAAGCTTTATTCAGCTTTATACAGTGTTGAAGAGGGGGAAATAGAAGACTATGATGAGAATGATGACTTAATGCCTGTCAGGCAAAAAGGCAATCCGCGGAAAATGTCTAAAAAACAGAAGAAAAAACTCCGTGCCCTTGAAAAACTCTGAAACAAAACACTGTCTATGTATTCAGTCTGCGAGGAATTTTTGGAGAGAATCGACTTTTATCAGTATTTTACCGCCTGAGGACTTTACCATGCCCTGCTTCTGAAATTTACTAATTATTCTTATGCATGTCTCTACTGTTGTGCCTACCATCTCAGATATCTCCTGTCGTGTAAGGGGGAAATCTATTTTTTTATAATCAGCTTCTTCAATACCTACTTTTTCGGAAAGTTTAAGCAGCAGCGATGCAATTCTCCTTTCCGCCCTTTCAGTCGCAATATTTTTTAACGTCTCATGGGCATCTCTTAACCTGTCACTGAAATACTTTACAGTTTCAAGCTTGAGGATTGGATACTCTTCCATAATTCTCAGGAGATTTTGACGGCTGATTCTGATGACTGTGGTCTGCTCCATTGCCTGTGCAGTTGCTGGAAAAGGTTTTTTATCCAGTACAGCGACGCCGCCAAACATATCACCCGGCGACATAATTTCCAGTATAATATCTTTGCCCGCCAGACTATGTTTCAGTATTTTTACTTCCCCATTTGCAACAACATAAAACCAATCAGAGGGGTCCCCTTCCATAAAGATATGTGCATTGTTTTTGTAATTGAGCTTTTCAAAAAAACGGCTTACTAACTTTAACTCGGTGTCAGTCAGGCAGGAGAATGTCTGGCTTTTCTTGAGGGTTTCAATAATCATTGAGCTTCTTTTTCAGAAGATGTATCCTTCATAATTTCCAGTATACTCGCTGCCTTTTTCACATCTTCTTCTCTGACCAGCAGTCTCACTTCCCCCATCCTGCCGATATTTACCGGATAAGGTCTTATCTTTAATGAATTCATAACAACAGGGATATCTTCTGCATCCAGAATGTCTTTCACAATCTGCGCTTCAGTTTCATCATAGGTAACAAAAAATTCAACCCAATCGCTCATTTTTACAGTTTATTTAATTTTTTGCGGGTTGTCAATTTATTATTGATTCCGACATAAAGACGTTCAGGATATCTCAATAAATCAACAGGTTTTAATAATAATGGAATTACTTAACAACTGTTAGAGTTTTTTGTGTACTATATTGTGTCTTTTTCAACGGTTTCTAAAGACTTGAAGCAGTTGTATTGGCAATTATCTTGACATGACAGTAAAAGTATCATATAATTTTACTATGGGTGAATTTAATGTATCGCGCGTTGAAGTTTTAAAATTAATAGCCCACCCTATTAGAATAGCAATATTAGGGGAGCTGTCAGCTGGGCAGGTGAAGTGTGTCAGTGATCTTGAGGAGTTTCTTGAAGTGAGCCAGCCTAACATATCCCAGCACCTCGCAGCGCTCAGACAGGCTGGTATTATTGACTTTTTTATAGACGGAAGGCTCAGATGCTATTTTCTGAAGAGCCCGCTTATCATTGACCTGTTAGATATCCTTAAAAAAGATTATTCCGAAGACCTTCCTGGTCCAGAGTGCTGTCCTACTACAAAAAAAGGGACTTATTCAGGAACAAGAAACAGGTAAAGAGTGAAATCCAAAATTAACTATTTATGTTGATATATTTTTTATTAAGATATGCAAATATTCGAATATATTTATATGTTTAATTTGTTATTTATGATATATTGCTGGCAATAATCAGCAACTATACTGAATTAAAAAGGAGGACAAAATGGCAGAAGGCAATAAAATAATTAAAAGTGTTTCTGTAATGTGTTTTCATGATGAGCTGTGCCAGGTTTACAATGCCCTTATGACTGCATTGAGTCTTTTAAGGAACGGCGCAAATGTTACAATATTTTTCGGTTCAAGGGGAATTAATGCCCTTCACAAAGACAAGCTTAAGGATCTCAAGTGTCTTCCTGACCAACCAAAGGAAGTGGGTGATGCTGTGATGAAGAAAATGGAGGAAATGAATCTCCCTGATGTTGAAGACCTTTATATAATGTTAAATGCTGAGGGTGCAAAACTTTATGGTTGTCCATTAAATATGCCTTTGTTTGGCATGACAAAAGATGATTTAGTTGATGGGGCTGAGATTGCCGACCCTGCTACCTTTTATAAGGATGTTATTATAAAAGCAGAAATAAATATGACGTTCTAAATTATGAAAAAACACTTCACAATTTTACAAGTTGATTATATATTAAGTTTATATTCTTGTGAGTTTTATAGATTCTAAAATCTGAAACATTGAGGAATTATGTCTAACAAAAAACTGTACGAAATCCACGCTGATATATGCAAAACCTTGGGTAATGCTAAAAGGATTGAAATCCTCAATGCCCTTAATGACAGAGAATTAACTGTCAGTGAGCTTTCTAATATTCTTGGCATATCTCCTGCAAACGTCTCTCAGCACCTTGCTGTTATGAAACAAAAGGGAATACTTACAGCAAGAAGAGAGGGAATTAATATCTATTATAAAGTATCTAATCCTAAGGTAAACCAGGCATGTGCCCTTATGAGGGAGGTGCTTCTTGAACAGCTTGAAGAAGGACAGAAGATGGTAAGAAAATTTTCAAGAGTAAAGTAAACGCCGTTAGAATATGATGTGCTTAAAATTAGATAATTAGCGGAGAATTTAAAATGGGGAAAGCCAAAAAAATTGGAATTATTCTTATCCTTGTTGGAATCTGTTTACCCACAGTAACACTTCCTTTTATTTCAGAGTTCCATCCTCTCCCCGACGTATGTTTAACCTCCAATTTTTTCCACAACATGGGAAATATGGAAATTGTATTACGCTTAGAACAAGTGCTTACGCCTGATAATCCTCAAAGAACAAATTATCAAGAAAAGATAGCAATACCATACAGATATCTTTTTGCCCTTAGTGTTATTTTAGTTTGCACTGGAATGGGTGTAATAGTTTTATCAAGGGATAAGAAAGATTGATTAAAATAATGAAACTTATAACAATAAGTAAATTGCCCTTGGAAAGCTTGTCCCATGAAGCAAGAAAATTTTTAGCAGAAAAATGCCAGAGCTTTCTTTCTAATCTAACGGAATAATTTTTTTAATTAATAGTTGCAGACTTTCGAATATTTGAAATTAACTAAGGAGATACCATGAAAAAAGCAATAATGAGACTTGTTGAATTCTCTGTAAACAGGCCTAAGACAGTTGTGCTTTTAACCCTTATTCTCACTGTTGTATTTGCCGCCCAATTTCCCAGCATAAAAATAGACACAGACCCGGAAAACATGCTTAGAGAGGATGAGCCAATCAGGATTTTCCATCAGGAGGTGAAAAGAGACTTTGGGATTGATGAACTCATTGTACTTGGCATTGTAAGGGACGATGGTATATTTCAGCAGGAAAGTCTCAAGAAAATAAAAAGGATTACTGATGAGATACTCAAGATTAAAGGCGTCATCACTGATGATGTCATAAGTCTTACTGTTACAAATAATGTCGTGGCAACTGAAAGGACATTGAATGTCAGACCACCAATGCTGGAAGTCCCAAAAACCAAGGAAGATATAGAAAGGCTTAAAAGAGAAGTCCTTGATAACCCACTTTTTAGAGACAGGCTTGTATCGTCTGATGGAAAAGGCGCTGCTATTTATATACCGATTAAAAGCAAGGATATTGCCCATGATATCGGAGAAAAGATAAAGGCAATATATCAAAAAGAGCAAGGCCCTGAGAAATACTATATGGCAGGACTTCCGATAGCAGAAGATACATTTGGAAATGAAATGTTTCTCCAGATGGCAGTAGTTGCGCCAATGGCTGGCGGCCTTATAATGATTGTTCTTTTTATTATTTTCAGAAGACTTGCTCTCATTATTCCAACCATGATAATTTCTATGCTTTCTGTGATATGGACAATGGGGGCAATGATTGGTCTTGGATTTACCGTTCATATAATGTCCTCTATGATACCTATTTTTCTAATGCCAATTGCCGTCTGCGACGGTGTCCATATTTTGAGTGATTTTTATGAAAAATTTCCACGAATAAGGGACAAACGAAAAACCGTCCTTAGTGTTTTTGAAGAGCTTTACAAACCAATGTTTTTTACCTCAATTACGACTGCTGTGGGCTTTGCAAATCTTGCATGGGCTGATATACCACCTGTCAGAGTATTCGGTCTGTTTATAAGTTTAGGTGTATTATTAGCATGGCTCCTTAGTATGACATTTATCCCTGCAGCCCTCATGCTCGTTGCAGAAAAGAGGCTCAAAACAATTTCAGAAAAAGCAGAGGGTAGTCTAATACTCGGAAAACTTGGAAGGGTTTC
>VAPA010082783.1_pt1 | contig 14423 bp, 16 predicted proteins | sample 3395041 | NCBI WGS metagenome assembly VAPA01 (sample SAMN08290432, study PRJNA428436) | hydrothermal vent metagenome | isolation source: Deep-sea hydrothermal vent chimney | place: Indian Ocean: Southwest Indian Ridge | depth 1973 m m
AGAGCTGGTTAATCGAGTAGGGATTAACCGGCTACGCGCTGAATCTGAGCGCCCAGCCCGGCGAGCTTTTCTTCGATGTGATCGTACCCACGGTCGATATGGTAGATCCTGTCGACCACGGTTTCACCCTTGGCGACTAACCCGGCAAGGATCAAGCTCGCCGATGCGCGCAAGTCAGTAGCCATTACCTGGGCACCATCCAGATCGTTAACGCCCTGTATGATTGCCGTATTACCTTCCAGAATGATGTTCGCACCGAGGCGTGAAATTTCCTGGATATGCATAAACCGGTTTTCAAACACCGTTTCGACCACCGAGCCGGTACCCTCGGCGACCGCGTTCAGGGCGCAAAACTGTGCCTGCATGTCGGTCGGGAATCCAGGATAGGGTGCGGTTCGAATATTGACCGCTTTGGGTTTTTTGCCTTCCATATCGAGCTCTATCCAGTCGTCACCGGTATCGATAACGGCACCAGCCTCGATCAGTTTGGCGAGCACGGCGTCGAGCAGTTTGGGATCGGTGTGCTTGACCAGTACCTTACCGCCGGTAATCGCCGCTGCCACCAGGTAGGTTCCGGTTTCGATACGATCGGGTAGCACCGTGTAATCGCAACCACCTAACCGATCAACCCCATGAATAGTAATCGTATCGGTACCCGCATTTTCCACCTGCCCTCCCATCTCGTTGATAAAATCGGCGAGATCGATCACCTCTGGCTCTCTTGCGGCATTTTCGATGACAGTGGTTCCCACGGCCAGGCTGGCTGCCATCATCAGGTTCTCGGTGCCTGTCACGGTCACCTGGTCCATAACAATATTGGCGCCCTTAAGACGGTCTACCCTGGCCTTAATATAACCCTGATCGACAGTTATCTGAGCTCCCATCGCTTCCAGTCCCGAGAGGTGTATATCCACGGGTCTTGCGCCGATTGCACATCCTCCAGGGAGTGAAACTTCGGCTTCTCCGTAACGCGCCAAAAGCGGACCCAGCACCAGTATCGACGCACGCATGGTTTTCACCAGGTCGTAGGGCGCGAAGGTATTTTCGAGGGTAGTCGGGTCAACCTCTATACTCATTTTCTCGCCTATGGTGAGCGACACGCCCATACGACCCAGTAATTCCATCGTGGTTGTCACGTCATGCAAGTGGGGAACGTTACGAATAATGACCGGTCTATCGGCCAGTAATGTCGCCGCCAGAATCGGCAAGACCGCATTTTTAGAGCCTGATACCCTGACCTGACCTGATAAGGGTACACCACCCCTGATAATTAATTTATTCATTAACGAACGGACTTATACCGATGTGAGGAAAAGGTCGGTATTTTAGCCCGCATATCGTTTGAAGGGAACGAATTCACTTAAATACTTACTCGTCCCGATTACGCTCACGCAGGGATTTGATCAATCCGTCAACACCATTCTTCCTGATCTGACGTGAAAAGCTGGATCGATAGTTAGTTACCAGGCTAACTTCGTCAACGCTGATGTCATAAACCTTCCAATCGCCGTTTTCCAGTCGAAGTTTGTAGTCGAGCGGAATCGGGAATCCTCCCACCTGTTGAATTTCGGTTTTAACCGTGGCATAACCTTCCTTGTCCGAGGGTGGCATGGGTAAGTAAATGATTTCCTGGTCATTGTATTCGAGCAACGCCTTGCCATACGTCCTGACCAGCAAAGTTCGAAATTCTCTCACGATCAAAGGCTTTTGCTCCTGACTAATCTTGCCCTTGTTACGGCCCAGAGCCAGCTCGGTCATTTCTTCAAAATTAAAGTGGGGAAGCACAACCTCCTCTACCAATGCATAGAGCTTAGATATGTCTTCCCTGTATTGCTCCGGATTGGCTTTGATCTGCATCAGCACTTTATCAGCGGCCTGCCTGATCAATTGGTCTGGGCCCAGTTCAGCAGCTATCACAGCCTGGCTAACAAAAAGGCACAGCAATATACCCGTCAATTTTTTCATTCGTAGACTCCGCTTACACTCTTTAATTTGGCCACATGGTTATTGAATTCGTTAATAATTTTAAGGTATTCGGCGTAGGCGACTACGTATACCTGCATTGCCGTAAGAATTTTATCGGCTTCTTCGAAGCCTGCCTCGAAGTCCGAGTATGCGGCGATCATCCATCTGCGTGCTGCCCGGGCACTCGATCTCATTGCCTTAATCGATTTGTACTTGGCCTGCACCGTATGGTATTGCTCACGCACCTGAAAAGGAATTCCATTGCGGGCAAAGGATGCGGTATGCACCAGTGCTTCAAGTTCGGCCTGTGCCTGCGCAACCCGTGCCGGCTGGGCTCCCTGTTCCCACTCCCATCGCAATCCAATCAAGGGTGACAGCGCAACGTGGTTGAACGGGTCGTAAATATATGGATTATCTAACCGGTCTCGATTTGGCGCATAGGCGAGAGATCCGGCTACACCGGCAAATACAATCGGTTTCTTATCTGCCCGGGTTGCTTCTACCAGTGCACGTCTTGCGGCAAGGCCTGCTTCTACCTGTCGAAATTCGACACGATTTTCGAGTGCCAGGGCAATCCATTCGTCCACATCCAGCCCGGGTAATTCGACCGGGCGTAATCGACGATCTTCAAGCACTATCGTTTCCGACTGCAAGCCAGTTAGCAGCTTCAGGCCCGCCATTGCGATGGCTTCGAAACCCTCGGCTTCGGCCAGAAAACTATCGATCAATCCCAGGCCCGATTGCAAGGCATACAGATCCGACTGACTCACGTTCCCCTTGTCTTCATCCAGCCACTCGCTCACCAGTTCGAGCGCGCCTGTTAATCTCTTGCGCGTATCTTCAAGCAAAAAACGACTATCTCTTGCAGCAAGGTAACCATAATAAGCCCTCACTACGTCGAGGCGGATACTGTCGCGCTGCAATTCAACGTCCTGTTGCTTGACCAGGATATTCTGCTGGGCTGCCTGCTGGAAATTTTCAAGCCGCCCAAATGTCATCAGCGGCTTAACCACGCTGAAAGTCAGTCCGGCCCACAACGAAAGGCCATCATTAAAATCATAGGCATCGTCTCTTGGGGTACAGTTACTCGTACAGGATTCTGCACCATCCCGAAAAAATCCACCATCGACACCAGTAGAAAGGGCCAGAAAACTGTCCACGCCATAACGTAATCCAGCCGATCCTTTGGCTTCTTGCAACATTGCCTCCGCTTTACGCACGAACGCCTTCTTCTCTTCTACTCGCGGATCGGTCGAGAGCGCGAGTTCAATTGCGCTCTCCAGGCTCAATATGGTCTGCGCACTCGATACCTGGGGCAGTGCCAGCACGGCCAATAGCAGAATTATATTTAGTTGGCTAATTTTCATCATCGATAGTATTCCTGTACCTGGCTGAACGGGAGCTGACTAAAAAGGCTGTCGATTACCCGTGTCAACAATGTCACATTTGTAGATATTAAGACCCTCTGAATAAATCAGACCTTCCTTAAGGATTTTGTGCATAACCGATACAACACTCAACCAATTGACAGATCGGGTCGACTCTGTCGTTGAATATACCCTCAATAGTATCAACAGGGAACCATTCGAAGGTTCACATCTTAAACAGAGCTGTTGGCAGCGACAAATCTCTATTTATTACTGGTATAATTTTTTGAGAATCGTTAGTGTTCCCACCTTTGATTTTATTTAACCCATCGATATGACTAAACCATTGACCGATCAGAATAGTTTTGACTTCGACGATCTCGTTCGCTGCGGAAGAGGAGAACTTTTCGGCGAGGGCAATCCCCTGCTCCCATTGCCACCGATGCTGATGTTTGATCGCATCGTCAATATCACTGAAGACGATGGAAAGTTTGGTAAGGGTCAAATAGTCGCCGAACTAGATGTCAATCCCGATCTATGGTTTTTCAAGTGCCACTTCGAAACGGACCCGGTCATGCCTGGTTGTCTCGGGCTCGACGCGATGTGGCAACTGGTTGGATTTTACCTGGGTTGGAAAGGTGGGCCAGGCCACGGCAGGGCGCTGGGCGCTGGAGAGGTAAAGTATTTTGGCCAGGTGCTACCTAAGGCCAGGCTGGTAACCTATCGTATCGACATGAAACGCGTCATAATGCGTAGACTGGTGATGGGCATCGGTGACGCCACGATGGAAGTAGATGGCCGCGAAATTTATTCCGCGAAAGATTTACGCGTCGGGCTGTTCACCTCGACCGCTGATTTTTAATCACGTTCTTCTAGTAATGATTCGGAATTAACCGGAGACCCCGGGCATGTTACTCTCTTTCGGCGCCGTGGTGGCTGGACTGGTAGTACTGGTCTGGAGTGCCAATCATTTCGTCGAAGGCGCATCTGCCTTCGCTAAGCACTTCGGTGTTTCTTCGCTGATCATCGGCATCACTATCATTGGCTTTGGCACATCTGCGCCCGAAATCCTGGTTTCCATTATCTCGGTGCTGCAAGGAACCCCCGATATCGCCATCGGGAACGCACTAGGTTCCAATATAGCGAATATCGGTCTGATTCTCGGTATCACCGCCCTGATTATTCCGGTACCGGTCGCTAAAGAGATTCTCAGCCGTGAGTTTCCGTTGTTGTTCATCGCCACTGGTGTGATGATCTGGTTTCTATACGATGGTAAATTGAGTCGCTTCGATGGTGGTCTGTTGCTAATCTTATTAGTAGGGATGCTCTGGTATCTGGTGAAATCTCACCGGCTAAAGATAGCGCAGGGAGAGGACGATGTACCTATAGCAGAGGTATCCGAAGGCATGAGTTTTAAGGCTGCCTGTAGCTGGATTGTATTGGGCCTGATATTTTTGGTAGGCAGTTCGAAATTACTGGTCTGGGGTGCTACGAATATCGCCCATGCCTTTGGCGTTAGCGAGTTAATAATCGGGCTCACCATCGTCGCGCTGGGTACCAGCCTGCCAGAACTCGCAGCATCGCTCATAAGCCTGAAAAAGCAGGAACCCGACCTGGCAATTGGAAATGTTATCGGCTCCAATCTGTTCAACTCGCTGGCCGTAATCGGTATCCCGTCTATCATTACCAGTTTTAGCATCGATGCCTCCGCTATAACGCGCGATTTACCGGTCGTTGCCGGGCTAACCATTTTGTTCTACGCAATGGCTCGGTATCCGAGCTCCAGTTCACGGCAACTATCTCGTACCAAGGGTTTTTTCCTGCTCGCCTGTTTTGTCATTTACCAGCTATTTTTGTATTATAGTGTCACAACAGGTAACCCATAATATGACCGATCACGCTTTCATCGAGTTAGGTCTGGCCGTTTTAAAAACCGAATCTGAAGCGATTGCGGCCCTGACACAACGTCTCGATCAGGAATTCCATCGAGCCTGCGAATTGATACTCGGCTGCGAAGGCCGCATCGTCGTGACCGGTATGGGCAAGTCCGGCCATATCGGCAACAAAATTGCCGCCACACTGGCGAGCACTGGTACACCCGCTTTTTTTATGCATCCCGGCGAGGCGAGCCACGGCGACCTGGGCATGATCACAGCCAAAGACCTGGTTATAGCACTATCCAACTCTGGCGAAACCCGCGAGGTAACCTTGCTACTACCACTGTTGAAGCGGCTGGCGATTCCACTCATCGCACTAACGGGCAGGGTGCAGTCAACTATCGCGCGCGCTGCCGATATTAGTCTGGATGTCAGCGTCAGCAAAGAGGCTTGCCCGCTGGGGCTGGCGCCTACATCGAGCACCACGGCTTCGCTGGCCATGGGCGATGCCCTCGCTATCGCGGTATTGCAGGCACGCGGATTCACCGAAGAAGATTTCGCATTATCACACCCGGGTGGCAACCTGGGTCGTCGATTGCTATTACGCGTCAGCGATATTATGCATACCGGCGACGGGATACCACTAGTCAATCCCGAGTATAGTCTGAATCAAACCCTGATGGAGATGACTAGCAAGGGTCTGGGCATGGCAGGGGTTATCGATCCGAAAACTTCGAAGCTTGTCGGGATTTACACCGATGGCGATTTGCGTCGTACCTTCGAAAAAATGCCGAATATTGAGACAGCCCTGGTGAAGGACTTCATGACGGTAAATTGCGTCACCATCGATGCAGACCGTATCGCCACCGAAGCGCTTAATCTGATGCACGAAAAAAAAATCAATGCACTCATGGTTGTCGATGAAAATAATTTCGTTCAGGGTGCATTAAACATGCATGATTTATTAAGGGCCGGCGTGGTATAGCCTTTTCATTGCTGGAAAGAGACGCATTCTCGCATACTGCATGAAAGCAAGCTTAGATATCAGGACACCGGAGACAACACTGAATATTAATCGGAATTTAACCGAACTTTCACGATGAGACCCTCTATCATAGTCGTCGTGATAATTGCGGGTTTGATCGCCATTGCTGCTGGATGGATTTATCAGTCACGCTCCAAATCTCTCGCAACAAGACCAGCGCTCGATATACCTTCTGATATCGATTATTTTATGACCAATTTGAATTATCGGGTGATCGACGAGACCGGTATTCTTGACTATCAGTTTCAAAGCCCATACCTGGAACACTACACCCAGGAGGATATCAGCCGTATCGAGGCACCAACCGTACTGATTTACGAAACTATCAACAATTGGCGGGTAGAAGCCGTTATCGGTGAAATGTATCACCGCTCGAACACGATGAAATTAAGCGAAAATGTGATAATGCAAAAAATGGGGAAAGATCCCATGCTGGTAAGGTCGAAGACTATTTTATTCGAACCCGACCGCGACCTGGTCGTGGCCGATCAGGGCCTGGTGATCGAATCGGCTAATACCCGGATTACCGCCGACGAGGCAGTGTTTGATTTGAACAATCAGGTCTACAGGTTAAAGAATACCAAAACGGTATACTATGATGAAAATAACTAAGCTCCTTACCCTGGTATTTCTAGTGCTACCTTCAACCCTCCTGGCACTTTCTACTGATCGAAATCAGCCTATCGAGGTCGAGGCCGATAGTCTTGAGGTCAGGGACACCGAAAACATGAGTATTTATTCCGGTAACGTGCGCCTCAATCAGGGTAGCATGGCACTTCGCTCGGAACGACTGGTCATATATTTCAATGATCAAAACGAGTTAACCCTGATGGAATTAACAGGCTCTCCGGCGACATTTCGCCAGCTTAATAACCAACAACAGGAAATGATTGGTCAGGCAGACCGGCTCGAGTATCGAGAGTTGGAGTCGACACTCATTTTGCTGGGTAACGCGCGATTAAGTCACAAGGGCGATACTATCGAAAGCAACAGGATTAGCATCAATACCGATACCGAGAGTATTCAGGCCGGTAGTTCGGATGCGGATGATCGAGTCAAAATGCTGATTCAACCCAGGCAACAATGATTTTGCCTGAAATTCCCGCTTCAGGCACAAGGCACAGTCTAAAAGCGGTCGATCTAGCCAAATCTTATCGCAAGCGAGAAGTAGTGAAATCGGTTTCGCTACAGATCGCAAGTGGCGATATCGTCGGCTTGCTTGGACCCAACGGAGCAGGTAAAACAACCTGTTTCTACATGATTGTCGGCCTGATTAACAACGACAGCGGAACGATTACGCTTGACCATAAGGCTATCGATCACCTACCTATCCATCAACGAGCGCAACTGGGGATAGGGTACCTGCCACAGGAGGCCTCGGTATTTCGAAACCTGTCGGTGCAAGATAATATTATGGCCGTACTACAGTTACGCAAGGATCTGGATCGGCCGCAAAGGCACCAGGCGCTGGAGAAATTGCTGGAAGATTTCCAGATTACCCATATTCGCGAAAACAGGGGCAGTTCGCTGTCGGGTGGCGAGCGTCGTCGAGTCGAAATTGCCCGGGCTCTGGCCAACGAACCTCTCTTTATTCTGCTCGATGAACCGTTTGCCGGTGTAGACCCTATTTCAGTGATCGAAATACAGGATATCATCCGACAATTGGCCAGTCGTGGTATAGGCGTATTAATCACCGACCATAATGTACGGGAAACACTGGGTATTTGCGACCGCGCCTATGTCATGGGTGAGGGAAAAATCCTGGCTGACGGCCACCCGAGTCAAATACTGGAAAATAAAATTGTCAGAAAGATTTACTTGGGGGAGGATTTTAGGCTATAACTGTAGATATGAGAGTTAATAATTTCCTATGTAGGATCTCATACAAGGGACAGCCCCACCTGTGAAGCAAAGCCTGCAACTTCGACTTGGGCAAAGTCTAACGATGACGCCTCAATTACAACAGGCGATCAAGCTGTTGCAATTGTCTTCTCTAGAGCTGCAGACCGAAATACAGGAAGCTCTGGACGCCAACCCTTTACTCGAACAGGAAGACAATCTCACCGAGGTTACCCTTAAGCAAACTGAGCCGCCCAGGGGAAATGATCCGAACGGTGAGGATATCCCCGATATCAAGACCAGCGCAGAAACCGTCTCGGAAAATCGTGCCGATCAAATCATGCCCGACGAACTGGAAGTCGATTCCCGCTGGGAAGAAATTTACGATAATCTACCCGTATCGCCAACCCAGACACAGAGTAATCGCGAAGAGAATCGCGATATGTTCGAAAATCAGGCCAGTGCAACCGATGCACTGAATGAACATTTATTATGGCAACTCGACGGGGCACGCCTGTCGGATACCGATCATGAAATTGGCCTCGCGGTTATCGATTCTACCGACGATTCCGGCTATCTGAATCAGTCTATCGAAGATATTTATTCCGGCTTGAAATCTCAAAACAAAGAAATCGAACTGGACGAAGTCGAGGCCATTCTTCACCTCGTTCAGCATTTTGACCCGGTTGGCGTAGCTGCCAGATCCCCCGCCGATTGCATGCACATACAACTTGGTCAGTACGCCGATGACACTCCACACCTGGGTAAAGCACTTGTGCTGGTCGATAACTACCTGGAATACCTCGCGAGCAACGACTTTGCGCTGCTTAAAAGGAGGCTTCAGGCCAACGATGCCGAGCTGGCTGAAATTATCAAACTGATCCAGACTACCAATCCTCATCCCGGGCACCTGATCAGTGAAAATCACGCCGAGTACATTACTCCCGATGTGTACGTGAGCAAGCGTGCGGGCAAGTGGCATGTCAGCATGAATCCGGATAATGCGCCACGACTGCGTGTCAACGACCAGTATGCCGGGCTGATCAAGCGCAGCGATAATAGCGAACAAAATATTTACCTGAAAGATCATTTACAGGAAGCACGCTGGTTTATCAAAAGCTTGCAGAGTCGCAGCGATACCCTGTTACGCGTGGCTCGCGCTATTGTCGGCCGCCAGCAGGCTTTTTTAAATTACGGTGAAGAAGCCATGCAACCGATGGTGTTACGCGATATAGCAGAGCAACTCGAAATGCACGAATCGACCATTTCACGCGTAACAACGCTCAAATATATGCACACCCCTCGGGGTATACTGGAATTCAAGTACTTTTTTTCCAGTCATGTCAGTACCGCTGATGGTGGCGAGTGTTCCGCAACTGCTATCCGCGCCATCATTAAGAAGTTTGTCGCTGCCGAGCGACAGGAAAAACCGTTAAGTGACAATAGAATTGCTCAGTTGTTAGGTGACCAGGGTATAAACGTAGCGCGAAGGACGGTAGCAAAATACCGGGAAGCGATGAATATACCACCATCTAATGAGCGAAAGCGTCTCTTTTGAGACACCTACGATCCACAGTAATGTAGATAAATCAACATTCGGAGGTTAATAATGCAAATAAGTTTAAGCGGCCATCATATAGAAATCACCGATTCTATACGACACTACGTGCATGAAAAAATCGAACGACTGGATCGACATTTCGATCAGGCGCTTGATATTCACATAGTACTAACTGTTGAAAAGCTACGGCACAAGGCCGAAGCAACCCTGCATGTCAGCGGCAATAATTTGCATGCGGACGATGTGCAAGAAGATATGTATGCCGCAATCGATGGCCTCGTAGACAAGCTAGACCGCCAGGGTAAAAAACATAAAGAAAAACAAAAAAACCATCGTACCAAAGGCCCCGTACCCCAGGTGGCGTAATCAACTGGTCGGGTGCAGGTACTTTTCCTGCGTCGTTAATACGGATTCAACGTACCGGCACCCGATATTTTAGGGAATCTCTGAATCGGAGGTTCCTTAAGACTTGCATACTGAGTCGATTGGATTAAGATGCGCGCATAATTTTAAGATAACCAGATTTTAAGCGTTTAGACCTAATGACAATCTCTGCACTTTTGTCTCCAGATCTCATCTTCATTAATTCAGATATCTCCAGTAAGAAAAAACTACTGGAATTCATCGCCGGCGCGATTTCTGAACAATTCGATTTAACCCAGAGAGCTATCTATAACAACCTGCTTGATCGTGAAAGACTCGGCAGTACCGGGCTAGGCAATGGATTTGCGATACCCCATGCCCGGCTTTCTAATCTGGACTCTACTATCGGCTGTTTCATTCGGCTCAAGCAGGCGGTCAATTTCGAAGCCATGGATCAGCAGCCCGTCGATCTGGTTTTTTGTATCATCATTCCCGAAAATGCAACCGACGAGCACCTGGAAATTCTGTCATCGTTGGCGAAAATTTTCTCTCAGAACCAGGTCCGAACCGATATTAGAAATGCCAGTTCTGTGGATAATATCCTGCACATCATCGACTCGGCTGAGCAATGACTCCTTCGCTCAAAATTAGCGAGTTCCTGGAAAAATACCAACAAAAATTAGAACTGACATTTGCCTCCGCAAAAGTCGGTCTGGAGCAGGAGATAAAAATCTCGCGACAGGCAGGCAATACTTTTGGAGCGGTTGACTATTTCAACATAATTAGAACTTCCAGCGTCGTAGTCGTCGGTTTCCAGGAGACCCGGTACATCCGAAAACTTGAACTGAGTGAACAAACAAAACTGATGAAAACCCTGTTTCAGGGACCAGTCTGCATGATTATCACAAGTCAGGACAATGATCTGCCCGAAGCAATGGTTCATTTGTGCGAAGATCGCAATATTCCTGTATTTCGCTCAACGCTTTGCGATTCGGACCTACTCGACAATACCCGCTATTACCTGTCTCAGCTACTGGCCGAGAATACCGACGAACACGGCGTCTATATAGAAGTTTATAGCGTTGGAGTATTTCTAACGGGCGATAGCGGCGTGGGCAAAAGTGAACTGGCCCTCGCATTGATTTCCAGGGGTCATCGTCTAATTTCAGATGATGTCATACGGTTTTCGCGACTGGCGCCCGATATTATCGATGGCCATAGCCCTGGTCTGTTGACCGATTTTATGGAAGTGCGCGGCCTCGGAATTATTAACATCAGAGCAATGTTTGGCGCCAATTCGCTGAAACGGAACAAGACTCTAAGGCTGATCATCAATATGATTCAGCTTACCAGCGACAATGCAAACCAGTTTGACCGCCTGGGTAATGCAGATAAAACACGTAATATTCTCGGCCTGGACATTCCCGAAGTGACTCTGCCAGTCGCACCTGGACGTAACCTTGCAGTTTTGGTAGAGGCCGCAGCAGGCAATCATTTACTGTACATGAACGGGTACAGCGCGACCGAAGATTTTATTAAACGGCAAAACCAGGCCATCAGGGGTAATAGACAGGCAATATGACTGGCCTCTTTCCTTCCAGGCATACGGAGACCCGACGATGAAACTGGTTATCGTCAGTGGCCTGTCAGGTTCTGGGAAAACGGTTGCTTTGAATACGCTCGAGGATGCCGGCTATTTTTGCGTTGATAACTTACCGATAGGATTGCTCTCTGAATTTATCAATACCATGGTCAATTCTAAACCAGCACTTTATGATTTAACCGCAGTCGCGATAGATGCCAGAAGCGGGTCCGATGATATGGATGAATTTGAAGATATCATTGGGCAGCTAAGGTCACACCACTTTATCACCGAAATCCTGTTCCTGACCTCTGATAATAATCAGTTGTTAAGCCGTTTTAGCGAAACCCGGAGAAAGCATCCCCTGTCGAGACATGATCTACCGTTGGTCGATGCGATCAACCTTGAACGCAACTTGTTAAAAAACATCTACGCTAACGCCGATCTAACCATCGATACCTCGATGCTCAAGGTTCACCAGCTGAGGCAGATCATTGTAGAACGGTTACTACCGAGTACAGGTGCAGAGCTGGCCATTCTTATTCAGTCATTCGGGTTTAAACATGGCTTGCCCGCTGACACCGATTTCGTTTTCGATGTTCGCTGCCTCCCCAACCCTCACTGGGAAGAACAACTCAAGCCACTCACCGGCAGGGATGAGTCGGTCATCGCCTATCTCGAAAATATCGAAGAGGTTAATGCGATGTTTCAGTCAATCAGCGATTTTCTAAAAACCTGGTTACCCAGCATTAAAAAAGAAAACCGCAGTTATCTGACGATTTCAATCGGATGTACCGGCGGCCAGCATCGGTCGGTCTATCTGGCTGAAAAACTCGCAGGTGAATTACTGCAGCAACGATATAATACTTCGGTGCGCCACCGGGACCTTACATGAGTGTCAGGATACTTTTCAACCAACCTTAAGGTTAAAATAGTGAGCGGTTTAAATTTCCCAATGCTGATACGAGTACTACACTATAGTCCAAAGGATCTTGTACTAGCTTGTAGTGTTAGCTATAAAAGGAGCGAGATCAGGCATTACCAGAGGCTAATATGATTTCGCGAAACCTGACTATTGTCAACAAACTCGGTTTGCACGCGCGCGCTGCCTCCAAACTAGTCAACAAAGCCGGTCAGTTCGAAAGTGAAATCTTTATAGATAAACAGGGCAACCGCGTGAACGCTAAAAGCATTATGGGCGTAATGATGCTGGCGGCGAATAAGGGTAGCGAAGTGGTGTTACAAGTTGACGGCAGCGATGAGGAATCCTGTATGGAAGCCCTGGTTGAATTAATCAGTAATCGATTCGACGAGGCCGAATAGCCTGTTTCACGCCTGACTCTGTTAGTCGGTGGGTGGTCTGTTACACTTGAGCTAAATCTCGGGAATCCAGCCAACCGTCCGTGTCATGATTGAAGATAATATCGAACAGTTACGCCAGGATATATCCTCGGCTCTGGAAATCGACGATAGTAAAACCATTTCGAATATCCTTGAAGCTATCAGCATTGCCGAAATTGCCAATTTATTCGATTCGTCACCATCGCAGCAACGCGATCTTCTCTGGCCCCATATCGACCCAGCCTACCTCGGCGCGGTACTACTCGAAACCGGAGACGAAGTACGCGACAACAAGCTAAAGGAACTCGGTTCCGACGAAATAGCGGCTATCATTGAAACCCTGCCAGATGTCGACGACCAGGCCGACATCATACTTTCGCTTCCGACCGAAAAACTGGTCAGCATTCTTCACACGATCGACGCACAAAAACGCGAAAAACTAGAATCGGTACTATCGTATAGTGACGATACCGCAGGCGGTCTGATGAATATCGATCAGATTACCATCCGTGCCGACGTAACCCTCGATGTGGTTCTACGCTATCTTCGGATTCGATCAGAAATGCCGGATCATACCGATCAATTATTTGTTACCGATCGTTACGATCATTATCTTGGCGCGCTGTATCTGCGTGATTTGCTCACCAACGACCCCGATGTGTTGGTGAAAAACATCATGCGTACCGATGTGAGTGCGATATACGCGCATATTTCCGAGACCGAAGTAGCGCGCGAGTTTGAAAATTACGACCTGGTCAGTGCGCCGATAGTCGACGAAGAACACAAGTTGTTAGGCCGTATTACTATCGATGACGTGGTCGACGTTATCCGCGACGAAGGCGATCGCTCGATCATGAGCAGAGCGGGACTTTCAGAAGATGAAGATATGTTTTCTCCCGCGCTCACCAGCGCCAGACGAAGGGGTCTCTGGTTGGGTATCAACCTGTTAACCGCTTTTCTGGCGGCGGGCGTGATTGGTTTTTTTGAAGACATACTCGACCAGGTGGTCGCGCTGGCGATTCTAATCACTATCGTGCCGAGTATGGGTGGAATTGCGGGCTCGCAAACACTGACACTGGCCATTCGTGGGCTGGCGCTCGGGCAGCTTGGCAGTTCTAATTATAACTCGCTAATCAAAAAAGAAGTGACCGTCGGTTTATTGAATGGCCTGGTATGGGCTCTGGTAGTCGCCACTTTTTCCGTGCTGTGGTTTGGAAATTTTAATATAGGCCTGGTAATTGGGTTTGCACTGGTCGTCAACCTGGTTGCGGGCGCTTTTGCAGGTGCGGTCATCCCGGTGTTGTTACGCCAGATAGGCGTTGATCCGGCAATCGCAGGTAGCGTAGTTCTGACCACATTTACCGATGTAATAGGTATCGTTGCTTTCCTCGGTCTTGCGTCGCTCGTGCTGGCGTAGCTAGCGTTCGCACCATAGGTAAGCAATAATTTACCAACCCGGTTGCTGAAAACGTGGGATAAAAAA
>VAPA010436974.1_pt1 | contig 14419 bp, 11 predicted proteins | sample 3395041 | NCBI WGS metagenome assembly VAPA01 (sample SAMN08290432, study PRJNA428436) | hydrothermal vent metagenome | isolation source: Deep-sea hydrothermal vent chimney | place: Indian Ocean: Southwest Indian Ridge | depth 1973 m m
GTCCAGCTTTCCTACCTTTCCCCTGACCAGAACAGCACTCAGTTTACCATTTAGCTCCATTAATTCCCACGCATCTGATATTGCCATGATGAAAGCGCTGTCTTCCGCCCCGCCCCTTTCAATAAAGCCACTGATAGTAAAAGATGTAGCCGCATGGTTGGTAGTCGCAGGTCGGTTCGACTCTTTACTCGATACGAGTAAACTCCGACTCGCTTCAAGATTCAGCCTGCGTTCATTCACCAGCAACACAGTCTGCCCTGTCTCGAATTTCAATGCGTCTTTAAGATTAATCCCTGCAAGTATCTCATCCTTCTTTTCTGGCCAGTTTCCAGAAAGCCTCCAGCCTTTGTCTTTCAACTTACCAATATCAAGCCCTATTATCTCGATTACCTGTCTGTTAATAAATGCACTGCCGAAAACCTGGCCTGCTGCATCATTCACATGATTAATTTTTGAAATACTATCCAGCACATCATAATTAAGATAATCTCCTTCCCGGGGTGAAACTATTATATTAGCACCATATGCCTTTAATTCAGAGCCGAGCTTTTCACTTATGCCAACAGTAATTCCTATCATACCTGTAACTACTGCGACTGCAAGGGTTACAGAAATTGAAGCAATAATTACACGGCCCTTTCTCCGGGAAATGGACTTCATAAGGAATAATAAAAACCAGCTCCTCTTCATTCAGCCCCTTTCAGGACAACACCAGATTTTATACTTAATGCCTTTCTTATAGGAAGTACTGTCCCGGCAATGGAAATCAAAATAGCGCTTCCAATAGCTATTGGCAAAAGTATTGCTCTTTGCTCAAACCCTGTATTGAAAACATTTATTCCTATAAATTCTGCTACTGCGATTGATAATATATAACCGAGCAGTCCACCAATAAAACCTATCACAATCCCTTCTGAAAGAAAAACAGCAATTATCTTGCCGCTGTCTGCTCCTATTGCCTTCATAAGCCCAATCTCCTCTGTCCTTCTTAAAAGACTCATTATCATTGTTGTAGATACTCCCAGAGCAGATGCTATTAAGGCTGTAAAAGAGAGAAAATAAATTAATAGTTTTAATCGCCCGAGTATCTTGCCTTCTGTCTCTGCAACCTGCCATATAGGTTTAGCCCTTGAGCCATAAAATACCTCTTCCAACTGCTTTGATATAGAAGTAACATAACCTGTACAATACCATTTTTCATATTCAAGCTGGCTCATTGTCTCAGGGTCTTTATATGCGAATTCATCCATTGGTTTTGTAAGTGCACTGACTAAAACCCTTGAAACCTTTCCTTTCATGTTCTTAAATTCCTGCAAAGATTCCAGGTCCATAAAAATCTGGTTATCCTCCTTTCCCCCTGTCTCAAGAGTTCCAGAGATCAGAAAACTTCTGCCGTCTAACAAAATCCTATCTCCTTTTTTAATTCCCAGCCTGCTGGATAAAGAGGTACCAATAACAATATTGTCTGCTGAATCCGGCCACTGCCCTTCTATATACCACCACGGAAAAACGGTCTTAATCCCTGCTGGGAAATTTTTTGTCTCACCGGGAAGCGGCAGCTCTTTTTCGAACCATGTTCCAACAACATCTATTTGCTCAACTTTATCCTTAACCCTGACCTCAGCCTTTGTTTGCAGAAAAGGCGCTATTCCCAATATGTTATGTCTCCAGAAAATGGTTTTTGCCTTTATAATATCCTCCTGCCTTAAATACCTCTTCTGACCCGAGATGTCTGCTAATCCTTCAATCTTTGGTTCAATGAGTATATTTGCTCCAAATGCCCTTAACTCCTTAGAGACCTTTCCGCTTATTTCGAGAGAAATGGTTATGAGGGAAGCTGCCATGGCAGTGCCTACCGCAACAGAAACAATCATCAAAGCCATGGCTTTTTTCTGGTTCACAAAAGATCTTCTGATGATATTTAAGAACATATTTTCAACTACCTTGGGGGGGTCATCATCAAAGATGTATGGCTTTCCGGCAAAAATCCAATGCCCCAGAGATACACTATGGCAGTTATCAGAGAGAGAATTATAAGAACAGCTATCTTAACACCTTTCCATCCCATCATTAGACGAAAATGCAGAACCAAACCGTATACAAGCAAGCACACAAGCGACCATGTCTCTATAGGGTCCCAGCCCCAATATCTTCCCCAGAGCTGATGCGCCCATATTGACCCGGCACCTATCATCAACCCCTGGCATATAAATCCAAATATAATGAACCTTGTCATCAATTCATCGAGCACACCAACTGGAGGAAATTTCTGAAGTAATAAGCCCTCCTTTTTTTTATAAGTCTTAATAATAAAAACTACTGCCATTATAGTTGCCACAACAAAACATCCCCATGCAAACCATGCAAATCCGATGTGTATGAAGAGCCAGTTGCTCTTGTAAGGTGGTCTTAAAGGCACCATTTCCGATGGTGTCCTGATACCCAGACCAAGCATGAAAAGAATAACAGCAGAAGAAGTCATTGACAGAACCCTCATCCCGGGGTATAAAAACCCGCCGATTATGGTCGAAATCCCTATAAACCAGGCTCCGAGTTGATAGTGTTCATAGCTAACCATCACAGGAGGTCTTCCGCTAATATACCATCTCCATACAATCGTCACTGTCTGGAGAACAAATCCTATTAAAAAGGTATTCCATGCTATTCTGCCCGCTTTTTCCTTTTTGAATACAGCATCTGTCAGATAGAGCAAGAAACTAAAAAAATAAACAAACATCGAGACCCAGAATAATATTCCTTCAATTTTTGACATTCTATTCCCTCACACATTCACCTTTAAGTTTATTTATAATATCAGTAAGATTTTCCTTCAGCATACCTTCAAAATGTTTTGAATAATGATAAAAAGTCAGCGTCTGACCCTCGTTTGTATTCTGAATACTCACAAAAATCCTCCTGTCAGGGTCAACCCCCCTGATTAACACACCTACCAATCCTATCATCGAACACAGGAAGAAAAATCCTATACCTGTCTCCCTCACAAGGTTGAGGGTTATCCAGTGCCGCAAATCATTAAATACCAGCCTGTATTCTCCGAATGTGACTCTGCCTCCTTTACCCACAAGTCCTCTGAAAACCCTCTCGCCACCTTTGACGATATCAAGTCCAAAATATGGATTTTTAGGCCTGGGACTTTTTGAATAAACACTGCCATCATCTCTTCTAACCATATCAGGAAAAAATTGAGCAGTTACATGCATACCTTCCTCTTCTATTTTAAATAAATCCTTATTATCCTGATCAAAATTAAGGGCCACAAAAGAATCAAAGACTGGAACCCCATTTTTGTACAGGACAAAATTGGGAGAATAACCTTGCAGTATTATCAGAAAGTCTATCCCCTCATATCTGAGTGGCTTATTCACTTTGAGAATTTGATTCCATATTTTACCTGTTTTTAAATCCACAACATTAAAATCAGCAGTATAATCTATGGCTGTATAGTCATCATAATATTCTACTGAAAACCTGTTGAACCTGAAAAGTAAATCCGGCAGTGTTATCCCAAATATAGGCATCCTTTCAATCTTGCTGAAGTTGTCTTTTGAAAGCCTCAATTCCTGCCCTTCTGTAAAGACCATTGTTGCATAAAGACCTGAGAAATAATAAACAACAAGTCCGGCTATCAGGGTAATCAGAATTGCATGGAAAAAGACGGATCCCCAGAAACCGAGAGCTCCCTTACCTGCCGAGACTATCCTTCTACCTTCTGAATCAAATACCCTGGTTTTCCATCTGCCTTTTTTTAGTATTGAAAGGAGTTTTTCCTCAATATTTGGTGGATTATCATCGAACTTTACTGATATGCCTTTTCCCTCTAAAGGCAGTTCAACGAGTGAACCTTTTCGGGCCTTCATTCGCTTAATCACCCTGTCAATGCTACAGAAGGCCGTAGAGATGATAAGGAGTATTCCTATGAATCCAAAGACATAGCCTCTGCCTATCTTCATACTGTTGAAGTTCTCACCAAGCCAGTATAAAAAAGGGGATTCATTCTTTAACTTTTCAACATCAGCAGGATACATGAGCGCGGGGTTGGGAAGGGCAGCGCCTATCAATAAAAAAAGCGACACAACAATCAACAGGACTATCCCTGTATTCCTTGATGTAAGGAACTTCCAGAGCCATACCATATTCTCTATTCTTCTGCCTTACCCCCTATTCTCTTACTCACAAGATTATCCACAACCCAATGCCCTTCTATCTTTTTTAGATAATAGATGTTTCCATAAATCATATCATAAACCTCTGATACAGACTGCTTTGTCACAGGGTCCACATAGAAATACACCCATCTTTCCTTTGTTACAAGAGTTGCGGAATCCTTCTCAACTTTTATATCCTTAAATTGTATGTCCTTAATTTCCCCTTTAAAAACCCTCCTGTTTTTATAAAGATATGCCATGTAATTAGCTATCTTCTGGAGTTCTTTCTCTGATGTTAATTTCTCCATCAGGCTGGATTTAAGTTCAAAATGAGCCTTCTGGAGAACATTGTTATAGGCTATAACAAGATTTTTCACCTCTTGCTTTTCTCCTTGGGATAAGAAAAAGGTAGTGGAAAAGGCAATACCTAATATAATAATGGCTGTAGTAAAGATTTTTAATTTAAGCTTCATCTTACAAACTCCTCTTTACCTGGAATCTTTTTGAGGTCAAGACTGCTGATAGCGCAGATTTCCTTAAGATTATTTGAGATGGCATTGTAAAGTTCATATGTCCCTTCCCTAGAATATCCGAGCACCTCACCTTCTATCTTGGCATAAATCCTTAATGCCCCTATTACCTTACCATTTTTACCATTCAGGCTAATCTCGAGCATTGGCTTATCTTTATTAAGGGCTGTAGAAGGACCCATAAGCCTTTCAGCCTTCCATGCCTTTAAAAACCAGATAAATTCCATAGCCTTTTTTCTATCCACCAGCTTTTCTCCTATCTGCCACTCATTCCCCTTTCTTATAAGCTCATATGCTAATAAATCCTTTGTTACCTTTATCCCCGAGACATCTCTCTCATCAAAATCAAAAAGGTTTCTGTATCTAAAATAAGAGGCATCCCTGTTGATGAAATTCCAGAAATCCCTCGGAAGCCTACCTGAATAGCTCATGCCTTTCTGATATGCAACCACTCCCTGGTTTACACCTGTCCCCCAATAATGCACATCTATCTCATTAGAGAGTTTTTCTCCAGAATAAAACAATAAATTGATTGTATCACGATAGTCCCTCGCATTAGGGATAAGGTCATCATAAAATTCATCCGCCCTTTGATTAAGAACTCCGAGCAGAAAATCCGTCACCTCTTCCTCACTTGTCCTGCCTGAAATGGGACGTACCATCTGCCATCCTTTTTGACCTTTTATTAATTCTATTTCACCCTTTTTTCTGACTATCCTTATCCCTGTAACAGTCTCAGGGTGGAAAGTGAAAAGTGCCTTTGACCTGAGTTCATAAAGTCCGATACTTAGCGCCTCTGCTATTTTCTTATCAACAAGAAATATAGCATTAACCCCTTTTGTAAAGGCGTAGATGCCTGTTCTTGAGGGGTTAATATTACCAAGTGCAAGTTCATCTATTTTCCCTTCATAGCCTATAAAGAGAACTGCCAGGGGATTATTTAGCCCGAACTCCGGTGCCCTTTTCATATCATCCGTAATAACCTTTATAATCTTTCCTTTCTTTATTATGTCCAGAATCTTTGGTATCGTTTCACTGTCTGTTGGAAGTGCAATGGGTGACTTGATATTCCACTTCTTCCTTTTCTTCACCATGTCAAAGACACCTCTTGGATTCTGTATTCTCAGAAACTCTACCTGCTCCATATCCACTCGAAAAAACCTGTTTGATAGTCCTTCTATTAACTTTTTTTCTTTAGCAGCCGGGAGAAAATAGAATAGATAGACAGCTCCAACTATTAAAGCTATGCTGAAGAGTATCAGCGTCCCCTTAAACTTCAAAGCCTTCTTCTCCTCCACCATATGAAAAGACCAAGCCCAAAAACAGAAAACGGAATACATACAACAGACACATACATTATGGCTTTACTCTGTCCAGGCGTTAGATAAAGAGGGATAAAGTCATCCTTTCTCGGTGTTATGGATATGAGCTCTCCCTCCTCTGCCATCCAGTTAATGCTGTTCAGGAAAAGGTTTCCATTACCCGCAACATCAAAGAAGGCATTTGATGCAAAATCAGAATCACCAAAAACCATTATAATATCTTTACCCTCTCTTGAGCCTGCTACTGCAGCTAAGACATATTCCCCCTCCTCATTAATAATCTTTCCATCCTTCATTAGCCTGCTGTTAGGTGATGTAATGACTATTGTGAAATATTCATAAATCCTTTCAAGTCCTCCAACCTGAAGAGGCGCAACACCTGGATAAACAGTGCTCAACTTAAAATCCCTTGTTACAGGTGTGTCAGGATAGCTTGAGATAAGGGGAACTTTTTCATCCTTTCCGCTGAGATTTGAAGAAGAATCTATGACCATAGTATCTCTCAATCTGATACCTGCTTTGCCTGATATGCCTGATGCGTCATACCCGGGGTCAAACATAGCTGCGAGCTTACCCCCTTGAGCCATATACTTATCAATCTTTATGAAATCCTCTTTGCTGAATTTTTCTCTTGGCCCTGCTATTACCAGAAGGTCAGCATCATCTGGTACAGCCTCAACAGAAAAGAGGGTAAGTGTATAAACCTCGTATCCAATAGAAAGAAGGCTTTCCAATGCTTTTGACAGCCCATCTCTACTGTTGTCTTTTATATCACGCTCTCCGTGTCCTGTTATAAAGTATATCTTTTTCCTGATTTCTCTGGTTGCCTTTATAATCGCATTTGTTATCGTCTCCTCATCAATTCCCTGCACAACTACAGAATTTTCTTTCCCTTTGACAACGATGCTGTCATATTGGTTTACTCCAAAGTCACTTGCTAAAAGTGGAGCCCTGTCTAAATCTACGACAGAATAAACTATATTTCTGTTCAGGTATCTGTAACCTTCAAGCAATTCCTTCGCCTTTTTAAAGGTCGGACTGCTTTCCTGACCAAAGACAGTAACTCTGGTTTCTGATTCAAGTTTCTCAACAATATTTACTGTCTGCGGAGCAAGGGAATAGCTTGATGTGGCAGACAGGTCCACTCTGAGATAATACTGTCTGGCCATCAGGTTGAATACAACAGCAATAAATACAAAAAGGGCAATCATCAGGATGCTGTTTAAACCAAGCTGGGTTGACCTCTTTTTAGAAAATGTCTTAAATGTCTCAAAATGAAAGACAAAAAAGATTAGAAGCAGGATGAGGGCAAAGCCTGTTAGAATTGCATTTAATAAATTCCTTGACGGGAAAGTGGAAACTGTTATAACAGCAGTAAGACCCAGAATAAGGCCAAGGATGCCGGATATTTTTATAAGGTTAGTTCTCATATTACTTCCATCTGCTCGATTCCAGTACCCTGTGAGAGAGGAAGAGGATAACTGTTGTAAATGATATAAGGTACACAACATCCCTCGTGTCGAGTAGCCCGCTGTAGAGGTTCTCAAAATGTCCAAAGAGCGAAAGCTCCCTCATAATTTTTGATATATCCTCGCTGTGTCCACCGATTACGCCACCCACAAACCAGAATAATATAAGCACCCCAATTGTAAGAACAGCTGCTATTACCTGCTTATCAGTTACAGAAGAACAGAATACCCCAATTGAAATCATTGCCATTCCGAGAAGAATAAGACCGACATAAGCTGAGAAGAGATGTCCCCAGCTTACTGTTGAAAAGTATTCAATTGTTAAGGGAATATATAATGTAGAAAGTATAATAATCGCATAGATTATCAATGCTGCAATATATTTGCCTGTTAATATTGTAGTAATGTTGAGGGGAGATGTCATGAGAAGTTCCATTGTCCGTGCCCTCTTCTCCTCAGCAATCAATCTCATGGTAATCAAAGGAGTTAGGAGAATAAAGATTGTTCCCATGCTCCTGAAAAGCCCCTTCATGATAATGTTTGTTGGGTTAAACCCTGAGAGGTCTCTACCGCTACCAGAAATCTGGATAGCCTGCATGCTGAAACCCTGGACAGAGGAAAAAAAGAAATACCCTATAAGGCCGAGGAAAACTCCGGCAACAATATACGCAATCGGTGAATAAAAGTGTGCCCTTAATTCTTTTTTTATGAAAGGTAAAAGATTTTTCAATTCGTCTTCTCTCCTGATATTATCTTAAGGAATATCTCTTCCAGTGTCATGGTTTTTTCCTTCATCTCAACAAGACCTGCACCCATTCCCGCAATGGATGATGATATATTTTCAAGCAAGTCATCTCCTCCTGCAACATTCAGAACAAACTCATTGCCAGAGCCTTCAGTTATATCAATCACACCGTGAATGGAAGATAACTTTGTTATATCTACACGTTCTGGCCTGATTACCTTAAATATTATTTGTCTTCCACCGCTTAACCTGTTAGAAAGCGATTCAATGGTATCAACAGCCACAAGCCTGCCACTGTCTACAATTGCAACCCTTTTACAAACATTTGTAACCTCAGAAAGGATGTGACTGCTCAGTATCACAGTCCTCTCATTGCCAAGTCTTTTAATAAGTTGTCTTACTTCTATTATTTGTTTAGGATCAAGACCAATGGTGGGCTCATCGAGCACAAGTATTTCAGGGTCATGGATAAGCGCCTGTGCAAGCCCCACTCGCTGGTGGTAACCCTTTGAAAGATTCCCTGTCAGTCTCTTGAGCATATGGGTTATTCCACAAAGCTCAGAAACCCTTTCTATTGAACTTCTTATTTCTCTTCCTCTCAATCCATGTATCTCGGCTACAAAGGTAAGACACTCCCACGCAGTCATATCAAGGTAAAGAGGTGGATGTTCAGGCATGTATCCTATCTTTTTCTTCACCTCATATGGATACTCAAAAATATCCATACCATCAATTGTTACACTTCCATTTGAAGGAGGCATAAAACCTGTTATTATTCTCATGGTGGTAGTCTTTCCTGCGCCGTTAGGGCCAAGCAAACCGAGCATTTCACCCTTCTGGACAGTGAAGGTTAGCTCGTCCAGAACAGCTCTGTCCCCAAACTTTTTTGTTATATTGTTAACGGAAATCATTAAGATATAATAACAAATCAGGGCAGGGGTTTTGTAAGCTAAGTTATCTGTGCACGGGTTTTAGAAAAATTTTGGGGCGGCTGATTCTTTTATGAGGTCTTTTGTGAGATGAGGATTGAAAAAAAGAGTATTAAGAAGCCTTGGAAACCTTGGCTTACTTTATCAGATTATCCTCAAACAGGCAATAAAAAAGGGCGGAGTTTTCCGCCCTTATAAACATACACAAAATACTTTTAAAAAAATCCTGTTACACTTGTATTATTTTATCCTCAACCCAATATCATCTCCTACAGGCCTTGCATTATGTGAAGGTGTTTCAATCTTACCATTTGGTCCTGCTGATATAATCCATACCGAGCGATTTTTTATTGAGAAGCCATTTGCGTTTGTCACATACATATTACCCCATGGGTCTGCATTAATCCTTGCTATGTAAGGACCTTCCCAGTCTTTATAACACCCATTACCATTAGCCGCTAAATGAAGATTATAGGAACTCGAAACACCTGTGTCATACCCCATACCTGCTAGATTGTCAGGTGGGTTACCATCACCACTAAGGAAGGTAGCTTTCGGCTCACAGTTAACACCCATCACAGGCCACTGCCCTGTATCTGTTTTAAAGACAAACATGGCAATAGATATTGATATGATATCAGCAGAAGCCTTCGCAATCTTTGATTCATCAATATTTTTTGCCGATGTAATGCGAGCAAATGTTAATAACAAAATTGATATCATTGCTATGATAAATACCGCGTTTGTTGTGAATCTCATAAGAATCTCCTTTCATGTTTTCCTTGCAGGTAAAACCTGCACAGTAAACTGGTTTCCTCTCACCTTCTTTTCTTGAAAGTCTGTTCTTTTCATTCAGGTTAAAATGAATCTTTGTTATTAATACTAATATTTTTTACTTATCAACTCATCATCTCTCTATTCTAACTCTTAATTGAATCTTGATTGAATGATATTCATATTCCTGACAGATTCTGGATAATTCCTTAATGACTTATACCCGACTTCGTTAAGGAGTTTCAGCCCCCTCTCATAATAAGTCATAGCCTCCTGATACACCTTTAATGCCTCTTCATCCCGTTCATTATCATAGAATATATCTCCGTAAGCCATAAGACCGTAGTAAGAATCAGGATGCTTCTTTAAATACGCCTCAAGGTATCTCTTTGCCCTTTCTACACTGCCTTTCTTCCCTAAGGTTTTCCCAATGTATATATATGCGTAATTATATTCAGGGCTGTTCAGAAAGCTGTTTAAATCGTGTCATATTAAAACAGTCTGTTGAAAAACACCTTTAATGTCATTGCGAGGAGCGACTTTAGCGACAAAACAATCCCTAACTCATTGATTTATATAGAAGCGAGATTGTTTCTGCCGAAACGTCGGCATCGCAATGACGGTAATTCGAGTTTTTCAACAGGCTGAAAAGATACCATAAATTTAAAATTGGAGTGGTTTTTTGTATCTATTGTCTGATGTTAAGCTCTGTCGTTTAACTCCCATTAATAGGGGTAGTTAGCCTGTACGCCTCCTCTACCACCGCCGTGCTGTCCTGAACAGCTAGACATATTCACACCGATGGCTGGGGGAGTGCCAGTATAGCAAGACGTGACTCCACCTGTAGTAATCTTGGTATACCCTTTCCATGAATTACCGTTCATGAACCTCGGCCCTTGAGAATCACTACCAGCAGTTCCAATACCAGCACTTGTCCCGTGTATTCCTGTAACCTCACCACCACTATGGCAATTCAGACAGCCAATGTATCTATAACCGCCTTTCCCGGTCTCCAGATCGGATGCAGTACATCTTGTTCTCATTTCTCCTCCACGGTGGTTAATCCTCGAGAAGGTCTCGTTGTTATATGACGGGCCATTATTACTACGAGAACCATAGCCGTATACATCACCCCTGTGGCAGTTTATACAGAAGTTGCGCTGGTGCCAATCATTGGCTGTTACATTGCTATTAGGCTGTAATGTTCCTGAACCTGCTGTAGTCACTGTTACGGACGTGTCTACACCTTTCAATATCCATAGATATGATGAACCATGAGGACCACTGGCACCTGAGCCTGCGTTATCATGGCAGTCTGTACAGGTCATCAAGCTCGACGCTGTCCAGCCATCAACAAAGTTGTTGTCAAGGCCATCAAATGGCCCACCAGGAGCTGTATCATCTTTTCTGTATGAGCTTGAATCCCAAACACTATTAAGACTATTGGCCGGCTGGTTTTTACCTACCCCAAGCACAGGATGATATGCATCATTCGATGTTGCAAACTGACCCTGGATATTCGGTATGGTATTCCAGTTGTTCTGGTATACAGTTGTAGAATTGATGCTATCAGCATCTTGCTCACTTGACAGGTCGGTCTTGCTGATCGTTGCATTGTGGCAACCGGCTTGGAAACAGGTGTCGTATTGTTCAGGTCCATATTTCAACATTCCCTGAACTGTTGAACCATGTGCACTATCCATACCATCGCCTTTACCATGGCAGTCGAGACACACAGCTCCGGTGCTGTGGTTGAAGCTATACGTCCATGGCGTATTGACGTCTGGAGCAGCTATTGCTGGTGACTCGCCACCTGTAAACGGCGCAGGGGTTGTACTATCGTGGCAGTTCAAACAGTATGCCGAATCACCAAATGTCCCTGCAAATGGGTTATCCAGTGTGCCATCCGTGTGGTTTGCCAGAGGCTCTGTATGACATTCCGTACAGTCATCCTCAAGCGTGGCATTGTCAGCCGCGCTGACATCATATGCGAGATGGCCAATGCTTGCATTGAACTCAAGAATTACAGCACGTCTCGGACCCTGCGGCGAGCTGTGGCATGTAACACAGTCACCAACTCCCTTGAAGCCATCTAAGTGTGCGTGGCAGGTTGTACAGTTTACACCAGCATTATGGCTGGCTCCGGTGCCGTCATCCTTATGATAATTTGTCTGTGTATGACACACTTCACAGACCCCATCGTATGTTGCATCTCCGTCTGCAAAGGATTTAGTCCCTGTGTTTCTGAAGAATCTTGCTGTCATTGATGTGTAGTCTCCTTCTACACAGATAAATTCATTCGCTACAACTGAACAGGTAGACAAGTCTGGCGCGTCAATTGTGCTCCTGACGAGTCTCCCATAGAAAATTGCAAAATCGTATGTGTTTCCAAGCGTTAAATTCATAGGCCCTAAAACGGTCAGTGTATCTGTGGTATTACCTGTAATTTGATATACATAATAATCATTTGATGTATCTGGAATAACCATCATTCCCGCGAATTCACCCGATCCGGTGTCATCCCATCCTGCGCCTGTCTTTGTAATCTGGTTTAAGTCAGTTATGGCTTCAGATGTGCCTGAATCAAGATAGCTATCAGGGATGTATGCATCGGGCTGCTCGTGCGCATGAGGGTCATGACATTCCCAGCATTGTATTGTCCAGTCCCCATAGCTATTGTCTGTTTGAAGACTTGAGTGGGTCTTCACATCAGTAGCAATTACGCCTTCGTGACAGGTCCAGCAGAGGTTATTATAAAAAGTCTCGTCTATATTATTAGGTGATGTATCCCATGGAGGAGCTCCGTGACTAAAGTGACAGTCTCCACAGTTTATTATGTTGGTTAGAGTTGAAGGGTAATTTGTATGAGGGTAATCAAGGGCACGGGCAGATATAGCTACCAAGCTTAATCCCAATGCTAAGATTAATGCTTTTATAATCTGTGTTCTGGTTTTCATTCTGTAACCTCAAACCCTAAATTACCTACCGCTACATTTACACCATATTTCGTTTTTAAAGCCTTAAAGCTTGTCCCCTCTATCCCATAGGCATCAAAAATCTTCACAATAGCTTTATTCTTCTTGCCGGGGCCGGGGCCAGCGCCTACAATTACCTCAGCCACACCATCAGCATCTATATCCCCGGATGCTACATTTGCTCCGTAGCCTTTGGAAATGTAAGCCCTGAATTCAGAAATGCTCACACCGTTTTCATCAAAAATCTTTATTTCATCACGAGCCCTCGGGTGAGGACCTGCACCTGTTATTATCTCATCAATACCATCTCCATTTATGTCTCCACTTGCAATGCTTACACTGTACTTGTACTTGGATTCAACTGTAAATTCTTTAAAGAAAGACATGCTCCACTGCCCCATGCCCATAGAGATATCTACCTTCCATATTCTTACATTCCCCTTGTTAGAAGGACCAGCACCAGGGGCTGTAATTATCTCAGGAATACCATCACCATCAATATCTCCTGCCGTTACCCTTACTCCATATCCTGTATCATATGCAAGCAAATCAATTCCACTGTCTATTAGCTTCTGTCCTGAAGGGTCATATACAAAGACTTTTACCTCCGCAGGATTAGTAGGTCCTGCACCTGTCCCTGTTATAATCTCATATCTGCCATCTCCATCAAAATCAGCAGATGCTACATTTGCCCCGTATTTATATTCATATGCAGTAATACTTAAATCTATAAGTTGATTGCCATTTCTGTCAAATACATTAACCTCTGCAGGATTTTGAGGACCAGGTCCAGCGCCTGTTATTATCTCAAAAACACCGTCACCATCAATATCACCAGATGCCACATTTACACCATATTTGTATTCGTGAGCTAAGAATTCTACACCTGTATGAGTCGCATCAGAATTAAAAACCGCAACTATTGAAGTGTTCGTCGGTCCGGGTCCAGCACCTACTATAATGTTTTTCTTAACTATCGCTTGTTCCTCTATCTTCTCTTTATCCTCATCTTCATCTTTGTCTTTATCTTTGTCTTTATCTTTATCTTTGTCTTTGTCTTTCCTATATTTACCAGTAAAAGTTATAGTACTATCTGCTTTTAATGTTTGACTCTCAGAAGATGGCTTGATGTATCCTTTAACATCTCCATATATTATTACATATGTGCCTATCGGTGCATCTGTCACTGACCAGCGCTTGCCGCTTCCAGAATAAGATGCAGGACCGTTTATGGTAAAGGTTGCCTTTTTATGGTTTGTTTTTACATTGATGGTACCTTCCATAATAACAATATTCAATGTTACTGGTATGTTCGCCGGACTTCCTGATGCACCATCTGCAATCACTGTTATATTCCCGGTATATGTTCCCTCTCCCAGTGATGATATGTCTACAGAAACATTAACTGTATCCGGTGCAGCGCCTGAATTTTTATCTAATAAAATCCATGAGCTGTCTACTGATGCAGACCAGTTAAGTGTGCCTCCTCCTGTGTTTTCTATTAAAAGA
>VAPA010530460.1_pt1 | contig 14410 bp, 13 predicted proteins | sample 3395041 | NCBI WGS metagenome assembly VAPA01 (sample SAMN08290432, study PRJNA428436) | hydrothermal vent metagenome | isolation source: Deep-sea hydrothermal vent chimney | place: Indian Ocean: Southwest Indian Ridge | depth 1973 m m
GGTATGGAGAAGGAAAAGAAGCTATATTCAATGAGGTAGTATTAATACCAAGCAGGGATTTTGAATCACAGGAACTCGGTTTGGTTACAAATAAGATAAAAGACGAACTTGGGAACCCCAAACTGATAATTTTTGTGCCAGGCGTTCCAAACCCGACATCGGGCCGTCTTTTAGTAATGGATAGGGCTTCTGTTAAACCATTAAATATGCCTGTTAATGAATCTTTGAAAACTCTTGTTTCAATGGGCAAGACTGATATTGATCTGAAAAGCTTAAAGCCATCTGAATAAAGATAAAAGAACTTCCAGTGTACTGCTGAAAATATTCATTTAGTAAAGAGGCGGTTAATATGAAGGCTCATGATAAGGGCTTTGTCAATGAATTGGCAGCAACAACTGCAGCTATATCAGTTCTTGGGCTGCTGGCTGCATGTTTTTGGGGTTATTTTTATAATCCTGTCTCATGGAAAATAATACTTATATTAATGCTTATTGCTCTGCCAGGCTCCATAGTCCATGGAGGTTATATAGGTGCAGCCTTAATGGGGGGTTTTGGCTTACTGGCAGCCTACTTTTCCAATCAGCCTAATCACCAGATCACTAAATATTACCTGTCTGGAGTATTACTGTTTATATTGATCAATTTTGCGATCACTGCAGTTAAAAACTTCATTAGGCCCGACAGGGTTCCGGAAGATTTTCCGGAGGATATAAAGTCAAAGGACCGTGTCATTGAACACAGAAAAAACAGAAATTTATCGGCTTCAGGAAAAGGAGTTGTTAGTTTTGAGAAAGAGGCTTCCGGCAAACGAAAGATAGAACAGCAGGTCAAAGCAAGTAATTATGTGAGCAGGGGAAAAATACCTGCTCACATGGGAAAAGCATCAAAAGGCCTTAAGGAAGAAGATGCACTGAAACGCTGGAAAGAGATCAGCGCATTATGGTATGAATGGAATCCATTAGATGTTCAGGCTGGATCTGAGGCCATGAAAGATAAATATGATAAATATTTAGGTGCTTCATTGCTGCTCCTTGAAAATGGCGCAAGCATTGAAGAACTCTCAAATTATCTTAAGAGTGTTGCTGAGAACTATCTGGATCTCACTGAAAGTGATCAATTAAAACCGGAAGAGTTTGCCGTTAAATTGAAAAACTGGTACCAAAAAAACTGGCAGGATAACGTGTCATAAGCAATTTAGAAGAAAATTTGAATTATATTATATTAAATTAATTTTTAGGTGCTCGAACAGTTTTTAAAATTCCAAATGAAATGTAGTAATATATAATATGCATGGTCTGATTAATATATTTTTATTGTTGCTGGAGATTAAAAGTGAATAAACTGTTGTTAAATGCTGTATGGATTTTAATTGTATTCGCATTATTCGGCTGTAGCGAGGAACATGAATATCCTACAGGCGGCCCATATTATTACAAATCTGACGTTACTGATAACCAACCCTTTCGTCCCAGTGATGAAATTACAGGATCTGAGGCGGATAAATTAGGCAGCAGTGGTTATACATATTATATAGTTTACTTTAATGATGACAGGCAACCGACTATTATTGAAAAACGTTTCAGAGGGATGATCATTAGAAAAAATGAGTTGTTTTATAAAAATGGGAAACTGTTTAAATCTGTCACAACAGACGGAAAAGGTAATAAAGAGACCCGTGATTATAAAGGGAAATAACAGATAAAAGACAAATCCGGCTTACTTCCTGATAAAGCAAGGCCCACTGAACCCATCATCATAGAACTGTCAAAGACAACTCTTCACTGCATTAATGTAAATCAAATGTGTTTATTAAAGATTGGATAATATAATAAAAAACAGCTTATATGATAAAATAAAAAATACTGATATTTTATTAATTAAATCACAAGCTTGTTTGGATATTTTGCCTGCCACAGAATATCAATAGTTTGATTTTGCAATTATAATTAGTTTTTCGGTTCAGGATAAAAAATGTTGAGAAAGCAGATAACCTTTATAATAATACTAATATTATTTATGCCCTCATATGGCATTTCGAGCCTTGAGGATCTGTTATCACCGGGCATGTTATCCAAGAAGCACGAAAAACAAAGAGGAATTTTTAAATGTTTAAAATGTCATACATTGATTGACGGAATGAAGGACTCTGACTGTAGTTCATGTCATGATGAATTAAATAAACGTATAAAAGAGAACAAGGATTTTCATGCCAGAGTAAAAGGCAAGTGCATTCTATGCCATACGGAACATAAAGGTGAAAATTATGACATTACCCGTCTCGATGAGGATAATTTTGATCATAAAATAACCGGTTATGAGTTGATTGATAAACATGTTATCTCATGCAGAAAATGCCATGAAAAAGAAAATTCTTATCTGGGTAACACGCAGGAGTGTTTTAAATGTCATACGGATGTGCACTTAGAATCATTGTCAGAAGAATGCATTAAGTGTCATAACTACATGGGCTGGGAGAAACTGGATTTTGATCATGAGAAAAAGTCCAAATTCAAGTTAACCGGTAAACACACTGAAGCTAAATGTGAACTCTGTCATCCAAGGTATACGGTTGAAGGAAAAGCAAAGGATAAAGGCAAAATTTATCAGGTCCTAAAATTTAAACCGGTAAAATATGATAAATGTAATAATTGCCATTTTAATGTTCATTCCGGGGAAGTGGATAAAAAAGCATGCAAAAACTGTCATATTACCAAGGACTGGAAAGAGATGGTTTTTGATCATAATAACAAGCAGTTAAGCAGTTTCAGGCTTTCAGGCAAGCACACTGAAGCTAAATGCGAACTTTGTCATCCCAGATATACAGTTGAGGGGAAAGGAGAAAATAAAGGCAAAGTTTATAATCTGCTTAAATTCAAACCCATTAAGAATGGTAAATGTGATGATTGTCATGTAAGCGTTCATTATGTAGGGGTGAAAACAAAGGAATGTAAGAGCTGTCATGTGCCGAAAGACTGGAAAGAGACGAGTTTTAACCATAATAATCCGCTGGTCAGCAGTTTTACACTTTCAGGCAAGCACGCTGAAACTAAATGTGAGCTTTGTCATCCAAGGTACGATGCAAAAGAGAAAGCGGGAAGTTCTGACAAGGTTTATCAGGTGTTTAAATTGAAACCCCTTAAACATGAAAAATGTAATGATTGCCATTACGATGTTCATATGGGACGCTTTGAAAAGCGGAGATGTACTGACTGTCACTCAACAGATAAGGAATGGAAGACATATACTTTCGATCATCAGGCAGAACAATTTAAAGGTTATAAGTTAAAAGGTGAACATATACAGGTCGATTGCGGAAAATGTCATAAACCCAGTGAAATCAGTTTTACTGAATTTAACAAAAAGAAAAAACTGTCAATAAGCGTTTTTGAAAATTTTAAAGCAGAAAAATGCGAAGACTGCCATCAAGATGAACATAAGGGTAAATATAAGGAAATAAGTAAAGTTATAGAACTGACCTGTAACAGTTGCCATTCGGTCGAGAGGAAGTGGAAGGAACAGATATATACACATAAAAAAGACAGCAAGTATCATAAATATAATCCCAAGGGCGAAATTAAAGAATCGAAATGCGATGAGTGCCATGTATGTGATTCAGACGCGTTCCGCCTTTCCAGTTGCTTCAGGGACCAGGGATTAGGCCCTGCACGGTGAAATGAGATCTAATTTATTTGTGATTTAGAAGAACAGAGCACATTGATACCATACCGGGACAAGGGCTAAGACGGGTGTTTTCTCTTAAAAAATCTCTTTTACAGCCTCAATAAGAGCGTTGGGAGTAAAGGGTTTTTCAAGGTAATTAATAGCACCTAATTTAAGTGATTTAACTGCAGTATCTACCGTACTATAACCTGTTATCATGATAACTTTGGTTTCAGGTGATTTTTCTTTTATTTCCTTGAGGACCTCAAGACCGTCTATATCAGGCATTTTCAGGTCAAGCAGCACAAGATGAAAAGACTCATTTTCAAGCATTTCCAGGCCTTCTTTTCCGCTTGAGGCTGCTTTCACATCGTAGTTACAACTGCTTAGAGCCTTCTGGCAGCTTATCCTTATAATCGCCTCATCATCTATTACGAGTATTTTTATCATATTTCCTGATCAATTAATGGTAGTTTAACAAAAAAACTTGTTCCTTTGCCAATAGTACTTTTAACTGATATGCTCCCGCCATAATGTTTAACAATGCCGTGGCTTACTGACAGTCCCAGCCCTGTTCCTTTGCCAACAGGTTTTGTTGTAAAGAATGGTTCAAAGAGTTTTCCCAGAGTCTCTTCAGACATGCCGCAGCCAGTATCTGAAAATTCGATCTCTACATACGGTGCATTGTCCTCAAGAATTCTGCGAGTTACTATTGTTATAGTGCCTTTATTGCTCATTGCATCTGCAGCATTTATAAACATGTTAAGGAATATCTGCTGAAATTGAGATGCGTCGCCAAGAACTATAAAAGAGGGTTGTTCAAACTCGATGTTGAACTTTATATTATGGAATCGCACCTGGTTTTTAACCATATATATTGTGCGGTTCAGCATATCGTTAATATTTATTTCCCCCTTTTCAGAGGGTGTTATACGTGAAAATGTTAGAAGGTTTTTGATTATTTTTGTACACCTTTCAGCCTGTTCAATGATCATATCAAGGTCTTCTTCATCGGTACTGCCCGGGGACACACGTTTTTTTAGTAGGTGAGCAAAAGTAACAATGCCGGTTAGAGGATTATTTATCTCGTGAGCAACACCTGCTGACATTCTGCCCAGGGATGCAAGTTTTTCTGTCTGGACCAGACTTGCATGTGTTTTCCGCATCTCTTCTGTTTTTTTTGCTATCTCTGCCTGAAGCGTTTCAGTCCATCTTTCTCTCTGGTCTCTTGCAGCCTTTATATCAAAGATCATGGAATTAAAGGTGCGGGCGAGAGTGCCCATCTCATCTTCGGAATTTATCGGTACTGAATAGTCAAGGTCTCCAGAGGCTACTTTCCCCATTCCATGAGCAAGTTCGCTTATAGGCTTGGAAACGATCTTGTAGAGTATAAACCCAAGTGCTATTGAAATTGCAACAAAAAATATAACCACATAAGCAGTCAGGGCAATACCCTGTTTTAACCTGGCTTCATCAAGAAGGGCTAGCGACATGTCAGCCTCGATAAATCCAAGTATTTTTTTCTCCTTGCTGTGTATATGACAGGCAGATGTATAGCAGACTGATTCGTTATAAATAGGTTCAACAAGCTTTAAAGATGTATTCCCTTCCTGGCTTTTCAACACTTTCCATTTTACCGGGTCTAAAATAAATTCCGAGGGTTTTTCAATACTTAAATGGCATCCTTTACAGGCTAAAGAAGTCTTATCAATTAAACGGCTTATATCGCTTTTATTTGAAGAATATATAATTTTTCCGCTATGATCGAATATGCGCAGTCTTTCCACACCTTCTGCTATGCTTGTATCTTCCAGGGTCTGCTGGATAGCAGTCCTTTGAAATGTGAGCATGCTGTGACGGGTGCTTTCTTTTATAAAATTGATAAAAGAGTCCCCGTATTTTACGGCAATTGTTGTAAGGTCTTTTTCCTGTTTATATAGTGTGGCATACCAGAAAACAAAGCTTCCAGTAAGCATGACCATTCCGATTGCAATGATCAGTTTTGCTGCAAGGGACCTTTTGGGATTACGGAAAATGTTTTTCATGATTTTTCAATTATAAAAATCTTTTGTTTTTTTTTAAAGTACTGAATAATGCAATTTTATCTCAAAAAGCTTTTTTTATGTAATTAATTAATTAAAACTGGTAATAAGTAAATTAAATACACATTGACAGTAGTTAGTGTTTTTATGTATAAAAACAAACAGTATGCCTGGAACTTATATCCCTTTAAATTACTTGCCTGTACTTATAATTATTATTATAGCCGCACTTGTCGGTCTAGGTGCGTTACTCGTTGGACTGCTTGTCAGACCTCAAAGGCCTTATCCCATAAAACTTTTTGCCTATGAATCAGGAAACCCGCCTGTAGGCGAACCAAGATATAAGTTCTCTATAAGATTTTATATTATTGCGATTCTTTTTGTAGTGTTCGATGTTGAAGCAGTTTTTCTATATCCATGGGCTGTTGCTTATGACATGTTAGGGCTTTATGGCTTTATTGAAATGTTGATATTTATCGTTATACTTTTAATTGGATATATATATGCGTGGGGGAAAGGAGCTCTTGAGTGGGAATGAGAGACAATTACAACCCGGAACCCGGAGATGAGAACCCGGATAGTATGGTACCTGTTGAGGTAGAAAAGGGGATTAATATAATCCCCGGGGCAAGTACTGTTATTACCAGCCTGGACAAGCTTATAAACTGGGGCAGAAAATCCTCTATTTGGCCTATGACGTTCGGCCTTGCCTGCTGTGCTATTGAAATGATGACTGCCGGTTCAAGTGTCTATGACCTTGACCGTTTTGGGATTGTGTTCCGGGCGTCTCCAAGACAATCTGACCTCATGATTGTTGCAGGTACTGTAACAATGAAAATGGCCCCTATTGTAAGAAGAGTCTACGACCAGATGCCTGAACCAAGATACGTTATGGCCATGGGCAGTTGTGCCTGCTCCGGTGGAATTTTTAATACATATTCAGTTGTTCAGGGTTGTGACGAATTTTTGCCGGTTGATGTATATGTGCCGGGATGCCCTCCAAGACCGGAAGCGTTAATGGATGGCTTAATAAAGCTCCAGGAAAAAATGCAGAAAGAATACTTCAGGTGGAGTCCCTGGAGATAAACAACAATTAACAATTAACAATTAACAATTGACAATTGACAATTGAAAAAAATGGAACCTTTAAAGATTGCAGAACATTTGAAAGAGAAGTTCCCTATGGAGATACTGGATATAACCAGCTTCAGGGACCAGGTTTCTGTTTCTGTAAGGCGTAATAAAATCGTTGATATTTGCAGATATCTTTGCGATGAACCGGATATAAGCATGAATTATCTGTCGGATTTGTGCGGTGTGGATTACCCGGACAGAGAACTTCGCTTTGAAGTAGTTTATAACCTCTGTTCTTTAAAATATAGCCACATGATAAGAATAAAAGCATTGATGCCTGAAGATGACCCGACCATTGACAGTGTAGTACAGATCTGGAGTGGTGCGAACTGGCATGAAAGAGAGGCGTGTGATATGTTCGGAATAATCTTCAACGGTCATCCCGACTTAAGGCGTATTCTAATGCCAGAGGACTGGGAAGGATACCCTTTAAGAAAAGATTATCCTATTAAAGGGCCTGAAGAGTTGAAATACAGAAAGTATGAAGAAACTAAGGATCTGCATACTCATGACAATGAATGGAATATAAAGTAAAAATAAAATATCAAAATTAAGGAAGAATTTAATTAAATATTCAATAATTTTTATTTTTTATCTTTTATTTTTTATCTATTTTTATGGAAAACGCTAAAAAAAGCATTGACAATAAGACTGAGGAAACTCCTCGTATCTCAACCAAGGAGCTTACCCTTAGTATGGGGCCTCAACACCCGGCGACCCACGGTGTTTTACGCCTTGTTCTGGATCTTGACGGTGAAACAGTTGTTAAGTGCACTCCTTATATCGGCTATCTTCACAGAGGTGTTGAAAAGCTTTCAGAGCATAAAACCTATTTTCAGGTATTGCCTCTGACCGACCGACTCGACTACATATCTTCTATGGCTTGCAATATTGGTTATTGTGTAGCTGTTGAAAAATTCTTTGCTATCGAATTACCGGAAAGGGCGCAGTACATCAGGACTATAACAGGTGAAATGGCCCGCATACTAAATCATCTTCTCTGGCTTGCTACTCATGCACTTGATATTGGGGCAATGACAGTTTTCCTTTACTGCTTCAGAGAACGAGAAGTTCTTCTCGATTTATTTGAAAGGCTGTGCGGGGCAAGGCTTACAGTAAGTTATCCAAGGATCGGAGGCGTTAAAAAGGATGTTGATGCCCCGTGGTTAGAAGATCTGTTTAAGTTTACAGATGAGTTTCCCATGAGGGTTGAGCAGTATGAAACCCTAATTGACCAGAACCGCATCTGGTTGCGGCGTACCAAAGGTATAGGTGTGATATCTGCCGAAGAGGCAATAAAAATGGGACTAAGCGGCCCTACATTAAGGGGTTCTGGTGTTCCATATGATGTAAGAAAACTTATGCCGTATGGAGTTTATGACAAGGTTAAGTGGGAAGTACCGACCGGCCGGAACGGGGACGTATATGACCGTTACAGAGTCAGGATGGAGGAGTTTCGTCAGTCGAACTCGATAATCAGACAGTGTATTGAAAAAATACCGGAAGGCCCGATCATGGCAAATGCACCAAAGTTTACTTTGCCGCCAAAAGATAAGGTTCTTTCTGATATGGAACATCTTATTCGGCATTTTGTGCTTATAACAAAGGGACCTCAGACCGCTCCCAAAGGAGAAATGTACATTGCTACAGAAGCCCCCAAGGGTGAACTCGGTTTTTATATTGTAAGTGACGGTTCCGGGAAGCCATACCGCATGAGAATTAGGGCTCCGTCTTTTGTGCATATATCGGCTTTGCCAAAACTTTGTGAGGGAGACCTTTTAGCAGATGTTATCGCAAACATCGGAACTATAGATATAGTTTTAGGCGAATGTGACAGATAATATAAAATTCAAAAATTAAATATCAAAATTAAGGAGATTAAATACGAAATCCGAAATCCGAAACAATATCGAATAACCAAAATCTAAATTACAAAAACGGGAAGGGATTGCCTGCCAGTTTTGAATTTCGGTCATTGAAATTTTGAATTTGTTTCGTATTTCGATATTAGAATTTAGGATTTTAACCAGGATATGTTTAAAGAAACAGTTTTAAAAGAAATCGAAGGAGTGACGAAAAAGTACCCTGAGGTCAGGAGTGCACTTCTGCCTGCCTTGTATATTGCGCAGAGAGAGTTCGGGTGGCTGAGCAATACTGCAATGGAGTCAGTCGCTCATGCCCTGAATGTGCCAGAAGCGCTTGTCAAGGGAACAGCGTCTTTCTACTCCATGTTCAAACACAAACCGGCTGGCAGACATATGATACAAATGTGTACTAACGTATCATGCATGATACTCGGTGCTGAGAAACTTGTTGACCTGCTAAAGAACAAGTATTCTCTGGAGCCAGGCTGTACAACCCGGGATGGAAGATTTTCCCTTGTGATCATGGAGTGTATTGGGGCGTGTGCTACAGCTCCGGCAATGCTTGTTAATACAGATTCTTATGATGAACTTACGGAAAAGAGGATAGAAGAGATACTGGAGAAATATAAATAAGGAGAAATCCGAAGCACGAAATACTAAGCACTAAACAAATCAAAAATTCTAAATCCAAAAGTTTCAAAATATTTGGAATTTAAAAATATTAGAAATTGTTTCGGATTTAGGCATTAGAATTTAGGATTTGATTTTTAAAGTTATGGAAAAAGTTCTATTAAAAAACATTGATAATCCGAACTCTGCCGATATAGATGAATATTCTAAGGCCGGGGGTTACAGTGCCCTGAGAAAGGCTTTTGATATGAAGCCGGAAGACATAATCGCTGAAATAAGAAAATCAGGCCTCAGGGGCAGAGGCGGAGCAGGGTTCCCAACTTTTATGAAGTGGAGCTTTGCAAGGGCAGACTCCAGATTCCCAAAATATCTTATATGCAATGCTGACGAGGGAGAGCCAGGTACTTTTAAAGATAGGCCAATTCTTGAGAAAGCCCCTCATTTATTGATAGAAGGAATGGTTATATCCGGCTACACACTTGGGGCTGAGTACGGTTATATATATCTCAGGGGTGAATATCCTTTTGCAAAGCAGATGCTTGAAAACGCAATAAACGAAGCATATAAAAAGAGTTTTCTTGGCGACAAGATACTGGAAAGGGATGTTAAATTTCATATTACAGTACATCAGGGTGCCGGATCATATATTTGCGGTGAAGAGACAGCACTTATTGAATCGCTTGAAGGCAAGAAGGGACTCCCGAGGTCTAAGCCGCCTTTCCCTGTAAATGAAGGTGCATGGAGCCAGCCTACTATTATTAATAATGTGGAGACTCTTGCAAATGTTCCATACATTATTGATATCGGCGGTGATAAATATTCCGGCATTGGCAGAAGCGACTGCACGGGGCCGAAACTGTATTCTGTAAGCGGCTGTGTGGAAAGACCGGGTGTTTACGAACTTCCGATGGGAACAATGCTCAGTGACATTATTTTCAAGCATGCCGGTGGTGTCAGTAAAAATAGAAAGCTTAAGGCAGTATTTCCAGGCGGAATTTCAACACCTGTACTGCCTGCTGATAAAACAGATTGTCGCATGGATTTTGTTTCAATGCAGGAAGCAGGCAGTATGCTTGGTTCCGGTGCAGTAATTGTTATGGATGATACTGTGTGTATGGTAAAAGTGGCTTTAAGGGCGTTAAGGTTTTTCGAAAATGAGTCTTGTGGAAAATGTGTTCCGTGCAGAGAAGGTACGGATTGGCTCCGAAAAATACTTGAACGTATAGAATCCGGCAGAGGCAGGGAAGGTGACATAGAACTTTTGACAGATATTGCAGATATTATGTATGGCATGACCTTTTGCCCTCTGGGCGACAGTGCTGCTGAAGTTGTTATGAGCATGACAAGACATTTCAGACCGGAGTTTGAAGACCATATTAAAAATAAAAAATGCAATGCATGACTAAAAGGAGAAATTCGAAGCACGAAATCCTAAATACTAAACAATCTTAAAATCCAAAGACTCCAAACAATTTTGGAATTTCGTATTTGGGATTTGTTTAGAAATTCGATATTAGAATTTAGAATTTAATACGTAATTATGATTTCAATAACAATTAACGGAACAGTAATACAACTTGATGGGCCAATGACGGTTCTTAAAGCTGCAAGGCAGGCCGGGATAAAGATCCCGACCTTATGCAACCATGATTTGCTTAAACCGTACGGTGGGTGCAGGCTGTGTGTTGTAGAAGTTGAAAGAATGCCTAAACTTCAGAATGCATGTACTCTTTTGGCTTCTGACGGGATGGTTATTAATACCGAAGCTGAAAATATATCAAAAGCCAGACGGGGCATACTGGAACTCCTCCTTATAAACCATCCTCTTGACTGTCCATACTGTGATAAGGCCGGAGAGTGCGAACTTCAGGACCTGGTTGAAAAATACGGGCCCTCTGTTGGCAGATATACAGAAGAAAAAAGAAAGGCGCCTGAAAGCCATGAAGATAAAATCTTTGCAAGAAATATGGAAAGGTGCGTTGTCTGCACAAGGTGCGTAAGAATGTGCGATACGGTTCAGGGTGCTTCTGCAATTGATATTGTCGGGAGAGGCAACAGGTCGAGAATGGAACCTTTCTCTTCCGCATCTTTTGACTGTGAATATTGTGGGAACTGTCTGACAGTTTGTCCTGTAGGTGCGATATTAAGCCGGCTGTATATACACAGTTACAGGCCATGGCAGATAGATAAGGAAATAAAAACGATATGTCCTTATTGCGGGGTGGGTTGCTCTCTGGTTACGCAGGTCAGGGATAATTTGATAAAACGTATAATTCCAAAGTTTGAACTTGGGCTGAACAATGGACTTTTATGTTCGAGGGGAAGGTTTGGGTATGAATTCGTAAACACTCCCGGGAGGCTTAAACATCCGCTTATAAAAAAGAACAACAGACTTGAACAGAGCACGTGGGATGAGGCATTTGCTTTTGTTGCCGAGAAACTTGTTGAAATCAGAGATACTGCAGGCGGGAAAGCTATTTCCGGGATAGCTTCGCCAAGGTGTACTAACGAGGATAATTATGTGTTCCAGAAATTTATGCGTATGGCATGCAGGACAAACAATATAGATTCTGTTTCAAGAACAGGATTTGGTGCTGCACAGAAATATGTTGAGGATATATTGGGCCAGGGAATAACGGCAAATCTCATCGCAGGTCTCAGGAACTCAAGCACAATACTTGTTGCGGGCGGTGACCCAACGGCTGTTAACCCGATTCTGGGTCTTGCTATAAGGGCTGCTGCAAGGAACGGGGCTAAGATAGCTGTACTGGGAAATGCAAAAGGCCTTGAAAAATTCAAACCTCTTAGGGTTGTACCACCTATTTTCAGAGAGCCGGAAGTGCTTGAGGCTGTTTTGTCTGAGATATCAAAAGTTAAAGGGCCTCGTGGCGAAAAACCTGCTGTTGACAGGAAGATAAATACTCTGTCAGGAAAAGCCTATAACATGAAAGAATTGCAGGGTTTTAATGAACTTAAAGAAATACTCCTTGAAAGCAGTTCGGTCTCTATTGTTACGGGCATGGATCTTGTTCAGAGAACAGACGGACACAGGGCACTATTTGCAATTGCAGGGCTTACATATTTACTTGAAGCAAGGTTGTATCTTCTTTCCGGGAAACCTAATGAACAGGGGCTTATTGATATGGGCTGCCAGCCTGATATGCTTCCGGGCGGAAGGCCGGTTGATATTGTTGATTTTAAAAGAAAATTTGAATCATCATGGAACGGGCAAATACCTGAAGATAAGGGGTTGACCATAATGGAAATGATCGATGGGATGAAGGCCGGAGATATTAAAGCTCTTTATGTAATGGGTGAAAATCCGGTTTTTAATCTTCCAGACAGCTCCTCTGTGAGAGATGCCTTGAAATCGCTTGATTTACTTATTGTTCAGGATATGTTCTTTACGGATACTGCAAAGCTTGCTGATGTTGTTTTTCCTGCAGCCGGGTGGTCAGAGAAAAAAGGCACTTATACTAACCTTGAACGCAGGATTCAGCTTTTAAATAAAATAGTGGATACTCCGGCTATTGATGACTGGAGAATAATCTCCGGGATCTCTGAAAAGATGGGCTATAAAATGAATTATTCAAAGGCTGAAAATGTAATGGAAGAAATTGCAGGCATTTCACCTCTGTACAGGGACCTCACTTATAAGGAAATTGAAAGGGGTGACTGTCTCTGGCCTTATAATGGAGAGCCTTTAAGAGGTGAGCTGAAAGAGATTCCTTCGATCGATTGTGACAGACCGGAATATGAAGCAGAATCATATCTTGGTTTGGAGGATGTTCTGTTCCACTCCGGTACACTCTCAACAAAGTCGTCAGCACTGAGACAAATATGTCCGGAGCCGAGCCTTAAAATAGGTGCTGACCATGCTGAAAAGCTTGGAGTAAAAGATGGTGATACTGTAAACATCAGTACCGGACAGGGCAATATTGATGTGCAGGTTTCTATTGAGGCATTCATAAATGATAATAAAGTGCTGCTTGGCAATAATTTTGAAGGAAAGGGAGCGTACAGCCTTATGGGTTACAGTATTGATCCTGTTACAAAGGCCCCCGGGACAGATGGCTGTGAAGTTCTTATTAAAAGGCGGGATAGAAAATGAGCTTGATGGAAATATTGTTGATACTTAGAAACATTGTGATTGTCATCAGCGTGGTTATGCTTCATGTAGCCTATGTAGTCTATTTTGAACGCAAGGTAATTGGGCATATGCAGGCACGTCTGGGGCCAATGAGAGTAGGGTGGCACGGGCTTCTTCAACCGATTGCAGACGGCATAAAACTGTTCTTTAAGGAAGATGTTATTCCATCAGCTGCTGATAAGCCGATGTTTTATATAGCTCCTGTAATAAGCGTAATAGCAGCGCTGGCTTCTCTTGCGGTTATTCCTTTTTGGGAAGAGTTCTCTATAGCAAATATCAATATAGCGCTTCTTTACATACTTGCGCTTTCTTCAGTTGGTGCATACGGTATTATTTTGGCCGGGTGGGCATCAAACTCAAAATATTCTTTTCTTGGAGGGCTGAGAGCCGCTGCTCAGGTTATAAGCTATGAGATCGCAATGGGACTGAGCCTCGTTAACATTATTCTTCTTGCAGGCAGCACTAATCTCACCGATATAGTAAACGCTCAGTCTGACTATCCATTTATACTTATTCAGCCTGTTGCATTTTTTGTGTTTCTTATGGCTGCAATTGCAGAAACTAACAGGGCGCCTTTTGACCTGCCCGAGGCAGAGACCGAGCTTATTGCAGGTTACTTTACTGAGTATTCCGGAATAAGATTCGGCCTGTTCTTTGTTGCAGAATACACAGGTATGTTTATTATGTCTGCACTGGCAACTGTATGTTTTTTAGGAGGCTGGAATGGACCTGACTTCTGGGTGTTTTCATATGTTCCGGATATTGCCTGGTTCATGCTTAAGGTCTATGCCTTAATATTTTTTTATTTCTGGATCAGGGCAACACTGCCGAGATACAGGTATGATCAGTTAATGGCGATAGGGTGGAAGATATTTATACCTTTAATGCTCGCAAATATTTTAGTAACGGGGATATTTAAACTTTTATAA
>VAPA010692035.1_pt1 | contig 14366 bp, 11 predicted proteins | sample 3395041 | NCBI WGS metagenome assembly VAPA01 (sample SAMN08290432, study PRJNA428436) | hydrothermal vent metagenome | isolation source: Deep-sea hydrothermal vent chimney | place: Indian Ocean: Southwest Indian Ridge | depth 1973 m m
ACAGAGTACACTGAAAAAAAATAGTGAAAGAGGTAAAAACTAATTACTAACTACGGACAATTGGCGATTAACTATGAAAATATGAACCCCACCAAACAGACTGGCGGGCAGGCACTGAGGTCACTGAATACGCTGAAAAGGCTTTGCAAAAAATGAAAATTTTTAAAAATAATTTTACAAATTCTGTGGTTTTAGTGTTTTCAGTGGTTAAGAGGGTGTTTAAATAATTCAGTCATGAAAATACTAGTAACCGGCGGCGCCGGGTTCATAGCCTCTCACATAGTAGATGCGTACATTAAACAGGGTGAAGATGTGGCTGTTATTGATAATCTGTCCTCAGGCCGCAGGGAAAACATAAATCCGGAAGCAAGGTTTTTTGAAGCTGATATCGGATCTCCTGATCTGGAAAAGATCTTTCAGGAGGTCAAACCTGATCTTGTAAATCATCACGCGGCACAGGTTGATGTGCGGCGCTCTGTGGCAGACCCTGCTTTCGATGCGAGAACCAATATTATAGGTACTATAAACATCCTGCAGAATTGCATTAAATACGATTCAAAAAAAATGATATTCGCTTCTACAGGCGGCGCGATCTACGGCGAGCAGGATATTTTCCCTGCTGATGAAAGTCATCCGCTTAGACCCATAAGTCCTTACGGAGTGGCAAAATTAGCAGTAGAGAACTATTTGTTCTATTACAGGTCTAACTACGGCCTTGATTATGTGGTCCTCAGATATGGCAATGTATATGGACCAAGGCAGGACCCTTATGGTGAAGCAGGTGTTGTCGCTATTTTCATACAGAAACTCCTTCACAATGAACAGCCGGTTATAAATGGAGACGGCAGACAAACAAGAGATTTTGTATATGTTGGAGATGTAGTTAAGGCAAACCGCATGGCGATCATGACTGGCGAAGGAGGCATTTTCAATATAGGCACAGCTCTTGAGACTGATGTTAATACCATATATAAGATGTTGGTAAAAATAACAGGGAGTAAGGCAAATGAAGTTCACGGGCCGCAAAAGACCGGAGAACAGATGAGAAGCGTAATTGATCATAAAAAAGCCAGTCAAGTTTTAAACTGGCAGCCCGATATGTCTCTTGAGGACGGCTTGATCAATACTGTTGAATACTTTAAAAACAAATAAACCGTGATTCCATATAATTATCGAATAATGCAATTGAAATATTAATAATGGATAATCAAATTGACGAGTTCAAGACAAAAAGTCCGGTCCCATTTGTTTCTATTATTATTCCCGCAAAGAACGAGGAGCGCCTTATTGAACAATGCCTTAATGCCTTAAATGCCCTGGAATACCCGCGAAATTCTTATGAAATCATTGTTGCTGACGGCCAGTCCACTGATAATACCGTCAAAATAGCAGAAAAGCTTGGGGCAAGAGTCGTTGCAAATCCTTCAGGTACGGTATCGCCCGGCAGAAATATTGCCTTTAAGCAGGCAAGAGGAGATATAATCGCGTTTACTGATGCGGACTGCGTTGCAGACGTAAACTGGTTGAAGAATTCTATTAAATATTTTGATGATGAAACGATTGCCGGGGTAGGGGGCCCAAATCTAACCCCTGAAAATGAGACCCTGTTTGGCAAAGCAGTGGGATTTGTCTTCGGTCAGGCGATCTTCGCGGCCGGGTCAGTACATGCAAGAAATCTAAAAGAAATAAAAAAAGTAAGAAGCATACCGGGCTGCAACGCTATATATAAAAGGGAGGCACTGGAAAAGGTGATGCCTGTTGACGAGGGCCTGCTCACCTGTGACGACACTGAAATGAATCAAAGAATTATTGATAATGGCTACAGCCTTTTATATACGCCTGATGTTTTTGTCTGGCATTACAGGCGGCCGACCCATGTAAGGCTGTGGAAGCAGATGTACAGGTATGCCATAGGCAGGCTTCAGGTAGGCAAACGGGACAAAAGGATGATCAATGTGTTTCATATACTTGTGGGGATAACTCCGCCAATGGGCATTGTTGTACTTTTCTTCTCTCGCCCGTTGTTTGCGTCTTTATTCCTTATATACGCACTATTTCTTTTTATATATTTTTTGGTCTCACTATTTAAAACTGGTTCTTTTAAGGTATCTTTGCGGGTGCCTGCTGTGATATCAATAATATTTTTTGCATGGTCAACGGGTTTTATGAGAGAATTAATATATCCAATTAAAAACAGCGAGATAAAGTAATGAAGATAACCTTTCTTACACCTCCTCCTCTTGATGGAAAGCCAGCGGCTGAAAGGATTTTTGGCTGCAACTACGGCATCTACACCCAACCTAATATTTTTGTTCTCTATCCGGCAACAGTTCTGAAAGAGGCTGGCTATGATGTCATCGTAAGAGATTTACCGATTGAAAAGGTAAGAAAAAATGAATTTTATCAATTTGCAGCAAGTGATGACTCAGACATATACGTTTTTTATACAGTTTTTCTCTCGAAAAAAACAGACCTTAGCGCAAGAGATATTATAAGTGAGAAAAATAGTGATGCGAAATTCATTTTCATGGGCACTGAACCCACAGTTAACCCTTCTGAATTTATTGATAGTAATAGCTTTGTAATAAGAGGGGAACCTGAAGATAGCATTAAAGAGTTGGTGGATGTTATTAAATCAAAAGCAGAACCTGTAAATGTTGAGGGCATTAGCTGTCTCAGGAACGGCGATAAAGTTGATACTGTGAGACGGAAATTAATTGATAATCTCGACCGACTTCCTTTCCCGGATAGGACACTTCTTGAACCGGCAAACTATCACAATCCTAAATTATGTGCACTGCCTTTTACTACTATGATCTCATCACGGGGATGTTCCTACAATTGTTATTATTGCGTCCCAAACTCTCTTGATTTTGCTCGTGAGATTGAATTCAAAAGGTGTAGTTCTGCAATGGAAAAACCCCCGGTAAGATTAAGGTCGGCCGATAATATTATTGAAGAAATAAAAATGCTGCACAAGCATGGTTTTAAATCTTTTTCTTTTTTAGATGACCAATTTGTGTGGAATCGCAGCCGAATTATTGAAATATGTAATGGCATACGAGACCTCAATATGGAATGGTCTTGCCTTGCAAGGGCAGATCATTTAGAAAACAATGAATTGATAAAGGCAATGGCAGAAGCCGGCTGTAAATATATCGACATTGGAATTGAATCATTTAATCAGGAGATACTTGATTATATTAGAAAGGACCTAAAAGTAGAATCGATTTATACTGCAGTCAACATGCTTAAGAGATATGGAATTGAACCTGAACTTAATATTTTAATAGGCAGTTGTCCGCTTGAAACAAAAGAGACCATTGAATACACTATTTCAGAGACTATAAAACTCGATGTGGATTACGCCCTTTTTTCAATTTGCACACCATTCCCCCATACAAACTTTCATGAAATCGCAAAGAAAAACAAATGGATGATTGCTGATGAGTACGTTCCCATAGATCCTATGAAACAATCTCTTATATCATTCCCTCATCTTACTAAAGAAAACATGGAAAAGATCATAAGAAAAGCATATCTCAGGTTTTATTTCAGGCCATCATATATTCTAAAAAGACTAAAAAAATTACATGGTTTAACTGACTTTTTAAACAAGTTCAAGGCGTCTCTATCAATTTTGAGGAAATATTAAATACAGCTTGAAATAATTGAGGACAATAAATACACTACTGCTTTGTGGTTAAATATGAGCTTATAAATACATCTGGAGTGAAAGAAGGTATCTGAACCATGACGACTAAATATGATAATACTCTTATCATAATACCAATGTATAACGAAGAGCTAAATATTAAGAAGGTTGTGGCTGATGTCAAACAGGTGGCCCCGGATGCAAGGATTGTAGCTGTGGATGACGGTTCAACTGATAATTGTGCTACCGAGGCTTTTAAGGAAGGTGCGCTGGTGATAAGCCATGCATTTAATCTCGGCTATGGAGCCGCCCTTCAGACAGGCTATAAATATGCCTTAAAGAATGGTTATGACTGTGTCGTTCAACTTGACGGGGACGGGCAGCATGACGCCTCATATATTCCAGATCTTCTAAAGGTACTTAAAAGCAACGAAGCCGACGTCATTATAGGTTCAAGATTTATAGGTAAGAACGTTTATAAGATCGCTTTTATGCGAAAGCTTGGCATGAGAATGTTCAGTTCCATTGCATCGATCTTAATGAAACAGCCGATTACTGATTCAACATCAGGTTATCAGGCACTGAACATGGATGTGCTCCGTTTTTACGTCAATGAAAGATACCCTGCGGATTTTCCTGACGCAGATACGCTGATAATGCTGAAGCGATCAGGGTTCAGAATAAAGGAAGTACCGGTACAAATGTATGGTTCAGCAATATCCATGCATTCGGGTATTAAGCCTGTTTATTATATCTTTAAAATGGTTCTATCGATAATTCTAACAATGATAAGGAGAGAGGGGTTTACTGAACTATCTCATAAAAAATAAAAAGGGTTAATTATACAGGTCTGCCTATACTAATCACATTGATAAAACGTAATAATATATCTCCGTGGGGAGGGGAGTAGAAAATGTCTTTTATTCACATGTCCACTCATCAAAAGATCTTTGCTGTCATAACCTCTGTGATCATATTTATTATTATAATCGAGCTTTTAAGGAAGAGAAGGCTTAAAGAAGAATATGCATGGTTATGGATATTAACCGGGCTTAGTATGATAATACTGGTAGTGTGGTATAAACCGCTTGTATTTATTACAAATCTGATCGGAGCGATAGAGCCCACTACCACTCTGTTTATCTTTTCAATACTCTTTCTTCTTGCGATATCAATTCATTTTTCTATTATAATCTCAAAATTAAGCCTTCAGGTTAAAGACCTGACCCAGGAACTCGCGATATTAAAAAGTGAATTTAAGGATAAAAAACACTGATGTTACGGAACATACTATAATAAATATATGACCAGTTACGCGAAGACGGAGAGGACAACCCGCATCTTAATTACGGTTTTTCTGGCTTGTGTTTTTATCCTCGGCATAATAAAGATTGAATCTTATGACGCCGGGACTCATCTCAGCCTTGGCAGGGAGATCGTAAACAACAGGGGCTTCCCGGATAATGAGCCTTTTTCCTATCCAAGCCTGAACAGGGTTTTTACCGATGTTGAATGGCTTTTTGATGTTGTTTTCTACCTGGCTTACGCGGCATTCAGCCTGTATGGCGTTATACTGCTTAAAGCCGCAATTGTAACAGGGGCTATTTATATACTTCTGAAGGATTCGCTTATTCCGGACAGGGAGCATATCGCTTCAATAGCGGTCTTAATATTCATTGTGTTTATGATCAGGCACAGAATTGTGGAAAGGCCGGATATAGCACTGATGTTCTTTCTGGCGTTTTTAATTTATTCGCTTAATGCTTTTGTTCATGAAGGCAAGAAGTATATATATATATTGCCCCTTACCCAGATAATATGGGTCAACATGCATCCGAGCACAGTTCTGGTCATAGTGCCTTTTAGCGCCTTTATAATCGGCGGCATTTTGCATCGGATACTGAACAGGAGATATAAATTAAAACTTCCGTTTACACCGACAAACAGGCAATTGGCGGTCATTATGCTGGTGTTCATGGCAGTACTGGTAGCTACCCTTTTGAATCCATATACTTCTTATTCGTTTTCCGCTCCAACGGAGATGATGTCAGGGACGAGCTGGTATGCTGATGAAATCACAGAGCTTCAAAAACCTCTCTGGAAAGATTTTAAGATGGTCTATTTCCTGACAGCTGCCATTATTCTTTCATTTTTTGTAAACATAAAAAGGATCTCGATAATTCATGTGTTTTTGGTGGCGCCATTCATTTATATGGCTTTTTCAGGATTAAGATTTATGTTTCTGCTTGGCATTGTCGGCGCACCCGTAATAGTCAGGAATATTGCGGCTCAGATAAAGATCAACGGCAAAGCGTGGCGAATTCTTAATGCAAGTCTTATTACAGTTCTTATTATCATTACGACACTCGCCTGCCTGGAGATCAAGCCTTTTACGACGCCGGGAAAGAAGTTCGGTTTTGGATACAATAATGAATATCTTCCTGAACTGGCGCTTCAGTATCTTGATAAAAGAAATATTTACGGCAGAATATTCAATGCCTTTCACTGGGGAGGTTATATAACGTGGAGGGATTTTCCAAAAAGGTCAGCCTTTGTGGATGGCAGGGGAAATATATCAAGGGAACTGCTTGAATCTCTTGATGTGGCAAGGACTCGGCCGAAACTTCTGGAGGAACTCCATGAAAAGTACGGATTTAATGTGGCACTCCTAAGCTATGTGCTTCTTGAGAAATTCTTCAGGGAAGTTGACATAGATATAGATTTTGGCCTTTCATCAAAAGACTGGGCGCTTGTGTACTGGGATGATCTGTCAATGGTGTATCTTAAAAGAGGTGACGAGTTTAAACATATAATTGAACAGGATGAATACCGCTATGTTGTACCGGCAAACGGCGCATCTGCAGTAAGGTCCAGACTGCATGATAAGAATTATCTGGAAGGTCTTATCAGTGAATTGAAAAGAAACATTAATGAAACAGGGTCGTCAATGGCATACACGTTTCTCGGATTCATCTATAACGATAAGGGGATGTATAAAGAAGCCATTGAAGCTCTGTCAAAAGTAGAGGACTATCCCATCATGAGCAACATATATAACGCGTATCAGGGGCTTGCTTTTGCTTACAGTAAGACCGGGGAGTATGAAAAGTCCATAAAATATTACAAAAAGGCCTTTAAATTAAAAAACGATGCTGTCATTCTACATAATATTGGGCTTGCTTATATGGAAATGAACGATAATAAAACGTGTATTAGATATCTTGAAAAAGCGCTGAAGATGAATAATCGTATTGTTTCCATATATCCTATTCTTATGTCTTTATATCAGGAAAACGATGATCAGATAAAATATAATGAAGCATTGTTAATGTATGAACAGGCAAAAAAAAATAATATGGGCGAGGAGCATTTTCAGAAGGGGCTTGCCGCATACATTGCAAAAAAACACAATCTTGCGCTTGAAGAGCTTAAGAGATCGATCGAGGTCAACCGGTTTAATCCGGCTGCGTACAATAATATAGGATATATTTATTACGATCTGGGCCTGTTTGATAGATCACATATGTATCAGAAACAGGCGCTTGATCTTGATCCTAATTACGCCAATGCGCACTATGGCATTGCCCTTGTTTTTTTGAAATGGAATGACAGGGGCAATGCCATATACCATTTTCAGGAATATCTGAGGATCGAGCCGAAAGGTTATTTTTCAAGGAAAGCAAAAAAAGAGATATTTAAACTGCAATCAGTAACAACAAATTAGTAATTTATCCGCCTAAAAAAGAGCAGTTCATAAGTTCAACGCAAAGTGGCTTTTAACATCTGAAATAGTCTATAATTTGAACTTGTGTATTTGTAAATAGTTCATAATATTATGGGTGGGGGGAAGGTCTTTATGGTGCTTAATGCCCCGAAATCAAAGAATATATTGTATTTAAAATACTAATAAGAAATTTGCGAACTTGTTTTTATTGTTTATCTAATATCAACTAAAACTTAATGTGAAACAGAATTCAACATTATATATTGGAATTATGGTTGTTATGTTAATGCTATTTCCGTATTTTGTCACTAACGCCATGGGAAGATATATTAGCGGTAGTATACAATTAACCTATCAGAATGGTGAGAGAGAATCAAATTCTCAGATTAGTTCACAATCGTCACTGCAACAAACATACAGACTAAACTACTCAAGGTATTTGTTACATCGAAATTTGCTCTCATATTCGTTAACCGGCGTGTATGCGCAGGAGGACAGGGAGTTTGACGGTTCTTCTTTTGAATCTGAATCTTTTGATTACAACATTCTTCTCGATTTTATTAGGGCAAGCGCGATGCCATTTAGTATTTCCGCGTACAGAAACACACAAAACGGTTTCAGTACTCTGAATACAGGAACGCCAATGCTGGAGCAGACAACAACGGGTTTTGCGCTAAGGGGCTCTGTGAAACTGAGAAAATATCCGACCCTCAAATACTGGGTGACACAGGATGATCGTGAAAGAACAGGGAGGAGTAAACTGGATGATAGGAGACGAGCACTGCATATGGACTTGAGCAAGAAATGGAAAAATGCAGATGCGAGCTTGAGCTATGATTATAGGAACACCCTTGACAGATTGACTGACAGTGAAACTGGTTCCCATACATTAAATTTACGCGCCCACTCAAATCACAGATTGTCAAGGGTTACGAGTCTGGAATTAAGCGCAAATGCGGGTTATGACACAGAAAGTGAAAATGCGAATATGGGAGCTTCATCTGTGCTTCACTACCAGCCGTCTTCCAAATTCTACGGCAAAAGCGGTACTACATTTAATTATGCTAATGATACTGCTGGATCAAATATAACAGTGAATAATAATACGTCTGCTGAATACAGGATTAGCAGAAATCTCCTGTCTAATGGAGGGATTTTTTTATCATCGAGAAGAGGTTCGCACGGAGAAAGTACTTCAGAGTCGGCGAGGGGATCATTGAGTTACTCAGCTACTCTTCCTGCAAAAATAAAATTTACCGCGCGTACAGGAGCCGGCTACGGAGCCTCTCAGGGAGAGACAAACAGTTCGCATTACAACGCTGATGTTCTTTCAAGCCTCGGCAAATCATTCCGGAGGATAAAGACATCTCTTAACACAGGCGCTGGCGCTTCATATACGAGTTCATCAGATAGTGACAGTACATACGCGTATAATGTGAACATAAATGGATCAAACAATTACATAAAAAGACTGCAAGCCGAAGCCAGTGGAAATTATTCTGTAATGAATCGAGCATCACTTGCTGATGAAAGGCATATTACGGGTAAAGGGAGTTTGAGATATGAGGTGCCGCTGGGCTGGAGGGCCAAAATGGGTCTGAGTGCAAGGGCATCAATTGAGCGCGGGGATACCAGCTGGGAGGTATACAGCGCTGGTCAGGATTTACATTTTGTTTTGTACAGGAACCTTAGCCTGACACAGGCTGCATCTTACAGGATTTCACCGACCTCAGATTCGACAGCTATTTCAGCCAATGTTGATATAAACTACAGAATAAGACGGATTTTCCTGACTGTGAGATATAATTGGAGTATGGAAGATAATCGGGATATTTCGACCACCTTAAACAGGTTGAAAGTCCAGGCTACAAGAAAATTTTAATAGAACTGTAGGCCAATAAATATTGTATCTTGGCAAATATTGATCTAAAATATAAACAATATGGCTGTTATGATAAATCGTAAAAAGATATACTTTGTAATACTGGTTTTTTTGTCCATTTTTATGTTGGGCATGAGTTCTACGAAAGAAGCGTCAAAAAAACCGCAGGAGAGAATGGTCTGGCCTCAGCCGCCGTATGAACCAAGGATAGAGTTTGTCAAAAGTATCAGCACTCCGGATGATATTGGAGCAAAAAAGAGCTTCCTGAAAAAGGCATGGCAGTTTATTGCCGGCAGGGATATTGAAAACAGGATACTAAAGCCGTTTGGAGTGTCCATTGATGATAAGGGCAAGATATACGTTACTGATACGGCTCTTCTGGCAGTACATATATTTGATATTAAGAACGGCAAATACAGCATTATAGAAGGAACAGACAAGGGCAGATTTGCTTCTCCTGTCAGCGCTGTTTCAGACAGTCAGGGTAACATTTATGTGTCTGATTCAGTTCAGAAGAAGGTATATGTGTTTTCCGGGAAGGGCAAGTATTTAAGGAGTTTTAAGCCTCCCCCGGGGCAGGACTCTTTTAAAAGGCCGACAGGGCTTGCGATCGACAATAAAAACAGCGAGATATACATAACAGATACTGTAGATGCCAGGATATATGTTTATAAAACCGATGGTACATATAAGTTTTCATTCGGTGAAAAAGGAGAAGAAGACGGACAGTTGAACCATCCTACTTTTATATACATAGCTGATGACGATAAATTATACATTGCTGACTCTCTCAATTTTAGAATTCAGGTCTTTGATAAGAAAGGAAAGTTTGTAGCGAAGTTTGGAAAACATGGTGACGGCACAGGTGATATGGGTAATCCAAGAGGAATTGCTATTGACAGTGAAGGAAATATCTATGTTGTTGATACCTTGTTCGAGGCTGTCCAGCTCTTTGATCTGTCAGGACAATTGCTCCTTGTATTCGGCAAGTCAGGCCGAAGAGTTGGCTCTTTTTTGCTGCCGGCGGGCATAGCTATTGACAGCAGGGATAATATATATGTAGCAGATGTATTTAACAGCAGAGTACAGGTGTTCAGATATCTAAAAACAGAAGAAAAACCCACTGCAGAGGAAAAAGAATGAAGATTCAGGGTCTTATGGCATGATTTTTGATATAATATTAAGTATATACCGGATTAATATGAAAATAATGACCATAAGAAGATATAAGCTGTATTTGCAATTGATAGTTATCTCTGCTATGACCGCTATTGCGTCTTTATCATGGGCAGTTGATGTGACTGAAGTAGATGTTGCATCTACAAAGCATAATCTCTCAGCAACCAGCACCGGCACTGTCAAGGCAGCATCAGAGACAAAATTATGTTCTTTTTGCCATGCCCCTCATAATGCTCAACCGGCTGAGCCTCTATGGAACCATAAATTAAGTACGGCGAGTTATACGATGTATGACAGTGAGTATCTGCAGAGAGTTGATTCTCCTGGTTATGCAGTTTCACCGGATTTGGGCACATTCCCGGCAGTTGGTTACAGGTCACGACTCTGTCTGAGCTGTCATGACGGTACAGTTGCGATAGGAAGTGTATATAACCTCAGTGGAAGTACTTATGACGCCGCCACCGGTACTTTTACAACAATAAGTATGACAGGAGTTAAGAATGGAACCGGTGAATTACTTGATGCGTCAGCAGGCAATCTTGGGATCAATCTCCAGGATGATCATCCCGTGGCGATCAAGTATGATGAAAATGCACAGATCAGTTTTGATACAGGCGGCCCCAGGTCTATTGAACTGAAATCCGGAGTAAGCAAACCTCCTGTACAGGGGATTGGCGGTACTTACTATGAAGTCAGGCTGTATAATTATTCAGGCGATTCATATGTCGAGTGCACCTCATGTCATGACCCGCATACCACTAACGAAAAGTTCCTTGTATTGAACAGCGGCAGTCTGGCACAGTCGATCAATGATATTTGTGACAGGTGTCATGAAAAAACAAACTGGGTTGGAAGTATTCATCAGACTGATGCTACGGCAATAGACGATCCGGTGGCTGAGACACAGCCCATTCCGGACGGTACACCGGATACAGTAGCTGAGGCTGGATGTGCGTCATGCCATAAAGTTCACAGTGGGGGAGGTTCTCCCTATTTATTAAGAAAGGCTGAGGAGGACACGTGTTTTTATATAAGCGGTATTGCATCGACATCGTGTCATGGATCCGGAGTGGGTGTTCCAAAAGAGTTGAAAATTTATGATATGTTTCAGACGTTTTACAAACATCCTGTTGATGCTCTTCCACCTGTAAGGCATACTAACCTTGATGTTCTTCAGATTGGCGTCTCGTATGATGCCGACGATCTCAGATGGGACCTTGGCAATGAGCATGCGGAATGCGTAGACTGCCATAATCCTCATCAGACTCTCAAGGGAACTCATGTTTCTGCAGTCAATCAATGGTATCCTCAGTTACCGGATGCATCGACGAATGATGTTTCAAATGCCCTTCTGGGAGTTACGGGAGTTGATCATCCAAATGATGATCCTTTATGGAGTGATATTGCTTTATCTTCTTACAGAACAATGAACAGCGCGGATAAAGAGTACCAGATATGCTTTAAATGTCATTCATCGTACGCCATCAGAAATTTAGGTTCGCCCGATACGATCTATACTACTGGATCAGGAGCTGTCATAACTGATCAGGCATGGGAATTCAGCAGGGGCAATAAATCAGCCCATCCTGTGAGGGTCACATTGAATAACATGCTCACCGGTACTGCCGGAGCGTCATTCCCCGGTTCATATCCTCCTAAAGCGCTTACAGATGCTCAGATGAGTACGCCATGGAAAAGTGAAGGTGATCAGACAATGTATTGCTCAGACTGTCATGGCGCCGAAAGTGAGGACACTACTGACCCTAGAGGACCGCATGGCTCAAACTCAAAATATATGCTTAAGGGCCCAAACCAATACTGGCCACTCAGAAACGACGCACAGCTCTGGAAGTTGAGCGATAAAGACAGTTTTACTTCATACGGCGGCCTGTTCTGTAAAAACTGTCACCCTCTGTATCCCGGTGGAAGCGAGACCGGCTGGTACAATAATGTTCATGAAGTAAGCTCGGGCGGCGGTGGCGGCGGCGGCGGGAGTGGCCACCAGAACCAGACTTGTGTTACGTGCCATATAGCTGTGCCTCATGGAGCAAAAAGGTCACGTCTGATCGGATACGGGACTAATGCTGCGAACCCTGACCTTGACCCGTACAATTACGGCGGTAACAGCCTTAAAATAACTGCGTTTAAAAAAGCCGCGACCCCTGGAGGCTATGTGAAAAGCGGCATGGGTAATAACAACTGTTCCACGCAGGGAGTTTCAGGGTGTCACGGCGGGTCAGTCACAGATTCTGATCCATAATACCTCACTACTGCGTGAAATACCGCCTCGCTGAGTGTTTTCACTAATTTCCATAACAGCCGTATAAAGCCAACGCATTGAATTATCGGAGATTTCCCGAGCTGATTTTAAGGGTTTTCATGTAGGGATATTTTAAAAGGCAAAGTTTTTTTTGAGCTTTAACTCCTCTGGCTTGAAAATTGCAGCAATGTTCAGTGGAGGGTTATAATTCAATGACATCAGCGAAAGAAATTAAGGCTTTGGTTATCGATGATGAAGAGCTGATAAGGTGGTCACTGCAGACAGCGCTGAAAGGGCTGGATCTGTCTGTTGATGTTGCTGAAAGCGGTGAGCAGGCGTTAAAGATGCTGAAGTCATCCCGTTATGACATAATTATCACTGATCTGAAAATGCCGGGCCTGGACGGACTTGAACTGCTCGCGGAGATCAGGGCGTCAGGCATTAAGTCGATAGTAATACTTATTTCGGCATATTTGTCGCACAGTACGATAAAGCAGGCTTCGGAATACGGCGCTTTTAAATGCGTGGATAAACCATTTGGAATGGAAGACTTTCTTGGAGTTGTAAAAGACGCTGTGGATCACCGTGAAGTCGCTCTGCAATAGACTCAATTATGGGACGCTGCCGGGAGATGATCATTTAAGGGGCGGATTAATCAAAACAGAATCATCTTTGTTACTTTCTACGATGACCCTGCCTCCTGAAACTGACATTTTACCCTCGGAAAAAAGCTTTATCGCGTACGGGAATATCCTGTGCTCCTGCTCAAGTATTCTTTCTGAAAGACTCTCTTCTGTATCAGCGTCATAAACAGGCACAGCGGCCTGAATTATTACAGGGCCTGTGTCAACTCCTTCATCCACAAAATGCACAGTGCATCCTGACAGACGCACGCCGTAATCCAGGGCCTGTTTTTGTCCGTGAAGTCCGGGGAAAGAAGGTAAGAGGGCAGGGTGAATGTTCATAATCCTGTTGCGGAATTTTTCAATAAGAGTTTTACCTACAACTCTCATAAATCCCGCGAGTATTGTAAGCTCTACTCCTCTTTTCATCAGCTCGCCTGCGATCTCTGCGTAATATGAGTCGTTGTCAGGAAAATCCTTTTGCCGCATAACAATTGATTCAATCCCGCTATTTTTCGCCCTTTCAATCGCATACGCATCATTATTATCCGTAATAAGCACGGCGATTTTCGCCTTAAGATAGCCGGAGTCGATGCTGTTGATTATCGACTGAAAATTTGAACCTCTTCCTGATGCAAGAACACCGATGGTTAACATATGTTTAAGCTCATAGCTGATAGTTTATAGCTCATAGCAAAAAAGACATAACTGATAACCGACAGCAAATTATTTTGTTTATCCGTACTATGAGCCATGAGCTATGAACTTTGAGCTATTTGTTATGCGTACGTTACTCCCCTTTTCCCCTTTTCTATATGTCCTATAATATGCGCCTTTTCACCGGCAGACCGCAGTTTATTCAGAACACCCGCTGCATCGGCCTCTTTAACAACAAGCACGAAACCGATCCCCATGTTAAAGGTTCTGAACATTTCTTTATCAGATATTCCGCCTTTTTTCTGAATAATGCTGAATATTTTCTGTTCTCCCGGCCGTGCTGATTGACTATTTCCTGAGCAATGTCGGTGATATAAGTCCCCCGA
>VAPA010277006.1_pt1 | contig 14350 bp, 10 predicted proteins | sample 3395041 | NCBI WGS metagenome assembly VAPA01 (sample SAMN08290432, study PRJNA428436) | hydrothermal vent metagenome | isolation source: Deep-sea hydrothermal vent chimney | place: Indian Ocean: Southwest Indian Ridge | depth 1973 m m
AATACCGCATGTATAATATGTCCTGAGAACAGGGGAAAAAGCAGTGGATAAGTCAAGCGAATCAAAATTTCAAACACGGGAAGAATATGAAAAATGGAAAGCCGATAGAATCAGCGGTAAGACGGCAAAATCACAAAAGCAAATTGAAGAGGAAAACGCCGGCGAAATCAATATCCATTATCATTTAATTTCATATTTTATGCAGTTTCTTGCTGTTTGCGCTTTTTTTACCGGTGTTGCATTTCTTCTGTCTCTGATTGTACATCTGTTCGGTGACGTTTCTTCGAATACATTTGTGAGAGCCGCATTAAACGTCAAAGATTCCGTATCTTCACTTCTCGGCATTGTCGTTCCGTCAAAAATAATGGAAAAGGAAATAACAGGGTGGATTGTAGTTACCATCGCTTTTTCTCTGGGCTATATGTTCATGGGCCAAAAATGGAGTTTTAAGACAAAAGCCACCCTGGTAACCATGAAAAAAGATTACGATAATACGAAGGGAAAGATGAAGCTTTCAGATAAAGCGGCGGTTCTCTCTCCTATGGAGAACAAATTTGAGACTGTTAATGTTTCAAATAAAAAAGAGAGGGAGGCGCTGCTGGCGCTGTTTGCCAAGACAAAGAAAAAGATCGATGAAGCCAGCAGGGACCTCACATTTCTTGCAATTAATATTGTAGACCCGGACGGCATAAAACAGAATGAAGAAAGCGGGATAGTAGAGCGCGATTTTTTGGAATATAAAAAATATGTAGATAATAAGATAAGGGCAAACGGTGCCCTGAAATCAGCCTGGACCGCTGACGGAGCTATGATCTGTTTCTCATCAGTTGATACCGCAGTAAGAACAGCGGTAGAGATAATTTCGGGACTGGAAGGTTTTAATAAAAACATTAAGTCAATAAAGAAGGATTTTAGAGTATGCTGCGGCATAAATTCCGGGGCTGCGTATTATGATGACTCCATACCAATGGAAGAAATGAGTGACCGGGTGATCGATGTCGCCGGGCATTTGCAGAAATACGCTTTACCCAACAGTATCTGGATGTCGGAAGCGGCCATCGAACTCATGCGGGACAGTGAGGGGTTTATTCCGGCTGATAAGGTTGTCGACGGGTATCAGGTGTACGAGTGGAAATCCGGAGACGAGTCGTTTCCTGTAAACCCGTGCGCAACTTGACGGAATCTGTTCCCTGCTGTTTTTTACTGCGTTCCTATCTGTTTTTTGATGCGGGCAACAATATTGTAACGCACGATCTTATTGTCAAGCCCCACTCTTGAAATGCCGAGCACCTTTGAAGCCCTGAGCTTATTCCCTCCAGTTTTCTTGAGTGCCTCGTTGATGCAGCGGATTTCCAGCTCACGCACCCTGTTAGGCAGAGATTGTGACGGATGCAGATTAAGGTCCTGAAGACCCTGCCGCCAGCGCTGTATGTTATGAGAACAGTTCCTGAGGGTTATTTGTTCTCCTTCGGGAGTAAGGGCCAAAAGACGTTCGATTTCGTGATGAAGCTGACGCACATTGCCCGGCCACGGATATGCTTCAAACAGGTTTAGTACATCGGAAGAAAAGCCGGTAACTTTCTTGTCAAAGTGCCGGCTTACTTTATCAAGAAAATACATGGTTAAAGGAATTATATCTTCCGGTCTCTTCCTTAATGGGGGCAGGTAGACATCTACTGAAAAGAGCCGGAAAAAGAGGTCGTTCCTGAAACGGCCTTCTGATACTCTCTTGTGCAGGTCTCTGTTCGTTGCACTGATAATGCGAAGGCTGTAGCGGATTACCCTGTTGTTACCCAGCCTGCTGCCTTCCCCTTCCTGGATTGCGCGGAGAAATTTCGGCTGCATGACAAGCGGCATATCGGCAATCTCGTCCAGGAACAGAGTCCCTCCCCTGGCTTCCTCAAATCGCCCTTTTCTGGCTGACATCGCTCCTGTGAATGCCCCCTTTTCATAGCCGAAGAACTCACTCTCCATGAGGTTTTCGGGTATGGAAGCGCAGTTGACTGACACAAAAGGATTGTCCTTTCGTTCGCTTTTGCTGTGGATCATGCGGGCAATGTGCTCTTTCCCGGTGCCGCTTTCCCCGTGTACCAGAACGTTTACAGGAGTTGTACTCAGTGTCTGCACCGTTTCAAGAATATTCTTCATTAGCGGGCTTTCGGCGATAAATTCAGAAGACGCATCCTCCTGATCGTAAAGTTTTTTAAAGTCTTTGTTCAGGCGGTTCGATAACTGCAGAATTTCGTCATTCAGAACTATGTTTTCGATTGCCATTGACAGATACCTCGCGATTTCCTCAAAAAGAATCCCGTCCTGCAATGTAAATCCTTTTCCGTTTTTTCTATTTAGAACCTGCATTGCCCCTGTTACACGTTTTTCCACTATGCTGTGGATCGGCGAACATATGAGGTTCCGTACCCTGAAACCCGTACTTTTCGCGGCGGTGTGGTGATAACCCGGGGTCTTTGCCGCATTATTTTCAATAAGAAGCCTGCCGGAGGAAATCACCTTTCCAACAAAACTTCCTTCGCGCGGAGCCTTGATCTCTTTCTCCTTCAGGGCTGTGCCGAATTTGAGCCAGATCGTATCCATTCCCGGTTTCACAAGAAAGATACTGCACCGTTCAGCGTCCAATATCTTCGGCACGATATTAACAAAGAACCTGAGAAGCGATTCATAGTCATGAACGGTCCATGACCGGTTTACCTGCTCAAGCCTTACTCTGAGACTGCGCAGTCTCCGGGCTGTTCCGTGCGGGACATCCACAAGCTATCCTCCTTTTTAGCTTAGCAAACAATGTATGCATATAGTAAACTTTCTTGGCAACAGCTGTCAATAGGCTTAAAATCAATCAGTTACATGCTTTATTGTTAGGGGTTTGCATAGAATGTTGTGTGAATTTTACCCAAAAAAAAGAACGGTTCATATGCGTTAATTTGCCTCAACCTATTGAAATGTCTAGATTAATTGTAAATCAATAATGTTTGGCACGGTTCTTGTTATTAAATATTGAGTAAGGAGAAGAACGCTATTATTTAGATCGGGACTAAAAAATGAAACTATTAAAGCATTCACAAAGATCAGAGTTAACCTATGCGGAATATGACGAGAATTACCCTGTTGTTGCCGCGGAATTGATAAAAGAGATAGCTGCAGTATCAGACATTTTCGACGTAGAGCATATCGGCAGTACAGCTGTTCCCGGGAGCTGTGGAAAGGGAATTATTGATCTTATGGCATTGTACCCCGAGGGAAAGCTCGAAGAAACCAAAGAAATTCTGCTGTCTATAGGGTTTTGTAAGCAGGGTGATGAATTTGCCTGCCAGTGGCCGGAGGACAGGCCTATGTATTTAGGCATTTACAATTTCAAAGGAGAATCATTTACAGTTTATATACATGTTTTGAAAAAAGATAACGAGGAAGTTCAGAGATTCCGGACATTTCGTGAACGTCTCAAGAGAGACCCTGACCTTCTTAAGGAATACTGTACCGCCAAGGAATCTCTAGTATCTGAAGGGATCAATGACTCTGATGAATACACAAAAAGAAAAGGCGTGGTCATCAGCAGGATCCTCAACTGTCCGGATTAACAGCCGCGGCAACGGTCTAAATCTTCCATATAAACCTCATTTCCCGATAATCCGTTCATTCGTATTTGTTATAATAATAATACTGGCAGGTAGACCGGTCTAAGTATCAATTTACCGCGGAAAACGTATGTTAATTATATGAATTTATTTGCAATTTCAGTTTTATCTGTATGTATAACCAGCATTGTATTAGCCGCAGTAACGCTAATTTCCGGCAAAACAAAGCTTCACCGGCAGCTACTGCTGTTTAATCTCGCGTTATCAGTATGGGGCGCCGGCCTGTTTGTCGTCGGGATAGCGGATTCTGCCGCCGCTGCGCTCTTGGGGTGGAAAATTGCGCATATTGGAGGTTTCTTTATTGGGCCTTTATTTTTTCATCTCGTGGCATATCTTATCGGCATTCGGCGCAGGAAACTGCTTATTTTTGGATATTCACAGGCAGTTTTTTTTATTCTCGTCAGCCTGACCACAGGATATATTTTCAATAAAACAAGAATAGTTTCAGGTATATTTTTTATCGAAATAAACCCCTACTATTTTTTGGGATTTGTTTTTTATGCTCTGTTTGTGATTCTTAGCTACTATGAACTCTTCAGGTTTCTCCCCAAATCGCAAGGCTTCAAACGCACACAGCTCCTGTACATAATTTTTGGCTTTATGACAGGTTTTTTAGGCGGGTCCGTCACGTTTCTGCCGATGTTCCATATAGACGCGTTATATCAGTTTGGAAATTTCGGCATATCTTTGTACGTATTTGTTCTCGGTTACGCTATCCTCCGCAATCGACTGGTAGACATACATCTTGTCTTCAGAAAAAGCCTCGTTTACTCCATTTCTGCCGGAGTTTTAACAGGCCTTTTTATCCTGCTCGTGCTTTTCATGACTGAAATGCTCTCTGATCTTGCAGGTATAAGCTCTTTTTCCATTACGGTTGTTTCCGCACTTGTTATCGCGACTCTTTTTAACCCGATCAAGAACAGGGTCCAGCTGTTAATAGACAGAATATTTTATAAGATATCATATGACTACTACATGGTAATACAACAGGTAGGCCGTGAACTTGTATCGACAATCACGTTAAAACATGTTTATGAGATCATTGTAGAGCCGATATATTCAATATTAAAACTGAAAAGCGCTTATCTGCTATCAAAAGAAAACAGTCATTTCAAAGTGGTTTATTCAAGGCAGTTTAAGGCCGTGCCGTCTGACCATGACATTAGGCATCCCGGGGAAATTTCTTCAGAATCTCAGCTTGTCAGACTCCTTAACGACAGAAAAGAGATCCAGTTTAAAGAAGAACTGAGGCAGGAGACCGGGCAATACAAGGCAGATAATATCGAAAGAGAATTAGGACCCTATATGGGGGAAGTAGTAGTTCCAATATTTATAGACAGCGAATTGACTTTTTTGATGATATTTGGAGAAAAACTTTCGGGGGATATGTTCTCCGACGAGGATATTCAACTATTAAGTACCATCGCTAACCAGGGCGCGATCGCCCTGAAGAACGCCCTGCTTTACGACGCGGTGGAGAAAAAAGTTGAAGAAAGGACCAGCGAATTAAGAGCATCGCAGGTCCAGTTAGTTCAATCAGAAAAACTTTCCGCAATGGGGCAGCTCGCCGCGGGCCTCGCGCATGAACTGAACTCGCCCCTGTCAGGACTGGTATCGCTGATTAAACACTTCAGGGGAAAAGCAGCGATAGAATCGGAGGAATATAAGGACTTGACTCTTATGTTCAACTCCTGCAGGCATATGGCAAAAATAGTCAAGGATTTCAGTTCCTTTTCCAGAAAGTCAGAGGGCGAATTTTCAGACCTTGATCTGCAGGAAGTAATTGAATCTACATTGAGTTTGATTGGTAATGAGATAAAACAAAAGAAGATCGAGCTGACAAAGGAATATAACGGGAAACTCCCCGGGATAAGGGGAAATATAACCGAACTGCAGCAGGTGGTTCTAAATATTATTGTCAATGCCGTAGATGCAATGGAGGATAGGGGCAGGCTTATTATCCGGACGGAAGTTGAGGCTGATGAAAGGCATGTTAAAATGATATTTATTGATAATGGAAGCGGGATACTCAAGGAAAATATTGACAGAATATTTGATCCGTTCTTTACAACAAAGGCGTACGGTAAGGGTGTGGGTCTTGGTCTTTCCGTGTCTTATGGTATTATAAAAAACCATTCAGGGGAAATTAAGGCTGAGAGTGAGTTTGGCAAGGGGGCTAAAATCACGGTTTCACTGCCGGCAATTCATTAATGGGGAAAATAATGATATTGTTAATTGATGATGATGAAATTGTTCTTGTCGGCTGGCAGAGAGAGCTGGAGTCGTCCGGATTCACGGTTAGAACGGCTGAAAGCGGCAGCAGGGCCATAGAAATAGCCAAAGAAGAGAAGCCCGCTGTTGTCATTACTGACCTTGTGATGCCGAATATGAATGGTGTTGAGGTCTGCAAAAAAATAAAAGAAATGCATCCTGACAGCCAGGTCGTTCTCATTTCCGGACACCCTGAAGAAATAAAAAGAAATCAGATAGACTTTGTCCGCGCGGGAGGAAGAGAAGAGTTTTTACGGAAGCCCCTTCTTGATAATGAGCTGATAGAAGTTGTCAATAAAGTAATAAAAGAACGTCAATGATTGATTCCCCGTAATGTCAGCGAAAAGCTGACCCCCGGAAACCTGTATTATCCTCCTCTATGAATTTACGGGATGTAATAATATTGAAATTCCCGGCTAATTCTGAAATCATTAAGGATATCTGAGTATGCGGCTTTTTTATTCCCGGAAGGTACGCTTGACATGTTAAAACTTAAAATGCATAAAATAACGGTTTGGGCAATCTTTATGATTATTGCCGGGGCATATACGATAATGGCATTCAAATATCCTATTGCGTATATGAATGCTACATATGAGGACCTTATAGGTGAATGGACCCAGGTTTACTTTTTTCTGATGGTCCTGCTCTTTTCTGTCAGGGCGTCAATTTCCCTGCCGCGCTACCGATTTTTCTTTATTGTGCTGGCTCTTTCGTGTTTCTATGTGGCGATGGAGGAGATATCATGGGGACAGCGTATTTTCGGATGGTCTTCGCCGGATCTTTTTCAAAAACATAATCTGCAGGGGGAAACCAATCTCCATAATTTTGTAACAGGGCCGTTCAGCACAACCATCAAGAATGTTATGGAATATCTTTTGACCGTTGGATTGATTGTTTACGGCCTGCTTTATCCCCTGGCGCTGAAACTGCGCTGGAGGCCGGCTGACCGGCTGGATGCTAAAGGCCTTGCGGCCCCGCCTTTATACCTGTGGCCTGTTTTTATTACTGCCGCTGTACTTGAATTAGGCCGGTTTAATTTTAACGAGCCTGAACTCGCCGAGTTATTGCTGGGTTTTGCCCTGGCAGTTATGACCGTTCAGTATGTGTTTTCGCAGGCCCGGAACCTTGATATCCATAATTCCTCATCATGGGCGGGTAAGGACTCAAAGCACCTGATGCTGACCGTCCTTGCAGGGGTGCTGGTTGTTCTCGGTCTTTCTGCTGCAACAACATATCTTGTTCAGTCCTCTCCTGTGAGAAGGGCGGCAGTTGAACAGCGATTTGAGAACGGTGTTGAAAAGTTCGCGCGGCGCTACGTTTATTACGAACAGTGGGAAACAGCTTTATATCTATACGGTAAACTGCTTGCTGTCAGACCCGGGGATACAGCGCTGATCAGGGAAATAGCGGATGTTTATTCAAAAAGCGGCGACAAAGATAAATTCAGGGAGTACTGCAGCCGTGCCCTTGCGATAGACCTTAAACGCTATGATAAATATCCTGAAAGGGCCTCTGTTAACCGCTCGCTCGCCCAGACCTATCATCTGATGGGGGATAAGAATAATGCGGCCGTGTACCTGAGGAACGCCCTGAACATAGGCCTTGAGCGAATTGCCGAACACCCGGACAGCGCCAATGCCGCATATTCACTTGGACGGACATATGAACTGATGGGACGGTTCAGCGATGCCTTTGAGCAGTTCTCAAGGGCAGTTGAACTTAATCCGGCAAATAAAGAATTCCGAGCTGCTTATTATCGGGCAAGGAAAAAAATATAAGTATTTATGGCCTTCTTACTGCCTGCGAAGTATTACCCTGTTTGACATAGTAATTTATACCTGTTTACAATAATAGTAGAACCTCTAACAATTTCTGACTTATAGATTTTTTATAAAAGGGAGGATTTATGAGAAAGATTATTCCTGTTGTTCTTTTGCTTATGGTTTTTATGCTGTCAGGCTGTTTAATATTTTTCGTCATCCAGCCGGCAGATACCCCAAGCGGTACAAATATCAATATTGAGGTAATGCTCATGGCATGGAGTGTCGGTTCTCTTTCTGATGCCCCTGTCGGCTGTATCGCGATCCCTGATACATGGACCGTTATTTCCGCGACATATAACGGAACATATGACGGGACAAACCCTGTAACTGCCGGCCCTGAGACACCTAACCCAGCTGATAGCGGATACATGACCACAACTTATCCAACACCAGGCTATACCTGGCGGTGCTATACAGGGCCGACCCATGTTTATACGAATCTTGCGAATGGCAGTATGCTCTTTGACGTGAATGTGCCTGTAGCTGCAAACGGCACATATACCCTACGGTATTCAATAGGTATGGTTCTTGGCACGCCGGACATGACAATGGTAGATAAGTTAATTGAGGTAAACGGCACAGCCAGTTATCTTGACAACTGGAAGGTTCAAAGCCAGCCAGGAGATTATTCGTTTCTTTATGCTGTAACCCATGGAGCCGGTATTTTTGCTGCAGTGGGGTTTGATGATATCAGTGTCAGTGGTTTGGTCATAACCTCGCCTGATGGAACAACGTGGACACCACGGAACTCAACTATCACAGAGGCCCTTAATGGAGTAACCTATGACAACAGCACATTTGTTGCGGTTGGAGACAATGGAGCAGTCATAACCTCGCCTAATGGAACAACGTGGACAAGTCAGAACTCGAATTCGGCATATGACCTTTATGGAGTTACCTACGGCAGCAGTACTTTTGTTGCAGTGGGGTTTGATAGTGTTAATGGAGAGATCCTAACCTCGCCGAATGGAACAACATGGACACCACGCACTTCAGGTACAACAAATATCCTTTGGGCAGTTACCTATGGCAACAGCACGTTTGTTGCTGTTGGAGACAATGGCACGGTCTTAACCTCGCCTGGTGGAGTGACATGGACAACACGGAACACAAATTCGGCATATGACCTTTATGGAGTTACCTACGGCAGCAGTACTTTTGTTGCAGTGGGGTTTGATAGTGTTAATGGAGAGATCCTAACCTCGCCGGATGGAATAACGTGGACAACACGTGTCTCAGGTACACCAAATGCCCTTAATGGAGTTGCCTACGGAGACGGCACCTTTGTTGCGGTTGGAGGCGAGGGTGAAATAGTAACCTCGCCTAATGGAATAACGTGGACACAAAGGAGTTCCGGAACATCGCATCTTCTTTGGGGCATAGTCTCAGGCTCATTTGTTGCAATTGGTGAGCCGTTTGATCCCGGTCCTCAGCCCGGCACTGTGATCCTTACGACCTCAGCACCTGGAGGCGGTGGAGGCGGCGGCGGTGGCGGCGGAGATAGTGGAGGCGGAGGCTGTTTCATAGCAACAGCGGCATACGGCAGTTACATGGCTGATGATGTAATGGTCTTAAGGCAGTTCAGGGATGAATATCTTCTGACAAATTCAGCGGGCAGGGAATTTGTAAGGTTGTATTACAAATATTCGCCTCCAATAGCTGACTATATTGCACAGCATGAATTACTAAGGCTGGCAGCAAGGGCAATGCTGACACCGGTTGTATACAGTGTAAAATACCCGCTTGCAATAGTGCTGATCATGCTGATGGCCGGCCCGGCAGTAATGATAGTGAGGAGACGGGTCAGAAGTTGATATGATGGACAAGACTTAGTAACAATAAACAAGGCGGGTTTAAAACCCCGCCTTTATTTTTTTGACAGGTCCTCTTTGAGTTTTTCAATTTCTTTTTTTAATTCCTTCATCTTCAGTTCCCTGCCGACAGCTATTGTGTAAAAAGATTCCAGTTCGTCCATACGGCTCTTTATTTCTTTTTCCATTCTTTTTCTGTCGGTTATGTCCTCACCGGAACTCAGGGTGCCTACAATATTCCCTGAGGCGTCTTTTAATATTGTATTATGCCAGGCGATCATCCGCTGAAACCCGTCATAAGGCACTATTAGATTTTCATAATATCTGGCTGACTTGACCTCGCCGGCCATTAATTTCCTGAATACCTTCCTGGTATTTTCCCTCATTGTTTCCGGGATAAAGGTTTCAAACCAGTTCTTTCCTACAATGTCTTCCTCCCTGCCGCCAAGCACCATTCTTCCCTTCTGATTGATGAGGCTTACCTTCTCGTCCGAATCAATTACAATAAGCATTATGTCAGCGATATCAAAATAATTTTCAGCCTTGCTCCGCTCTTTCTGCGCGATAGCCTCTGTTTTCCTGAGGTCGGAAATGTCTATCCCCATACCGACAAGATAGTTTTTGTCTTTTATCTGCATACGGTGGCCGGAGAAATAAAAGGGGGTCCGCTTACCGCTCTTTGAGATCAGATGAGCTTCTGCGCTGGATTGGCCGCTGACAAAGGTCTCGTTGATCCGTTCCTCAATGACCTTCTTATCTTCTTCATCGAAAACGTCGAGAGGGTGCAGTTTAGAGATCTCCTCAGGACGGTATTCAGTGACGATCTCAAGATTCCTGTTCCACCGGATAAAGTTCCCCTCGTCGTTGAAAATGTAGAAAATACCGGGTAGGCTGTTGATCGTGGCATTGTAGAAATTTTTTTCATTTATAAGTTCGTCTATTTTTTTTGGTTTGTCATCGTCCATGAGCGTTCCCCGGTGTATATACTTATCTGTATGAAAAGTATAACAGAATCAAGGGCTGAGTCAAGAAAGAATATTTATGTTTCCTTGCAGGAAACCTCAATGCAGTGAAAACAGACTATCTAATTCGCTCTCTAATCGCTCGCTATTCATTGGCAGGTAAGCCACCGGGTGGGGAATGCCTGGAATTTAATGCGCCGGGCATCTGCTAAGGCACTGCCCGGACCCGGATAAAAAAAGACAGGGGAATGTTAATATATACTCTGCGAAAGGGCATTATATTGATTGCATTACGCAAAAAATATAAAATTAACACATCATGATCGAACTGCATTTTACAAGAACCAACGGGCCTGTTGACGATAAGATCGATGAATTGATCCGTCTATCCGGCGGCATCCGTCATTCCGGCCTTGTCCGCGAGATGATCCTGGCGGCCCTTAAGGCGGGACAGGAAGAGTCTGAAGCTGCAAACCTTAAGCTCATGAGAACAACCATGAAGGAAATGCGTTTTACCGGAAAGGTTTTCGGGCCGTATAAAAATGTAAAAAAAGTTACTGTTTTCGGTTCAGCCCGTACAGAGCCTGATGAACCGGTCTATGATATGGCTCGTCAGTTTGGAAGAAAACTGGTGGAATCTGGCTATATGGTCATAACAGGGGGAGGCCCGGGTGTTATGCAGGCTGTTAATCAGGGGGCAGGGCCGGAACATTCCTTTGGCGTCAACATCGAACTTCCTTTTGAGCAGACGCCGAACCCCGTGCTTATGGGGAATCCCCGTCTTATAACGTATAAGTATTTTTTTAACCGCAAAGTCGCTTTTGTCAAGGAAGCGGATGCCATTGCTCTTTTCCCCGGCGGGTTCGGCACTCTTGACGAGGCCATGGAAACCCTCACACTTGTTCAGACAGGAAAACGTCAGCCTTTACCGCTTGTGCTTATAGATGAGCCGGGGGGGACTTACTGGGCAAAATGGATCAAATTCTTCAGAGAAGAACTGCTCTCAGAGGGATATATACATGAGACTGACTTCAACCTGTTTCAGAGGTGTGACTCTGTAGATGAAGCTATTGAGAAGATCAATCTTTTTTATCGCCGTTTCCACAGCATCAGGTATGTTTATAAAAAGCTCGTTATTAGACTGTCTTCGGGTGTAGACGCTGATTTCATAGAAGAACTTAATAAAAGGTTTTCTGATATTCTTGTGCCGGGCGGCAAAATTTACCTGTCAGGGCCCCTTGAGGAAGAAAGGGACGAACCGGATATAGCCGACCTTCAGAGGCTGATAATTGATTTTGACTTAAAGAACAACGGCAGGCTCAGGCACCTTATTTACGAGATCAACAGTCACTGACGGCAAAGTAAGCTGTTTTATTAATGAGAACCTCTGAAAAAAGCAGGTCCGGCCTGAAAAAAGCCCTGTATTATTTCATATCCGTATGCGCTGTCCTTTTTGTTTGTCTCTTTATCCTGATATATTTTCTTGTCAGGAGCCCCTCTTTTTCAGACCGTATCGAGAAAATAATAAACGCTCGCTCAGAAATGCCGGTTGAGATCGGATCAGTGTCATTAACAGCAGGCGGCCGTCTCGCAATAAAAGACCTGGTCCTGAAAGAAAGTGAAACAGCAGGGCCGGTCATAGTTGTTCCTTATGTTGAGATCAGGATCAACCCGTTCTCTCTGCTTAAAAAGAGTGTGGACAAAATAACAATAAGAAAACCGAAACTCTTTATAACACTGCACAAACGCGATGAAAAACTTAAGACAAAAACAGGCAAGCCCTCTTTTCCGTTTTCTATTAAAAAGATCTTAATAGAAGACGGCGAGGTCACGGTACAAAATAAAGAAGGAGAGATATTTCGTTTAAGCGGTCTTGATCTGACATTTTTAGAGACGTCCGGCGGAAAAGCAGAAATATCAGGAGGCGGCAGTTTTTATCATCCGGTATTTAAAGAAGAAGAACAGGTAATTGTTTTTCAGGGGCTGATCGATATTGAAGAGTTTGAATTTGATATTACAAAGGCCTCATTATCTTCACGTGTAGCAGGCGTGACAGATATCAGGGGACAATTGGGACTGTTCCCGCTCAGAATGCGGGTTGAAACAACTACCAGTAATATTGATCTTAAAAAAACCGGGCAGATATTCGCGGGTCTTCTGGATGAAAAGGGGATTGCCGTAGACGGAACAGGGTCTCTGCGTTCTGCTGTTTCAATAGTTTCGCCTGAAGGGGCCGGCCCGGAGGTGTCTGCCACTGTAAACGCGGATATTAAAAACGGAGGCTTTTCCTCTTCTGACGGTTCCATGGCCGGCGAGGGCATATCAATTAACTTATCAGGCGATTTCAGGTACTTAACACAGAACAGCACAGCGGAATTCTCTATTGATACCCGGGCGTCAGGATTTGAACTTTTGGCAGGAAGTTTCTACGGCGACTTTAGCAGCCGGGACCTTACTTCTTCTATTCACGGGAAGTACAATATGGATGATGGTTTGCTCAGGATAACTGACTCTGATCTTGGTATTTCTGATATCGGAACCTTAAGGATGTCCGGTAAGATATCCAGTCTGACAGAATCGCCCACCCTTGATGCAGAGCTGGATATGGCAGGCCTTACTAACAGCAGGGCATATGATTTCTTTATACGGGAGACATTTCAGGAAAGATTTCCTTTTCTTTCGCGCCTGGAATTAACAGGTACGACATCATTGGCACTGGCAGTGAAAGGTACACGGGAAAGGTTCCATGTTAACGGGAAAATAGATATCAGTGATACAGACATACTGGACAAAGACTCTGGCATGTCTGTCAAGGGTATTAATCTGGTTCTGCCTGTTGATGTGTCTTATCCCGAAGTGTCCGAGGTAGGCGACATAGAGCATTTTGGTTCTTTGATTGTGAAGAGCGTTTCAAAGGATGATTTCCATATCAGTGAGCTTAAGGCTTTTCCTGCTGTATGGCAGAATTCTCTTGTTTTTAAAGAGGATATCTCAGTACCTGTCTTTGGCGGAAAAGTAAGGTTTGAAAATGTAAGCTACAGCCAACTCTTTAGCCCAAAAAGAAAACTGGCACTGTCTGTTTATTTAGACAATATTTCTCTGGACCAGCTCAGTTCGGTTTTGAAATTGCCAGAGTTCAGCGGAACACTTACCGGTGTGATCCCTAAAGCAAGCCTTGCGGGCAGCAGTTTTAACACAGACGGCACAATTACAATGGAACTTTTTGGAGGGACAATGGATATGAGCGGCCTGGCAATTAATAATGTATTCGGCCCTGTCCCTTCCATTAAAGCATCTATAGAGATCCGGGAGATAGACCTTGGCAAACTGACCGATACGTTTGAATTCGGACATATATCAGGAATACTTCAGGGCCACGTAAAAGATCTGGTTATTGCGCAGGGCCAGGCGCAGGGGTTTGATGCCCGGATAGAGACCGTTAAGAGACGCGGCATAGACCAGGAGATAAGTGTTGAAGCTCTGAACAAGATATCTATTCTTGGTTCAGGGGCTTCTGCTTCTGTATTAAGTCAGGGTATATACAAAATGTTCAAACTCTACAGGTACTCAAAGATAGGTTTTAAGGGAAAGCTGAAAAATGATAAATTCCTGCTGACAGGCATTGAATCTGAAGGGGGCAGGGATTATCTTGTAAAAGGCGGTCTGCTCCCTCCGAAAGTTAATGTAATCAGCTACACCCGGAAAGTGTCTTTTCAGGAAATGGTCAAGAGGCTGAACAGGATAACCGAGATGGACAGCACCGATGATATAATAGTGGAGTGATGCTAAATATTAATTGCAAAACTATCAATTCAAAATTAGCATCTGTAAAT
>VAPA010426150.1_pt1 | contig 14291 bp, 14 predicted proteins | sample 3395041 | NCBI WGS metagenome assembly VAPA01 (sample SAMN08290432, study PRJNA428436) | hydrothermal vent metagenome | isolation source: Deep-sea hydrothermal vent chimney | place: Indian Ocean: Southwest Indian Ridge | depth 1973 m m
GCTTTAATTTTTCCAGCTCTGTCATCTTATTATTTATTATAAAGTAGCAAGAAGCAATATGTTATAACTAAAGGCCAAGGAATTGTATTGAGACACCGCACAGGCAGATAGTTGCACCTGCAATAGCGTGAGTATATCTCTCAAGTTTTGTTGAGGGGACAAAATTGAAACCAAATGTTGCTACTAGAACAACGCCCAGCATAGTTAAAATCGTAACCCCTCCAAAAATGCCTGTCACCAGCAAAAGTCCTGAAAGACTGCTTTTTGCTGCAGGATACATCAGTATAGGAATCAGCGGCTCACAGGGACCAAGAACAAATATTGTAAACAGTATCCATGGGGTAATGCTTTTGGTGCTTTTTCCAATGTGTACATGCATATGCTCTTTAGTATGATCATGGTCATGAACGTGGTCGATACCTTCTTCATGTGTATGAGAATGCTCATGGGATTTATATCTTACTGCTCTCCTGACCCCCCATACAAAATACACAAGGCCAAATGCAATAAGCGCCCAAGCTGCCAGGCTACCGCGGAACGACTCAACCGACTCCAGTTTTGAAACAGCAATACCCAGTGCAATACCAATAATGCCAAGCAAAATAGAGCTTAATACATGGCCTATCCCACACAAAATCGTAACCAGTGTAGTTTTACGCAATGACCATTTGCCTGATTGTGACATCATAATGAAAGGCAGATAGTGGTCAGGGCCCAATAATGTATGAAAAAAACCTATTGAAGCCGCTGTGATTATAAGAATTAACAACTCATTGGACATTTCATGCCTCTGACACGATTAAAATAAATAAATTGATCTGTATTATTAACAGCAATTTTTACTTCAGATCTTTCCCTGTTGTTGTTAAAGAGAGTTTGCCGTGTTTTACGCCTCTTGTGCCTATTAATTTATCAGCTATCTTCTTAATCTCCCTTCCCTTTCCCTTGACTATAATTACCTCAAGACAGTTATGATGATCCAGATGAATATGCATGGAAGAAATTATAGAAGAATGAAAATGATGCTGTATGTCAGTCAGTGTATCGCTAAGTTCCCTTGTGTTATGCGAATAAACAATTGTAATTGCACCAACGGTCTCTTTACTACCATACTCCCATTCCTCTTTTACAAGACAATCCCTTATAAGGTCCCTGATTGCCTCACTCCTGCTCGTATAGCCCTTCTGTTTTATTAGGCTGTCAAACCCTTTGAGCAGAGCATTTTCAAGTGATATGCCGAATCGTACAGTAGCCATAGTGTTACTATTTTTTAATTAGTGTTACTATAACCCCGAATTTCTTATTTGTCAATGATGCTTCCATATATATAAAGAAATACAGGACTTGAAATACTGCTGACAAATTTAAAGACAACTTTCGGTATTCAGAGGTGACTCTGCTTCTTTAAACCCAAACAACTTTAAAATCATTAAGCGCTTCGACAACCTGAGTTGAAGCTCCCCTGTTGCCTACCTTTATCTTTTCTTCAAGATCATAATGTTTGAGGCATGTACCGCATGAATATATTTCTGTGCCCAATGTTTCGATATCTTTAAGTATGGCTGCAACCTCTTCATCTAAAGTCGTGAGCTTTACACCCGCATTAATAAAGAAGATCGTGTGGGGAATTTCTCCTGTGGACTTGACTGTTTCAAAAAAATTCTTCATCACTATTTTTCCTATGTCCTCTTCTTTGCCCATAACATCACTGCTTATAACCATAAAAACCTTCTGATCCATGATATACCCCCTTAATTCAATAACTGATATTTTTTATAGAATATCATAAAATTGATAATTTCAAAAGCAATTTTAATCAAGTCTTTTTAAGCCTGCGTCGCTTGCAGCTTTTACAGCTTTTTTATATTCATCATTTGTAAGCCTTCTGTCCAGAGGCGGGTTTTCAGCCGCCTTATAGCATGGATAATACTGTGCCATTATATTTGTATATGTATCAGGTGAGATCTCATCAGCAAGAAACCTGGCAATCTCTTCTGTGCCGGCCCTGCCCTCCGGAAGCACCAGATGTCTTACAATCAGTCCTCTTAGAGCAATTCCCCTGTCATCAGTAACAAGATCGCCCACCTGACTGTGCATTTCTTTAATTGCGGCCTTTGCAACAGAAGGATAGTCTTTTGCTTTTGAATATTTCATTGCATACTCTGGACTTGAATATTTAAAATCAGGCATATATATATCAATGATCCCGTTAAGAATTTTCAATGTTTCCAAAGACTCATATCCTCCACAGTTATAGACTATAGGGACTTTTAAACCGTTATCAATTGCAATCTCAATTGACTTCAGGATCATGGGTACCTGATGAGTCGGGGTAACAAGATTAATATTGTGGCATCCGCTGTCCTGAAGTGAAAGCATAATGTCTGCCAGTTTTTTATAGGAAACTATATTACCTTCATCCAGGTGGCTAATTGTCCAGTTTTGACAGAAAAGACAACCAAGGTTGCAGTGAGCAAAAAATATTGTGCCAGAACCGAATCTGCCGACCAGTGGTTTTTCTTCTCCAAAATGGGGATTCCAGCTTGAAACATAAGGCTTATTACCCGTTCTGCAAAATCCTTCTTCTTCGGACGTCCTGTCAATTCTGCAATTGCGCGGGCAAAGTGTGCAATCCTTTAGTATTGCTTCAGCTTTTTGTGTCTTATCCCTGAAATCTTCTTTGGAAAGTTTCAGATAGGCAGGTATAAAGTCGTTATCACTGGAAATCGGCATCATAAGAACCAGCCTCAGAGTCACCAACTTAAAGAAGTTCAGAAGTTCAGAAGATAAGAAGATGAGAGGTTAAGTTAAAACAATTTTTTTTCTCAGCCTCTTAACTTCTCAACCTCTCAATTTCTTATTTTTTGATTTTGGTCTTTGTCCATTCGATCAAACCGCCTGCATTAATTAATTCCTGCATAAATGGAGGTATAGGTTTTGCAGTGTACTTCTTATTAGAGGTAATGTTTTTAATAACTCCGTTATCACCATCAATCTCGATCTCATCGCCCTCTTTAATATTTTCAGATGCATCTGAAGATTCAAATATGGGAAGTCCAATGTTGAATGAGTTTCTGTAGAATATTCTTGCAAAACTCTTTGCAATAACAGCCTGAATACCGGATGCTTTTATTGCAATAGGTGCGTGCTCTCTGGAAGAGCCGCAGCCAAAATTAGCGCCGGCAATTATTATATCCCCTGATTTTATTTTTTCAGGAAACGTGCTGTCAGCATCCTCCATGATATGTTTTGCAAGCTCCTCAGGGTCAGAGGTATTAAGATAGCGAGCGGGTATTATTGCATCTGTATCAATATTATCACCAAATTTCCAGACTTTTCCCTTAATAATCAATTCTATATTCTCCTGTCAACTTCATTTGTCCTTTATCATGCATCCGTTTTAATTTTGCATTTAGCCTTTTGATTTTATGCTTTACATTTTGCACTTTGCAATTTGCATTGTTCTTTTCAGGCAGTTTCTTCCGGTATTCCAATTCTGCCGAGTACTGCCGAAGCAGCAGCAACAGCAGGGTTTGAAAGATATACCTCACTTTCAGGGTGCCCCATCCTGCCAACAAAATTCCTGTTGGTCGTTGCAATGGCCCTTTCTCCTTTAGCCAGAATACCCATATGCCCGCCAAGACACGGCCCGCATGTGGGAGTAGAAAAAACCGCTTCTGCATTAACAAATATCTCAGCAAGTCCTTCTCTTACAGCCTGTAAATAGATCTGCTGTGTCGCAGGTATAACGATCATTCTTACATTTTTATTTACCTTTTTACCTTTGATAACTTCTGCTGCTTCACGCAGATCTTCTATCCTGCCATTTGTGCATGAACCCACAACAACCTGGTCTATAGTCACCTGAGAAAGCTCGACAGCAGGCTTTGTATTTGACGGAAGATGAGGGCATGAAACAGTAAGGGGAATTTTCGAACAATCATATTCCTTTATATCAACATAGTCCGAGTCTTTGTCAGAAGTATAAAAAGTATATTCCCTTTTCGCTCTTTCCTTGACATATTGCTCTGTTATCTCATCAGGGACAATTATGCCGTTCTTTCCTCCTGCTTCTATCGCCATATTACACATTGTAAGCCTTGAATACATAGAGAGAGAACGGATCACCTCGCCTTCAAATTCCATTGCCCTGTAAAGAGCTCCGTCAACACCTATATCTCCTATCGTGTGAAGTATTAGATCCTTCCCGCCTACCCATTTAGCGGGCTTCCCGTAATAAACGAACTTCATAGACTCCGGGACCTTGAACCAGCACTCGCCTGTAGCCATCGCTGAGGCCACATCAGTCGATCCCACTCCCGTAGCAAAAGCTCCAAGTCCGCCATAAGTACATGTATGACTGTCAGCGCCGATGACCAGGTCTCCGGGCAATACAATACCCTGCTCAGGAAGAAGTGCATGCTCAACTCCCATTCTGCCAACCTCAAAATAAAGTTTGAGGTCATATTGCCTGGAGAAATCCCTGAGCATCTTGCACTGTTCGGCTGCCTTGATATCTTTTTGAGGTGCAAAATGATCCGGAATAAAAGCAATCCTGTCTTTGTCAAAAACATCTTTCGCACCGATCTTCTGAAATTCCGTTATAGATATTGGTGCTGTGATATCATTGGCAAGTACAATGTCAACTTTTGCATTTATCAGCTCACCGGCCGAAACCTTTTTTTTGCCGGAACCTGCCTTGTCTGAAGGCAGGTGTGCCGCAAGAATTTTTTCAGTAATAGTCATGGTTTCTCCAGGTTTTTCTTTCAAAAAAAGATGTAATGGAAATACTACAGGATACTAAGCAGATTAGTCAATCAGGCATTATAATGTTAATTTATTATCGAGCTGGGGATTTCCGGCTGCAAGCTTATTAAGAGCATTTATATAAGCCTGGGCAGAAGCAACAATAATATCCGTATCAGCACCGTGTCCTCTCACTGCCCTTCCTTTCTCCTCAAGTGATACCATTACTTCTCCAAGCGCATCTGTCCCGCCGGTTATACCCTTAACCTCATATTTAAGCAGACTGCTCTTCGTGTCAGTCATCAAGGCAATTGCTTTGTATACAGCGTCAACCGGGCCATCTCCATGTTCTGTTTTCTCAGAAACCTCTCCGGCAATCTTTAGTTTAACCTCAGCCGTAGGTTTCTGGTTCATACCTGATGAAACTTTCAGACCGATCAGTGTATAAACCTCTGGGACCTTTACGACATCCCCTGAAACAAGCGCTTCTATATCTTCATCAAAAATATCCTTTTTCTGGTCAGCAAGTTTTTTAAAACGTTCAAAGGCACTGTTGATCTCATCATCATTCAAAGTGAAACCAAGTTCATTGAGCCTTGTTCTAAAAGCATGTCTGCCGGAGAGTTTGCCAAGAACAAATTTTGTCTTATAAAGACCCACTGTCTCAGGCTTTATGATCTCATAAGTGGATTTGTCTTTCAAAAGACCGTCCTGGTGTATTCCTGATTCATGAGCAAAGGCATTATCTCCCACAATAGCCTTATTAGGCTGTACAGACATTCCGGTGATTTTTGTAACGAGCTTGCTGCTGCGCATTATCTCCTCAGAAACAATATTTGTATCAGCATTAAAGAGATCACGCCTTGTCCTTAAAGTCATAGCAACTTCTTCCATTGAACAGTTTCCGGCACGCTCACCTATTCCATTTATAGTACACTCGATCTGGCCTGCCCCGTTAAGCACTGCTGAAAGTGAATTCGCAGTTGCAAGTCCAAGATCATTATGACAATGCACTGATATTACGGCATTGTCAATGTTCTTCACTCTATCAAATATTGTCTTTATTAATTTGCCGAATTCACTCGGAATGCTGTAACCGACGGTATCCGGTATATTTACTGTTGAAGCACCGGCACCTATAACAGCCTCTATAACATCGCACAGATATCCAACATCAGTTCTTGTAGCATCCATTGGCGAAAACTCAACGTCTTCAACCAGCCCTCTTGCAAACTTAACCATCTCAACAGACCTTTTCAATGCCTCTTCCTGGCTGATCCGGAACTGGTGCTTAAGATGGATATCAGATGTAGAGTGAAAAGTGTGGATCCTTTTTTTGGGAGTACCATCAAGCGCCTCCCATGCCCTTTTTATATCTTTTTCTTTTGCCCTCGCAAGGCTGCAAATTACAGGGCCCTGCACTTCCGCGCCTATAGTCTTTATCGCTTCAAAATCACCGGGTGAGCTGATGGCGAATCCGGCCTCTATAATATCCACTCCAAGGTGTGCAAGCTGTTTCGCAAGCTGCACCTTCTCTTCAACATTCATTGAGGCGCCCGGAGACTGCTCTCCGTCTCTCAGTGTTGTATCAAAAATCTTTATCTTTCTCATTGAACTTTACCCCGTTAGAATGCCCCGTGTGACCCTGCCCGTTAGAAGGTTGTACGCCTAAGGCGCAGGCGAAATTATTCTAACGGGGTTTATTCCTCAGTTTTCTTTTTTTGTCATAGATCAAAGCACTTTCGATAATGCCCCATGACATATAAATCATCGCAATACTAAATATAACAATCTCAGGGAACATAAAAACCAAAACTATTACCGATACTATTACAACCAGAAGCCAGAAAGGTTTTCTTCTTTTAATGTCAAATTCCTTCACTCCATGATACTTTAAATTGCTTACCATAAGGACCGCAAGCAAAAACGGTAATAAAAGGATCAGATAGTTTCTCTCCGGTAAACCCGTCCAGAATTCATTATGAATTAAAACTAAAGAAGCTAAAGCATTGGCTGCGGCTGGTGTAGGCATGCCTGTAAACGTTTTGCTCTCGGTAGAATCCATCTGAACATTATAACGGGCAAGCCTCAATGCCCCGCATATAACAAACAGAAAAGCAGCGCCCCATCCTATACGGCCAAAGTCGCTCAATCCCCAGCTATATATAAGAACAGCAGGCGCAATCCCAAATGCAACAAGATCAGAAAGTGAGTCAAGCTCTATACCGAATTTGGTCGAGGTATTGGTTAGCCTCGCAACCCAGCCGTCAAGACCATCAAAAATATTTGCAATCAGTATTGCCCATGCTCCATAGACATAATGACCCTTAACAGATGCCAGAATAGCATAAAACCCACAGAACATCCCGCACAGCGTCAAAGTGTTGGGCAGTAAATAAATTCCTTTTCTCATCAGAAAACCGTTATACGTTATAAGTTATACGTTATTCGTAAACCGGCCATGGTTTCTTTGTAGTTACAAATAACCATTAACAATTAACTACTAACGTATTTAGTTATTTTCAATTATCCCCAGAACTGATTCTCCGGCTTTTACTTTATCTTTTAATTTTACCTCAATTTTTGTATTTAATGGCAGAAATACGTCAAGTCTGGAGCTGAATTTTATTATGCCATACCTTTGCCTCTGCTTAAGGGAATCCCCTGTCTTAACCCTGCAAACAGCACGTCTTGCAAGCAGACCGGCTACCTGTCTTACCACTATTTCACCATGTCCGGTTGCAAAAAGCATTGTAATATGTTCATTGGCCAATGAAGCCTCGCTTTTATATGCAGCTTTAAATCGCCCCGGATAGTGTTTAACCTCTTTAACAATACCATCACAGGGCACCCTGTTAACATGTACATTAAAAACAGACATAAAAATACTTACTTTAAGGGCACGCTTCTTTAACAGTTCGTTTTCATCGGTTTCACCTATAAGTACGATCCTGCCGTCAGCCGGAGAGTAAAAAACATCCTTATTATCAGGTGCGGATCTTTCCGGGTCTCTGAAGAAATAAATCATAAATAGGGCAAGAGTAAACGTAACAGCTGTAAGCCAGGGATTTCGAAATATCAGGGTAATCAGTGAAATAATGACAAACGTGAAGATAAAGGGGTAACCCTCACGGGCAAGTCTTAACATAATTGTGGAGACCCGGAGATAGGGGGACTCGGGGATACGGGGATATTCAAAGTCTCTGTTTTATCGAATCTCCATTTTTCCAGTTCTCCCATTCACCGTCTCTCCCATTCACCGTCTCAAAGGATTCATGCCTTTGACTTGTCAACGAGCTTTCCTTTTTTAAGCCATGGCATCATGGCCCTGAGCTTTGCCCCGACCTCTTCTATTGAGTGCTGTTCCCCTTTTTTGGTCAGTGCGTTAAATACAGGTTTATTTGCACTGCATTCGAGAATCCACTCTCTTGCAAATTCACCTGACTGTATTTCGCCCAGGATCTTTTTCATTTCTTTTTTGACATTGGGATTAATAATACGCGGTCCCCTTGTAAGATCCCCGAACTGAGCTGTGTTGCTGATCGAATATCTCATATTCGATATCCCGCCTTCATAGAGCAGGTCAACAATCAATTTGACCTCGTGAAGACATTCAAAATAAGCCATTTCAGGGGCATACCCTGCCTCAGTAAGCGTTTCATAACCTGATGTTATCAAAGAAGTCAGTCCACCGCATAAAACAACCTGTTCACCGAAAAGATCGGTCTCTGTCTCTTCACTAAAAGATGTTTCGATCACTCCGGCCATACCGCCTCCAATCGCAGAGGCGTAAGACAGAGCAATTTCCTTTGTGTCGCCTGCAGGGTCCTGATGAACAGCAACAAGGCAGGGAACACCGCTTCCTTTTGTATATTCAGACCTTACAAGATGGCCCGGCCCCTTAGGGGCAACCATAAATACATTTGTATCTTCTGAAGGTACGATCTGGCCGTAATGTATATTAAAACCATGTGCAAACCCCAGATAAGCGCCTTTCCTTAAATTAAGTGTGATCTCTTCCCTGTAGATCGCAGCCTGATATTCATCCGGGAAAAGCATCATTATTACATCTGCTTCTCTGACAGCATCTCCGGGAGACATGACCTTAAACCCGGCTTTTTTAGCCTTGGTAAAACTCGGGCCTTTTCTGACTCCTATTATTACGCTCACTCCGCTTTCTTTAAGATTATTAGCATGGGCATGGCCCTGGCTTCCATATCCCATCACACAGACCGTTTTGCCTTTCAGCAGTCCGCGTTTAATATCTTTATCATAATAAATTTTCATTCTTCCCCCTTAATTATTAAAACTCTAAATTCGAAGCCCTAAATACTAAACAATATCTAAATTTAAATTCCAATTTTCAAACAGGTTATGTATTTATTTAGAGTTTAGATATTAGGATTTAGAATTTGCTTTACTTATTGCGCGTTCCCTTGCTATCGAAACCTTACCGGTTCTCACAAACTCCTTTATGCTGAAGGATTTCATAATGTCTACAAATGCTGCTATTTTCTTCTCGTCACCGGTGATTTCTATTGTATATGTCGTTGGCCCCGAATCAACTATCCTTCCCCTGAAGATGTCAGCAAGCCTGAGCACCTCGGGTTTATCTGCTTTTTTCGGGGCTAATTTAATAAGCACCATCTCCCTTTCAACATGTTCAATCCCGGCAAAATCAATAACTCTTATAACATCAATAAGTTTGTTCAGCTGTTTGGTTATCTGTTCAATTATCTGGTCATCTCCGGTAGTAACAATAGTCATAATTGATACTTTAGGGTCAATAGTCTCACCAACGGAAAGGCTCTCTATGTTAAATCCCCTCCCGCTAAAAAGGCCCGAAACCCTTGAGAGTACCCCAAATTTGTTCTCTACCAGTACTGATATTGTATGTCTCATCAATCCTCCGGATTAGTTATCAGTTATTAGTTGTTACGTACCTGCCCACCACACTACCAGGCGGGTAACATATAACTTTATTTAGATCCCTCTGCTTCTCCAAAGATCATTTCATCAATTGCAGCACCCGCAGGAACCATAGGAAATACTTTTGCCTTCCAGTCAACATGAAAATCCATAAATACAGGCCTATCCTTGATCTTAAGTGCTTCCTTCAGAACAGGTTCAACCTCTTCAGGCTTTGTAGCCCTTAAACCGGCTGCTCCGTAAGCCTCTGCCACTTTCACAAAGTCGGGCACTGTATCAAGATGAGTATGCGAATATCTCTCCTTGAAAAAAAGCTCCTGCCACTGTCTTACCATTCCAAGGTAATGATTATTAAGAATAGCAACTTTGATCGGTAGTTTATTAATAACAGCAGTAGCAAGTTCCTGAATATTCATCTGTATACTTCCGTCTCCGGCAATATCAATAACCAGTTTGTCAGGATAAGCGAACTGTGCCCCTATAGCTGCGGGAAACCCGTATCCCATAGTGCCCAGGCCGCCGGAAGTCAGCAATGTTCTCGGTTTGTCATATTTATAAAATTGTGCTGCCCACATTTGATTCTGTCCTACTTCTGTGCAGATTATCGCATTTCCTTTTGTGAGATCATATATTTTCTCAACAACAAATTCAGGCCTGATCACCTTTTTATCGTACCTGTACGAAAGGGGTCTTTCCTTTTTCCATTTCTCTGTCTGTTTTAACCATGTTTTCGTATTATCAGGCTCTTGTTTCTTAATGTCCTCTTTCAATATTTTTAATATCTCTTTTAAAACAAGTTTCACATCACCTACAACCGGCACATCGACTCTCACATTCTTTCTTATGGAGGTAGGGTCAATATCCACTTGTATAATTTTTGCATTTGTAGCAAACGTACCTGTCCGCCCTGTAACACGGTCATCGAACCTGACGCCTATCCCCATGAGAAGGTCTGAGCTTTGAACAGCAGTGTTTGCACAATAAGTTCCGTGCATACCGAGCATTCCCATGGAAAGCCGGTGAGTACCCGGAAACGCGCCAAGTCCCATAAGCGTCATGGTAACAGGTGATTTCACAAGCTCTGCCAACTCCTTAACCTCCTTTGATGCACCGGAGATGATCGCACCCCCGCCTATCATGAGCACAGGCTTTTTAGCACGAAGCAGCTCATGGGCAGCTTTCTTGATCATCCATTTATTACCTTCATATGTAGGGTTATAACTTTTTAAATGCACCTTCTGAGGCCATGCAAAATCAGTCTTCCCTGTTGTTACATCTTTTGGCAGATCAATTAATACAGGCCCCGGCCTTCCGGTTGAAGCAATATGAAAAGCCTCTCTTACTGTTTGGGCAAGGTCTTTCACGTCTTTCACCAGAAAGTTGTATTTAGTGCACGGCCTGGTTATACCCACAATATCTGCTTCCTGAAAAGCATCATTTCCTATAAGCATTGTCGGCACCTGGCCCGAAAAAACAACAATGGGAATTGAATCCATTGAAGCGTTTGCAATTCCCGTAACAGTATTTGTTGCTCCCGGACCCGAAGTCACAATAGCAACACCGGTTTTCCCGCTTGCCCTTGCATAACCGTCTGCAGCATGAACAGCGCCCTGTTCATGTCTCGTAAGAATAAGCTGTAAATCCTTTTCATCATAAAGCACATCAAAGATATTAAGGACCACACCTCCGGGGTAACCAAAGACATGCTTAACGCCTTCTTTTTTCAAACACTCAATTAAAATGTCAGCACCGATCTTTTTCATTTATACTCCTCTAACAGGATACACAATTTTTGCATCATGTATCTATATTTTTTGTTTCAAAACTGCGCCCGTACTGGCTGATGTGGCAAAAGCAGCGTATCTTGCAAGCCAGCCCTTTTTAATCCTGGGTTGTTTAGGTTTCCACTTTTCAAACCTTTTCCTTATTTCTTTCTGACTTAAAAGCAGGTCCATTTTCCTCTTGGGAATATCGATACTTATCATATCCCCATCTTTGACAATAGAGATAGGACCTCCTTCCATTGCCTCAGGAGATATATGCCCTATACACGGCCCCCTTGTACCGCCTGAAAAACGACCGTCAGTAACCAGGGCAACCGATTTACTCAAACCCCTCCCTGCAATTGTAGCTGTAGCGTTTAACATTTCCCTCATGCCCGGGCCGCCCTTTGGGCCTTCATAGCGAATAACTACAACATCGCCGGCCCTGATTTTACCTGAATTAATTGCCTTTAACGCTCTATCCTCTGAGTCAAATACACGGGCCCTGCCTTTGAATTTCAACATCCCGGCGCTTACTGCAGTCTGTTTCACAACTGCACCTTCAGGTGCAAGGCTGCCTTTAAGCACAGCTATGCCTCCTTCTTTATGATAGGCTTTTTTCAAAGGCCTTATGACTCCATGGTCAATAATTTCAGCACTGTTTGCTATATCAAGTATTTTTTTGCCCGACACAGTAATATTGTTATGCAGGCCTGCCTTTAATCTTTTCATTACTGCAGGTATGCCTCCTGCATACTCAAGGTCCTCAAGATAATGTTCCCCTCCCGGAAGCATATTAGCAATGTGAGGTGTCTTCCTGCTTATTTTGTCAAACTTCTCCAGGGACACCGGAATACCTGCTTCATTGGCAATTGCCGTTATATGCAAAACAGAATTTGTAGAGCCTCCAAGCGCCATATCAACCTTTATGGCATTGTCAAAGGCGTTCTTTGTTAAAATTTTCTTTGGAGTTATATTTTTTTTAACCAGTTGCACTATCCTCTGTCCGCTATGAAAAGCAATCCTGCGTTTTTTTGAAGATACAGCAAGAGACGTTGCACATCCTGAAAGACTCATACCAAGAGCCTCGGTCACACATGCCATTGTATTGGCAGTATACATTCCCTGGCACGATCCCTGGCCGGGGCAGGCACACATCTCAAGCTCTGAAAGCTCCGAGTCAGTTATAAGTCCCTTCTGGTATTTGCCTATTGCCTCAAAGGTATCATTTACCAGAGAAAGTCTTTTACCCCTCAAACGTCCTGAAAGCATAGGACCTGCGGTAACAATAATAGACGGCACATTTACTCTTGCTGCAGCCATAAGCATGCCGGGCGTGATCTTGTCGCAGTTTGTGAGAAGCACCAGTCCGTCAAACTGATGCGCCTCTGCAATTGTCTCAATCATATCTGCAATAAGTTCTCTGGAAGGAAGGCTATAGTGCATTCCTTTATGTCCCATTGCAATACCATCACAGATACCGGGTATACCAAAGAAAAACGGATATCCTCCTCCTGTGTGTATCCCCTTTTCAATAAACCTTTCCTGATCACGCATTCCAATATGCCCCGGGATAATATCCGTAAAACTGGTTGCAACACCAATAAACGGTTTTTTCATCTCAGAGCGTGGAATTCCCGTTGCATAGAGCAAAGCCCTATGAGGCAGTCTGTCCAGTCCTTTTTTAATTAAATCGCTCTTCATAATTTAAGTAACAAAAAAATACAGGATACAGTATCCAGGATGCAAGATACAAGTGTTACGCTGTTGGCCCTACATTAAATATTATAAATAGTACCGACTTAAGATTTATCCAGTTAGAAGACAACGTTCTTCTAATTGGATTTACTCTTTTTATATTCTCTGATCATCTCTGCCATACGGTCTTTTTTAACAAGCTTCTGTTTTTGGATCTTCTTTTTCTCCATTTCTTCTTCAGTAGTAAGGTATTTTTTTCTATTTAATTCTGCTAATATTTCTTTAAACTTCTTATGCTCTACAGCAAGTTTGCCGTATTCTTCATTTTGCTCTTTTAATAACTCTTCTATTTCAGTGTCATTCAAGGAATTACCCCCCCCTTCATGCTGTTTTTAAAGGAAAATTATCATATTTCTACAAAAAATACAAGCTAAACTTTGACAATATCCTTTAAATTCAATACGATAAGTACCTGACAGATAAGCCTTTCAGACGTTATCTCCGGCAACCCGACGTCTGAAACTTATAATATTAAAATATTAACAGGAGACCTTTAAAAGTTGCAACCAACAATAATAGATACTCACTGTCATCTTGAAATGGATGCTTTTGACAAAGACAGGGTAAAAACTTTCGAAAGAGCAAAAAAAGCAGGTGTCAGTCATATAATTAATATAAGCTCTGACAGAGAGAGCATCATCAAGGGGCTGAAGCTCAGCAGTGATTTTCCCGAAATATATCTAACAATTGGTATCCACCCTCATGAAGCAAAAACAATAAATAAAGAGATTTATTCAGAAATAAAAAACTGGATAAAAAAGCCGAAAGTTTTGGCCATAGGAGAAACAGGCCTTGACTATCACTACATGCACTCTCCCAAAGAAACTCAAATAGAAGCTTTCAAACACCAGATATCCATAGCAAAGGATTCAGGCCTTCCTGTAATAGTTCACAGCAGAGAAGCAGAAAACGACACTATGCAAATACTTCAAAACGATGCATCCGGTGTTAAAGTAGTGCTTCATTGTTTCTCAGGAGATAAGGATATGGCAAGAAAAGCCGTAGAGCTTGGTTACTATATATCAATTGCAGGGCCTGTTACATTCAAGAATGCAGAGAACCTGAGAGAGGTAGCCAAATTCGTTCCTGATGAAC
>VAPA010356688.1_pt1 | contig 14267 bp, 16 predicted proteins | sample 3395041 | NCBI WGS metagenome assembly VAPA01 (sample SAMN08290432, study PRJNA428436) | hydrothermal vent metagenome | isolation source: Deep-sea hydrothermal vent chimney | place: Indian Ocean: Southwest Indian Ridge | depth 1973 m m
ACTCTACTCAAACAATTCCAAGATCCAAGCGTTTGCAGTCACCAAGGATGGAGCGATTGTTTGGCAAACCGATAACTGGGACCTCGTAGAAGATGTCAACGTCATTATGAATGCGCTCACGGGTGACAAGTCAAAAGTGTCGGTTGGAGGAGTGAAATACAAAAGAGTTTCATCATCAGCTGATTCGTATATTGCAACCGCTGACGATAACAAAGGACATCTCCTTATTGTGAAGATTGACAAGGCATCTTGGGCAATTGCTTTTGCAGCTCATCATGCAGTGCCAGAACTCTCAATCATTGACGTGACGAAGTCAGCAATTCAGCTAATTAACCACGTGTGATTACAACATACTATTCTTCAGGAAAGAGAATATCTCTAATCTTGTTGATTGTATCCATATACTCTTTGGATCCTATAGAGTAATAATCAAGAAGCATCTCATACATGCTTAGAATTTCTTTGTTAGCTACATCCAAACTAACCATTTCTGCAATCTTTGTTCTCCACTCATGCTGCATTTGAGCCCTCTTGACACTTAGGTCTAACAATTCTTCGCGTTTCTCTTTCGAGAGGTCCAGATTGAAGGTTTCAAGCATCTTGTCAGTAAATCCTTCGAGTTTCTCTCGGATGCGCTTCTCTTCTGTACCCCATGCACCCTTGGTTAGCATGAATCCTTTTGCAGTCCTTCGGTAATAGTCTGTAGTTCGCTTGCCAGTTGTGACGGTTCCGTATTTGATAACATACCCATATTTGACCAAAATCGGTAAATGGTGGTATACTTGATTCTTAGTGACCTCTTCGCCATCAGTGCAGCAGTCTGGTGATTTTTTCACCATCTCAACAACAGACAATGCATTGCGTTTGACGATTTTCAGTCTGATGATTGTATCACCAGTTTCTTCATCAATTATTTTTGTAGTGAGAGTGTCCTCGATACCCTTACGCAAAACCTGTAGAATGTTAAAACGGACAAGTTCATCAAGAACTTCAGCCATCTCGTCATTTGTCACAAAGAGTATCTCTTTCTGATCTTCCTTGCCCTCTTTTGTTAATACAATTCCCTCGAGGTTGTCCGTGATTTCCGATGTGATGTTGTCATCGCCCATGTAAGTATTCACCAATGTATTTCTGATCTGTCGATTCGTCAAGCGACTCGGACTAACCTTGGAATCGTTCGTGTTTGTTCTTGTGGATTTTAGATTTTAAACCGCACCAGAAGTGTGTTTAACACCACAAACTCATATTATTCTTGACAAACTAATCATATAAGTTTGGTGGTGATGACGAAGCATTCAGGAAGAAAGAGTTTGTACAATGAAGTTTTCCGGTCCATTCATATATATATAGTATATACAAGCAACGACATTACCCGAAATGGTTGGTGACGCAAACCTTATATACAAATTTAGTGTGTTAGTACCTAGTGAATAACGATGGCTTTCCTGAGTCTAATGACCAACAAGTTTGAGAAGTTGAACAACAAGACTGCGAAGGTTCGCACAACCTACGCACTCGGATATGCATACCAATACCGGAGGTAAAACAGCATGGCACTGGCAAAGACAGCTAAGAGAAAATTCAAGCCTAGGAAACGGATCTCTACAGACGCTATCACCCATTCCTATAGATACAGGTAGATTGCAATGGCACCAATCAACGAACTCATTGCAAACACACAGCGGGACGAGAGCCGTTCAGTTGACGCCAAAAAGCGTCAAGAATTAACTGTTGAAGAAGTGCTCTTGTGGGAAGCCACCTGAGCACTAACTACTTTTTTGACGAATGGTCGTCACGGTGATTTTTCACCAAAAAGCATTGTCTATTTCCTGAAGACAACTTGATAGAAGGTTTCATTCATGATATATGTGATCTCTACATCCTTTGCTTGCTCAGGAATATGTTCCAAGGGTGGTTTTGCAGCAAACAGAGTATTGGCTTTGATGATTGCCTTTCCCTCCTCTGTTTCTCTCTTCTCAGGAGATAGACCCTCGTCAACCACAATGATGGTTCCTCCTGGTTTTGCAATTCGAAGCATCTCATTGAGCGACCCTGGAATATCAGAGAATGTGTTTATTCCGCCTGAGTGCAATACGATATCGAACAAATCCTTCTGAAAAGGAATGCTGAAGACACTACCATGCGTCAGACCCACAGTGAGACCTGCATCCTTGAACTTGCGTTGAGATACATTTAGCATCCCAGTTGAAAGATCCATTCCATGGAGGTTGAACCTTTCCATTTGATCTTTGAATTGATTATAGAGGGCAATGAAATTGGCTCCTGTTCCAATACTGACATCGATAATTCTGCAAGATCCCTCAATAGGTATGAACGTATTGAATCCCTCACGTTCCTTCATCATGTCGATACCGAGCCAGGTATCATATTCTTTGACTAGCTCGTCATAGTTCTCAGCCATCTGATCATAATCTGAGATCCATTTGGCATCTTCCTCATTGATTGGAGGATGAACAAGTGATGGGATTCCTTGAGTGATAGGCCAGGTATGCCTCTTCTCACACACAATCTCTCCATCTGCTATATCCGCTACTGCGATTCCGCCATTGAAGAGTAGTTTCTTCCCGCACTTTGGACATTTCAGGATTTTTAGATGAGATTCATCCATAATAGTACCTTCTTCTATTCAAAGATGCTTAACTTAAAATTGAATCGAAACGAATAATGTGCATTGTAGGATATGTTATCCTAAAACTTACAGTTTTGAAGAGTGGTGAATTATTCGGTATCTGAATCCTCGCCCTCTATAATTCTCTCGATTTCATAGAGTCTGTTGATTATAGCCACACCCTTGTCTGTCAAAGAAAGATATGGACTGTTATTCTCACCACGTAATAGGTAGACCAATTCTTCTTTGTGAAGTCTGTCCCGAATACTATCAAATCTCTCATCCGATGTCATATTGGACTTTAGATCTTTTTCGAATCTATCTCCCCATACTAGCTGGAATAAAACCTCACGAACCTCAGGTTGGACAAGAAATTCTAGTGTCATTATGTCTGATATTGTATCTATTCATGGTAATGAAATATGTGATGTGTCTTCTCTCGAGCTAGAAACTCTCATTGACAGATTCTTCAACTAACTCAGTTCTTTGATTTCTATTGGATCGCCAAAACAAGACTGATGCTAGAACTGTCATCACCATTGCGAAGAACATAATTGGTGCATATCCCGGCCAAATCGAATAGATAATCGCTGCAATTATGGGTCCGATAATTCCTGAGAGAGACAACATTGACATAAGAAGACCCGATGCCGTGGACCGTTCTTTGTTGTTGTCAGTCACATACTTCAGTGCGCCTACATAGAGACATGCCCATGACAATCCTAGAAGAACTTGAGATGGAAGAATCTCAAAGATGTTCGTTGCAAATGGAAACCAAGCAAAAGCGACTGCAGAAGCAATCAATCCAATCGCTACCAATCTCTTGCTATTGATCCTATCAGTCAACGTTATCATGAAAATGACCTGAGCAACAGCATTTGTTGCCTGAACTACTGCAATCAAGAATGGGTCGCCCCCTAGGTCATAAAGAAATAAGGGCCACAAAGTCCAGATTGCAAAAGCACCACTGTGGCGAATTAGCACTGCCATGTAGATTGAAGAGTTGCGCTTGAATGTTTCAATTGGGAACCATGGCACCTTCATTGTAACCTGCTGAACAGGAGCTAATGTCAGTGCAGACCCAAATGCGATAATCAAGAAAATGGTGGACATAACGAAAGCATAGTAGATGTTGAAACCTGCCGCATAACCAGCGAATAATGTTCCAATCCCCCAGCCAGCAGCACCCCAGGTAGCGAATCTTCCCATCTTCATCTTTGACTCAAAAGCGTATGCTGCAAGAGCTCCGGGATACATTCCGATACAGAAACCGTTTGTCAGACGTATAATGAACAATGTTTCGAAACTTGAAGAGAATATGAGCAAACTAAAAGAGATGGTGGATAAGAGAAGACCTAACCGAATGACTATCCTACGACCGTAGACATCCCCTGCTCGACCGAAGATGTATGAAGAGATGAAACTGGTAGCGGCAAATCCTCCAACCATGACTGCAATGAGGATCTCCGAGATGCCAAGATTCTCTCTTGCCAGGATTGGAACATATGTGAATGCAGATAGCATTGCTGCTCCTGCCATTATCTGGATAGTTTCGGTCTTCAATAAGTAGTCACTGGCAGAGCGCTGATATTCGCCCTATTCAATGATGCTATGCGTACGACCTGAATTTCATTACAGGGTTGCAAAACCTTTTCTTCTTTCATGCCAAATTTAACTCGAATGAAGGTTGGATTCAAGAAATGGTAGATTTCTCTCCTAGAGCAAAGTTCATTGCGATAACAGCTGATGAGATGATTCTAGTGCCAATTGCAATCATAATTGTGTACTATCTGAAACCTGAATGGCTTCTACCAATCACGATATTGTTAATCATAGGAGCAGCAATCTTCGTCGCTGGAAAGTACTATCTAGTATATCCGTCCCTTCTAGAAACTCCAAACCCGTTCTATGAATTGAAAGGGTTGAAGGGTACGGTAATAGACACAGTGACATCTGTATCCGGGAAGATTAAAGTTGGAGCTGAGATCTGGGAAGCACGGTGTGATGTGGGTGAGATTGAAATCGGAACAGAGGTCGTCATAGTATCCCGTGAAAGTATGAGGGTCCGTGTTGAGCTCTTGGGAATCAGCAACAACTAGGCAAACAATTTCATCAGTAGATGTATTGTCATGTCCACATCCATTAGACTGACTGCTTCGAATGCACTATGTGAGTATCTACAGGGTACTGCTAGGACTGCAACAACCTGCCCTTGTGACGCGAATTGAAAGCCATCTGTCAGATAATTGTGAAAGACAGCTCTCTGGAAGGGAATCTCTTCTTTCTCTGCAGTCTTTATGATTCGCCGGACTAATTCGTACGAATAGTGCATCGCATTGTCTTTGATGACAACTACTGGTCCACTCCCCAGAGAAACACCCGCTTCTCCTTTTGTACCGGGATAGTCATCTGCGAGGCCTATGTCCAAGACGATTAGTTCATCCACATCAAGATCTTTTGCAACTGCTGCGGCTCCTTTCGCTCCTAATTCCTCCATCACAGTTGAAACGAATGTAATAGTAGGACGTTTGGTTTTCGCAATTTTCGAAAATCGTTCAAGCACTCCTAACATCACAGTTAGACCAACTCGGTCATCCATCGACTTACCTGCGACAATATGACCCATTAGCTTCTCTACTGGTGCTGCATAGATGACAGGATCACCAATGTTGATGCCCTGTTCCTTTACCTCCTTCTCATTGTTTGCGCCAATATCAAGGAAAATCTCTTCAGATGTAGGAATTCGTTTCTTGTCCTCAGGTCCTGCAATGTGTGCCGTCTTTACACAAAAGACTCCGGGAATCAATCCTTTCTCAGTCATGATCAATACCCATTGTCCAGGCATGAGTCTGAGATCTGGTAAATGTCCCTGAGTGTTCCACTTGACCCTTAGAAATCCTCTATCATCTATATTGCTGATTAGAAATCCTACTTCGTCAGCATGAGCCACAATTGCATAGTGCTTGTCAACATCGCCTTCGAGTGTGCCCATGACATTACCGATTCTATCCTGTGTGAATCTCCCACAGTGCTGTTTGAAATGCTCCTTGATTATATCTTGAACCAATCCCTCTCTCCCTACCGGGCCTGGGGTTGCAGACAGGGTCTTTAGAAGGTCTAGTGTTTCCTTCGACATGATGAACCGCCAACTATCCTTTCGCGCAACTCCCACTTAAGGGTCAGCTTCTTTGCGGATTTGACGCTTCACATCTGAAATGTAATCTCCAGAGAATACCGTTGCCCGAAACTTATACAGACTTGGACATCACATTCCATGATCGATGTTCGGTTCCTGATTCATCGAGGCTGCATCACAGGTACATGACCTTTGACGTCTAACGGCCTCTCCAACAGGCGTTTTCATTCTCCGTGCAACTCGCGGCGACTGCAGAGTTAGTTCATGGACTTGGTTCTTGTCCTAGACCAACTCTACACCTTACTGTTCTATCCATTGTATATAAGCACGGATACTAAAATGTCCAAATTTCTTGCAGCCATATCATACCCCACTATTACCCGAGAATATATGGGGTAATGCATATCCAAGTGTATGACCTTTGAGGATACTCTAATCGGGCTGTTTGTCGGTCTGGTTTTAGCTGCGATTGTATATCTGATAATGAAGATGCAACTCCGCCACAAAATAGCAATTGTGGAGAGGGAATTTGCGCAGACTTGGGCGGAACAAGAGTCTTCGGTTAGAAAAGATGCTGCGGACAGAAGTCGTTACATTCTGAAGGGAAAGATTGCTGAACATATGATTCCAATGTATAGGGATGTCTTCAAACATAATCCCTCTGATGCCCGGTTTATTGGTGCACCTATTGACTATCTCATCTTTGATGGTTACACTGCTGTAAAAGATGGCAATTCAGACGAACCAATAACAGTGGTGCTTGCTGATATCAAAACTGGAAATGCTAAGCTCAATCGAACCGAACGTAAGATCAAAGAAGCAGTAGAACAGGGTAGAGTGCGCTGGGAAACAATCCGGCTTGATTTCTAATATTGTTCACAAAAACAGTCCTTCATGATTGCCTGCATAACCGCGTCTCTCATGGATTGTTCTTCAGGAAGTCCGGTAAGTTGCTTCTTGCAGACTTTGATTGTTGGTAGCATTGTTACATTATCAGTACTGCAACCACATTCATCCTCTGTTTCGACATCGACTTCACGGATGGCAGTTTTGGAAACCCCAAAATCAGTCAGAGCATCACTAAGTATCTCCTCTGCAGCATCACAGAACACACAATACTTGGAAGTGTACAATACTATACAGCTGCATTGACCACACTCTGTTTTTGTTTCTGTACCTGACACGGGAATAGCCTCAGCTTTCATTGTTCTATCTCTTGGAGCTATATTATGGTATTTTGTCGACATCTGCGTTTACCCTAAGACCTAGGATTTGCAGGACTGTGTACAGCTCTTAACCAACTAATATAACATAATATATTATAACTGTTAGTATTGTGGATATTGGCCTCTGCTTTTGATGTTCCTACATCACTCGGATGGTTCTGGTTCCAGACTTGGTTGCTCTTCTGATTTTTCCTCTATGACTTCTTCCTGCGAGACCTCTTCTGGAGCTGGTGGCTCAGGTGCAGGTGGTGTTGGCGGAGGGTCTTGAGATGGCACATATAGTGGAGCATCTTTCGGTTTGAAGATTCTTGGATAGATGAACCTACCAATTAGACCACCAATAGGACCGAATAGAAGGGCAAATCCGAAAACGAATGGAGCCAATAAGAATAGGAATGCGAGGAGAATTATTCCGACGAGCCATGGAACTGGTTCCATCCCATATGTTGTGCTGGCTGATACTGATATTCCCATGATGAGCCACATTCGACTCAAAATATCTGTTGCAATGACATTTGTAGCTTCGGGGATCAATATCTGTGGAATCACAGCTAGTAGTCCGACTCCTAGCAACTCACTTAATATCCCTGCAACGAATCCTCCTGAGATGTCACCTGCAAGGATTCCCACAATGAACACGATGATGAAAATGCTAGGTATTCCTCCAAGTGAGAACGCGATAAATCCAGTTTTGATATCAACGATGAACAGAATTATTCCTACAATTGATGCGAATAGAACTTTCTTCCATTGCATAAGGTCTACATCCTAAATTGCGCTAATCTATTATCCTGTTATACATTGATGCTTATGAATTGTTGGCACCTAGAAACAACTATACATTAAATTTCAGTCCAATTCAAAGAATAGCAATCAATCTATTTCTTATCCCATCCATGAAGGTCATAGTACTCGTCGACCATTCTCTCAATGTCAACTATCGACCCCTTCGTGGGTCCTCGAAGAAGTGGTTCTTGGGTGAAGCGCTCAGGAAGAGAGTCATCCTCACGAGTCAGTCCAAATTTTCTGTTGAGCTGGAACTGCAAGTCTACAGAATCTCCCATTATTTTCTGGATGAGATCTAGCGAGTAGTCATAGCCAGTGGCCGCTTTCAGCAAGCTGGAGGCACTTTCGAAATTCAGTACATCCATACAGAGTCCAATGTTCTTACACATCGTCAGCGAATCTGTTAGAAGAGCTATTTTCTCTGAATAGGTCACAAGTGCAGCCTTACCCTCTTCCTCCAGGCGAAGAGCTGCTTTCTCTGTACCAAACCGTTTCTTCGATTCTTCAACTCGGTTGGTCAGTTCGAAGTAGGGCTCAGCTCTAAGATGATCCCCACCTCTGGATGCAATAGCATACGTTAGACCATACGCTTTGATACCTCTGGGGTCACCACAGATGATATCCAGCCCCTTGACCTGCATGACTAGTTTCTGGGCGTCTACACTAAACTCCTTTGAGAACTTGGTGGCTCCCACGGCTAGTTTATCGCCAATTCCCTCTCGGAAAGTGATCTTCCTCACCAAGTCATGAATCTTCTCGGTTTCACCCCATCCGACACTGACCCCACCTACATCCTCAGGTAGTATCAATCCCTTCTCCTGGCATTCAATGAGCCACCCAATCACTTCGGAAGTAGAAATACAGTCCAATCCCATCTGGTTAAGCCAAGTATTCATGTCAAGCGCGAACGAGAGATCAGAACTACCCAATCGTGAGCTAAAACTACAAAGTGTTTCAAATTCAGGCCCCTCTGCTTCTGTACTCTCTGTGATATAATACCTTGAACAGTGGAGGTTGCAGTTGAAACAAGCCTTGTTCTTCACCTTGAACTCTGTAGCTAGTTTCTCACCCGAGATTTCGTCTACATATTCACAGACACCCTTTTGGAAATGTTGAGTAGGAAGGATACCAATACTATTGAGGTCATTCATGAGCATGGTTGTACCTAATTCGTATCTCTTCTTGTACTCGTTATGCTCGGCAATTTTCTGTCTAATACTCATTGATTCAGAAATCAATTCAAGAGGATCTGCATATTCTATAATATTGGTCCCTCTTAGTGCAAGTGCTTTCAGATTCTTAGAGCCCATGACTGCCCCCATTCCACAGCGACCATTCACACGATTTCCACTGGACACAATTGTCGAGAAAGCAACTTGGTTCTCACCAGCTGGACCAATAGCTGCAACTTGAACTGCATGGTTTTTCTGTTGTTTCCGAATGTGTGCTGTGCTTTCTACAATGGTTTTTCCAGAAAGCTCAGACGAGTCTATAAAATCTACACCAGAGTCAGACACCATGAGATAGCATAGACTTTCAGCTGCCCCAGTTATGATAATTTGATCGAATCCAGTTAGCTTCATCTCAGCACCAAATTGACCCCCTGCAGCTGAGTCTCCCAAGATCCCAGTCAATGGGGACTTTGCGCTGACCGTGAAGAATGCTGATGCAGGAAGCACAGAACCTGTGAGCGGTCCAATGCCAAACACAAGCATATTCTCTGGACCCAAAGGATCACAGTCGATATCGAGTTCCTCATAGAGACGCTTAGTATTAGCAGCGCGACCTCCTATCACTTGTTTAATCCATGATGCGCTAAGAGGCTCTATCTTGAAACTCCTATTAGATAGGTCCGCACGGAGTATTCTTCCTCCATATCCGTATTCAGTCATGTTTTCCCCTCCATTTCTCTCTAATCTCTGCTCCCAACGTATCGACGTACGCGCGTCTCTTCTCACTAGGATTCATGCCTTTGGTGAGTGTTTTCATATCACTCAGAGATCTTCCGTTTGGAGGGTTGGGTTCTAATAGAATGGCTCCTTCTGTACAAGCTTCTACACATCTAGGACTCTCTCCACAAAGATCACACACATAGACAATGTCCTTGAACAAATCGATTGCTCCAATAGGACATCTAGTGACACACACTCCACATCCATTACAAATCGTAGGTGATGCTATGACCTGACCAAGCTCACCTATCTTTAGAGCATCCTCTGGACATGACATACAATATCTCTCGTCGCACTGAGTGCAACAAACAGGTCCATCTATTCCGGTCTCATAGATATGCATTACCTTGATTCTTGACAAATGTCGACTGACTTTACCCGTCCTGTAGAAAGAGCATGCTGTTTCACAACTGCGGCAACCAGTGCATTTACTCATATCGACAAGAATCACGTTCAACTTACTCCACTGTTTCAAGCCTATATAACACTCGACCATCGGGATCTGGACATGTGAAATGCTTGACGCTCTTGACCCAGTGATCCTCACGTAACGTTTCTCTAACATCAAAAATTGGAAAAACAGGCATCATGCTTTGGAGTGCCCATATGCATACATGCTTTCCTTCTGGGATAGTCATTTTGGAACATTCGACATAGAAATGGTCGCCAACCAGCATTGGCAGGTTGCAATACCCATCAATCTTTTCGACAGTCACCTTGATTTTTGCCATCTTTATCCAACTTACGCGCAAATGCATGGATGTCTTATAGGATGTTCGTTTCTCAGATTGGAAACCTAAACCGCAAGGCGTTACGTGAAACTAAACTCCTATTATAGCAACTGTAAGTACTCTGAAAGTCTGCTATTGGACCTCAAAGCATTCTAAATCCGGAAGAGTGTTCGAATCGCCAATTAGCTATACAGAAAACATCGAGGTGAACCGAGATCACACACTCCAAAACCAAGATTCTACTCTTTACACTAATTTTGACGATGGTCCTAGCACCGATACAGGTGATGGCCTCAGAAACACCAGGAACTGTTCTAACAATTGAGAAGGTCAATACAGCATCAGTGACGAGAACGTGGAGTACACTCTCTTTGATTTATGACAACCAATTCCATGATCCTCTGGAATTGGATGAAGAGATTGAGAACATTCACACCACAGTACCTCAGCTCGTTGACCTTGAGGTGATTGGGGAGAGTTATGAAGGACGAAACATCACATCGCTCCGCATCACAAATGAACAGAACACAGTTCAAAAAGCAAAGACTTTGGTCGTTGCGCAACATCACGGACGCGAGCAGATCACTGTTGAGCTCGCTCTTCGTTTTATGCTTCATCTGCTCAATAACTATGGGATAGACGAAACTATCACAGAATATGTCGACACTCAGGAGATATTTATCATCCCAACCCTAAATCCAGACGCGCTTGAGGTCGTTGTCAATGAAGGAAATCACTGGCTCCGAAAGAACCTTCGCCCCTTCGATAATGATTTGGATGGATTTTTCTCGGAGGATGATGTCGATGATGAGAATGGAGATGGTGTAATCTCCAATTTCCTGGTCTACCTTAAAGATACACCTTCTGATGAGCCCTACTACGAGGCGTATGATTGGGAATACTGGGAGGGAATTGACGACGATGGAGACGGCCAATTCAATGAGGATGAAGTTGGACTTGTTGACCTCAATCGTAACTATGCAACATTTTGGGGTGCAGGTTATGGATCATCTGATGATGTTACCACCCAAGTTTATCATGGAACTGGACCTTTCTCTGAGCCAGAGACTCAGGCATTTCGAGATTTTGTTTTAAATCATCGATTTGCCATGTCTTATTCATTACATTCCGGGATAAACACAACCTACTTCCCCACTAATATCTTTGGAAATTGGGTTGAAGGCAATCTGTATTATGATATGGTTACAGATTTTGCTGGAATACTACCAGAGGATTTCAATTACGATTTATCGTATACTTATCAGAAACTTGATGCCGCTCTCAGTGGTGGTTGGGGTGATTGGATGTACGCAGAACGAGGTACAACCGTTCCAATTACCTTTGAGGTCTATACAAACGCCTCAGCTCATGGAGTGGAAGCTCATCCTATCATCCTTGAGAACAGCACCCACATAATCCGCGAATGGAAGGAGATCTATGGATACTTCAATCCAACCGAGGAATACATCAACACTCTTTGGGAGGAATTGTTGCCAGCCTTCGACTATTTACTAGAGATGATACCGAGACTTGACATCAGCATACCTAGTGTGTCTGGCGGAGTTCTTTCAGGCGAAAATGTCACTATGTCAGTTCAGATGAATTGTCTGAGTCCACGATTAGGGAGCAAAGAGGCTGTTTATGTGCTAGATTCTGTAAATGTAGTCATGGATTCTCTGATTTCCGTGGGAGCAGGTCAAACACTGACAGGTCAAGCTAGTATTGTACTTCCGTCTGAACTGAGTGGTTCAAGCTTTAGTATCTTTATTGGAAACAATTACACTGGCTACTATGAGTTCGAACTATCAGCAAGTGCTCCTTCAACTCAAATAGATCCTCTGATTATCGGTGCGGTTATTGGAATCACAATTGCAGCAATTGTGATAGTTGTTTACTTTGTGAAATATCGCTAGTCTTCCTGATTGAAGTGGCGGGAATAAGGTCTGAATAAATTCCCGCTTACTTCTACTTTTTTCTGGTCCCAGTTATCATTTCTTTGCGATAACACCAAGGGTGCTTTTATTCCTCTTGACATTATTAAAACCAACATTACGAAGGCGTTGAATAACACCTTTTGGAAGATCTCTCTTTCGATGTTTTCCACCAGGAGACCCCACATAATGATACAACACACCTCTTGGTTTCAACACACGATAAATCTGAGAGTAAAACTCAGCAGTGTATAGTTCTGATCCCATCGAGAACCTCGGTGGATCATGTAAGACTGAATGAAATGCTTTCGTATCAAATTCTTCTATTCTTTCCACAGCATCTCCATGAATGATTGAAACCCTTTCATCACTATGGAGTTCCCTTGACCATGGATTCAATCTGGACAATTCAATCACATGGTGATTCATCTCGATAGTGATGATACTCCTCACGCCTCTTCTAAGACAAGCAATTGTGGAGTATCCCAACCCTGTACATATTTCGAGCATGTCAACACCTTTCCGCGCACATAACTCGGCTTTCATTGATGCATCTTCAATCGGGTCAATATCCTTGACACGATGCATAAGCACTCCATCAATCAACAAGGCTGGTGCAGATTCATGTCCAGTTGGAAATAGTTTGTAGAAGTGGTCATCATTGATTGCTGCTTTGAAAATCTGATCGTCTTTGACGAAGTAAATCGATTCAGAGTCCTTCTTTATCTTCTCAAGCTGCTCTAAACTCCAAAAAGGATTAGTCAGGTCGATCCTAGTTATTGTCCTTCCAAGATCTAATGAGAGGTCTATTTGTACAACCCCTTTCTCAATTGCCTGAATAATCGCCGCTGCAGTTACCGAGTGAAGAAATATCATCACTGTTATTTCGATGATGATTCCCTTTAGACACTTCGATTCATTGGAGTTATATGATGGCAATTGTGGTTAATAACTTCAGGGAATTATCTTGGACAGAGAACGATACCACCGACTATTGTTTCTAATTGCGGCTTTATGGAACTGGACTCTAGCAATAGCTTTCTTTGTTTTATCAAGGATAGACGTTGGATATTTCGCAGCATTTGGTCTTGAGATTCCTAATACCCTGCTCTGGTTTGATTCGTTAATGGGGCTAATCTTCGTATTCGGGATTGGTTTCTTCTTCGTCAGTCAAAACATGATGGAAAACCACGGTCTCATCATGATGGCAGTTTTCGAAAAGACCTGGTTTTTCCTTGTGTGTGTTGCATGGTTCTTCTTGGGACAGGCTTCGCTCTGGGTAGTATTGGTTGTAACAATCGACATTATTTTTGGAATCCTGTTCATTGAGGATTTGATTGCGATTAGAAAACTGAAAGCACGCTGATACTAGAAACTGCGTAGTTTTTGTAGGGTAAGCCGCTGTTACCAAAAACTTGGACAAAGTTGGACATCACTCAAACAGTCGTTTGTTGATAGAAGGAATTTGTAGGAGCTTTTATTCCTCTACAATCACTCCCTGCTGACTCTGATGTTGATTCACAAAGCCTATAGATATGAACTTGACCCGAATCGCTCCCAGAGGACCTCTCTTCTTCAACACGCTGGAGTCGCTCGTTTTGCTTACAACTGGGGGCTTGAACAACGAATCACTCTCTTCAAGAACAATATCGGTGCAGCCCGGTTCACTGATCCAATGAAACAACATAAACTGTTAAACAGTCTGAAAAAAACTCAGCTCCCTTGGATGTATGAATGTTCCAAATGCGCCCCACAAGAGGCTCTTAGAGACCTCAACAGAGCCTTCATGAATTTCTATCGAGGGAGGAAGACCGGAAAGAGGGTCGGATTTCCCAGGTTCAAAAGGAGAGGAGTGCGAGACAGTTTCAGACTGACT
>VAPA010566515.1_pt1 | contig 14227 bp, 2 predicted proteins | sample 3395041 | NCBI WGS metagenome assembly VAPA01 (sample SAMN08290432, study PRJNA428436) | hydrothermal vent metagenome | isolation source: Deep-sea hydrothermal vent chimney | place: Indian Ocean: Southwest Indian Ridge | depth 1973 m m
CTGGATGATTATAAAGATACGGTATCAAAGATAAGCAAGGACGAAGATATACTGTTGCTTGTCTTCCGTAAAGGCTCTTCGGTCTTTGTAACGATTTCGCCCTGAAAAACACGGCCTCTATGACGTGCAGAATTATCCTGGGATTGAAATAATATTTTAAATTACAAACCCCAAGGCAGTAACCATAAGCCCACCTCGAAGGTGGGCTTATGGTTAGGTGGGTTTAGCATTGGTGAATTTATGAAAAACATGCAAAAAACCTTAAAATATTACTACAGAGGTACAAAATTCGTTAGTTAGAGCCTTGAAAAGTAAATTTCTTTAATATATTATATTTAGATTGACGTAATTTTTGACATGTAGTATTTGCAGTACTTGCTTCAAGAAGTAAGCCGTTCTGTTTCGAATCTTAATAAAGTTTCTGCCTACGGCAGACTTGCCTGCCTTGGGCAGTAATGTGACTCATATAATTCTTAATTAAGAGGTAACGGATGAACTGGCTTGAAAAGCGCACATTTAAAGCAATCTCTACAATAATATTATTTCTTTTCTGCTGGGTATTTGCTGGTGGATATGATTTGGCATTTGCAGTTAAAAACAGTGATCAGTTATCAGGGGTCAGGGGTCAACAAAAACAAAGAAAACAAAAAACAGAAGATAAATTTCAAAAGACATTAGATGAAATTCAAAAGATAGTCGAGGAAGTCAGTAAGTCAGAAAGCTTAGAGGATAAAAAAGATAAAAAGAAATCTCTAAAAGACAAAAAAGCTGAGATTGGAAAACTTGACAAAGAGCTTAAAGAGCAGTTTAATGCTACTGAACAAAAACTTAAAGATGCAAAACTGCCGCAGGAGATACTTCAAAGACACTATGATTTTGTAAAGCAGTATGAAGAAAATTTAAAAGAGCTTTTAGCAAATATTGACGAAATTGATAATGCTCAAAATGATTTTGATATAGACAAAAAAGCAGAAAAAACAAGGAAGTTTCTTGAGAAGGTAAAGCCTAAAAAGAAACATACTCCTTTAGACCCTAACAAACTTCCTCATAGAACACCTGATACAGTCTTCAAGGAACCCAGGCTAAATAAGGAACAATTCCTTGAAGACCGTAAAGCGTTACGCGTAACGGGTGACGAGTTAAAGGTAAAGACTAATTACCCATTACACATCACCAATCACGAATCTCTGATTCTTGTTGCTTCTGCAGGTTCACTTAATGGATTATTAGACTTGCCAATCCCTAATCTTGAATCGCAAGACCCTGCCCTACTCTTTCAGGATGTTTTTCCAATTCCGAATTCCGAATTCGAAAATCCGAATTTACTGCTTGCGCAAGCAAGCACTCCCCCCTCCTCTGCTGATCTTGCTGAGACAATAGAAGTGCAATTTACGCCAGAAATAATAGCCAAGGCGCTGGAGCTTGAAAACAATCCAGCAAAAATCTACAACTGGGTTAGGAATAATATTGAATTCGTTCCGACCTACGGCTCAATCCAAGGAGCCAACTATTGCCTTCAAACAAAACTCTGCAATGCCTTTGATACAGCCTCACTGCTTATAGCCCTTCTTAGGGTCTCAGGTATACCTGCTAGATATGTTGAGGGAACTGTAGAGATACCTATTGAAAAAGTCATGAATTGGGTAGGAGGATTTACAGATGCAAATGCAGCATTAACGCTTATAGCAAGCGGTGGGATACCAGGTACAATACTTACATCAGGCGGACAAATAGTAGCAGCACAGATGGAGCATATATGGGTAGAGACATACGTTCCTTATGGCCCATATTCTGGAAGACCATCAAAACTCAATCATCCAAAAACATGGATACCTTTAGACCCTTCTTTCAAACAATACACCTACACTGAAGGAATTGACTTACAGACCATAATTCCTTTTGATGCACAAGGATTTATAGAGCAAATACAATCCACCGCTACCATTAATGAAGCTGAAAGTTATGTAACCAATGTAGATTCAAATTACATTCAGACAACCATGACCGACTACCAGAATCAATTACAGAACTACATTGACCAGAACATGCCTGATGCCACGGTTGAAGACATACTTGGGAAGAAGGAGATTAAAAAGCAAGAGCTGGGCATCCTTCCAGTAACCCTTCCTTATAAAAGGATTGTTACAGGGGATAGGTATTCAGAGATTCCAGATAACCTCAGGCATAAAGTTACCTTTACTGTAAATGACCCTTATCTGTTTGAAACTTCCCTCTCTTATACTGCCAGTATTCCAGCACTGGTAGAAAAGAGGATAACCCTTTCGTATGCTCCAGCCACACTAAGCGATGAGCAGACTATAAATTCTTATGGCGGCATTTACAATTCTCCTGTCTATCTGGTTAACATGAAACCTCAATTAAAAGTAGAAGGAATAGTCGAGGCCACTGGCGGTAGTATTGGGCTTGGAAATCAGCAGACCTTTGGAATGAAATTTAGCGGTCCTAATATTAACACAGATATCGTATCAAATAATATAACAGCAGGGGCATATTATGGAATTGGATTTAATCCTAATAAAATTCCAAAGGAATTAATAGAACAGCGGAGGGTAAAATTAGAAAGTGTTAAAGATACCATTAATCAGAGCAATATTTATACAGATGATTATATCGGTGAATTACTTTATACCACAGCTATAGTTTATTTCTTTGAACTGGATGTATTTGAGGATATAATTGCCCAATCGTACAACATTGCAAAGGTAAAACAGGTTTCAGAAGGTATAGTTGCCAAGGATCTGTTGGTCTCTTACCTCTTTAGTGTTCCAATAAAGGCAGAGGAAGGCGGACTAATAATCGATGTAGATAGAAATATTTATTCTCCTGTCTCTAAATCTGGAGATAACATTAAATCTCAGGAATTTATGATTACATCAGGGCAGATGGGTTCAGGCATGGAGCATGGAATATTTGAGCAGATGTATAACAAAACAGGGACTTCAGCTATAAAGGCATTGAGTGTAGCCAATAGTCAGGGGATACCTATTTACAGCATAGATGCAAGTAATATAGCTGATGTGCTTCCGGTCTTGCAGGTTTCTAATGATGTCAAGGCAGATATTATTAATGGTGTTAATGCGGGAAAGGTGGTAACTATTTCAAAAACTAATGTAACAGTAGATACATGGACAGGTGTGGGCTACATCATCTCAGACCCAGACTCAGGTGCAGCAGCGTACATGATAAGTGGGGGATTCGCAGGGGGTGGAGCTGATTTAGATCTTCCCGAAATAGTGATAAAGTACTTTGAAGTTATACATTTTTTGGATGAAATTCTTGCTTTTGGCAGTATCCTCCTTATTCCTCTTATTATTATCATCTTCACTATAATCGCACTAGGTGTTAAAGGGGCTTTAGCAGCATTAGGCTTAGCTTTATTAGGCATAGGGATAGCTTGGTTAATTGCAGCTATTGTGATTCTCCTTATACTAGGGATTTTTTATCTCATAACCGGCATAGATAATAAGGAAAGATGGTATGCCTTTAAAAAGGAGCCATTATGGAAAACATAGAAACCATAATGATAGAGATTGCAATTGCAGCAAGTATATTATCCTTTCTTCTTCCTCTTATACTCTGGGTACACAACATTATGGATAAGTTAAAGTTGTCAAGGATTGACAGCTTCGAGAAATTTAGGGAGAAAATGAAATGGAGGATACTACAAGGCAAGAAATTGTTCAAACCAGCTACTTGGTTTAAACCAGCTACTTTTACAATAGAGGAGATTATAAAGGAATTTATGAAAATGGAAGAAAAACTTCAAAGAAAACTATTTAATATTATTATTAATAAAATCACTCTTCCCTTCATTATTTTTGGTATTTATGTATTATTGGCTAAAAACATAGGCTATTACTATATAAAACTCAAAACAGGTTATGAAATATCAAGAGAATTTGAAGTAGGAGAAGTGTTTTATCTCGTGCTCGTTTCTTTATGGATAGCGTTTGTTCTATTTCGTAAACTTGCAATTTACCGAATAAACATGTTTCTTAAAAAATTTAAAGAATTTCAAGATAAAGGAAAACAAAAAGTCGATAATTTTGATGAGTGAGAAATAGTGATAAATTAGTATGGAACAACTATATAAAAAATACATTCTAACTTTAAATGTTTATATTTTGATAGCCCTGTGTGCATCTTTCTCATTTGCTCAGTCTCCATCAATTAGTAATGGAATTAACTATCTCCAATCCACCCAATCCCCTGAAGGCTATTGGGGAGATGTGTCAGAGGTTCCTTACAACTCCTTTGTTGATACCTGTGCTGTAGTTGAAACCTTGAACTATCTCAATGAGACAGGTACTGCATATGATTTAGCCAATCAATGGATAAATTCCACAGAAGTGTCAAACAATGATTATCTTTTTACAAAGATGTTTGTCTTGGCACAAGCAGGATTTGATGTATCAACAATTAGAGATTATTTGCTAAATGAAATAAATGATGATAACGGATGGGGAGTTGGAGAAGGTTTTGAAAGTGATATTAAAAGAACCACCCTTGCCCTTCAAGCCCTTAAAGCCATCAACCACCCTGACCTTAATACTATCAGTTCCGCTCTGTTTTATTTAACAAGCGATCAGAATGCTGATGGTGGTTGGGGGTTTACATCACAAAGCGAAAGCAATGTCTATATGACAGCATTGGTTTTAAAGGTGCTTTCATTATATAACGGAACTTTTGATTTACAGGCTAATGTTGATAATGCAGTTGATTATCTTTTAACAGAGCAAAATATTGACGGCGGATTTCCCTCGACAAGCTCGGGATCTGAAGTTTATACAACAGCACTTGCCTTTGATGCGCTCATAGCATCTAACTCTGATCTATCTACAATCGCCCAGCCAGCAACAGATTATCTTCTTAATAACCAGCAACCAAACGGCTCATGGGATGATGATTCTTACAGCACAGCATTAGCCTTAAGGGCACTGGCCAGTGTAATACCAAACCTTACAATCTCTTCTTCTGACATCACATTCTCAGACCCTGCTCCAACAGTCGGAGATACAATTACTATCAGTGCAACAATCCATAACACCGGCATTGCACAAGCAGATAATGTACTCGTGCATTTTTATAACGGTGATCCTGATGCTGGAGGTTTGTTAATAAATGAAGCTTTAATTGCCGGGATCCCTCAAAACACAAGCGAAACTGCGTCAATTGACTGGATACCGTCATCTCCTGATATCCATAATATTTATGTAATTATTGACCCTTCAGACACTATAACAGAGGATAATGAATCAGACAACAGCGCTGCTGTCCAGATAAGAGTTTATGAAAAACCAGAACTGTTTGTAGAGGGAATCACCTTTGTCCCTGCCCTCCCTGCACCAGGTCAAACAGTTAATGCAGAGGTCAAGGTTACAAACAGCGGAGACTTCCAGGCTGACAATATAGCAGTGAAGTTTTCTTTAGACGGAGTTGTAATTGGAAGCGACACAATACCGGCTCTTGCATCCATGCAGAACCAGATCCTAACATTCTCAATTTTAAACCTTACATCCGGAATTCATCAGATAACAGCAGAAGTTGACCCGGACAATCTCATTGCAGAAAACGATGAGACTAATAATGTTCTCTCGCAATCCCTTGAAGCAAAAGACAGGGTTGATCTTGTTTTAGGAGATTCCAGTATATATTTCTCAAATATCAGCCCTGGTGAAGGCGAAATCATATATATGTCTGCTGTTGTTAGCAATGCAAGGGAAAGTGCAGCAGATAATGCGGCAGTAAGATTTTATGACGGAAACCCGGACAGCGGTGGAACACAGATAGGCACTGACGTAATAATTCCAAATATTCCCGGCGGAAGCGCTGTATCAACAGAATGGATTCCTTATGACACAAACACAAAAACAGGCAAACATTATATATATGTTTCTGTTGATCCCCTGAATTCAATTGAAGAGACAGATGAATCCAACAACTCGGATATAAACTATTTTGAAGTTACAGCAAGAGCTGATTTAAACATTCAGGATATCATTTTTATCCCTGTTTCACCTGAGGTGGGAGATATAGTCAGTATTCAGGCAGTTGTCAAGAATACCGGATCAATTTTATCAGGAAGTTCATTTCTTAAAGTCTATCTGGGAGACCCGGCAGGAGGAGGCATACAGATAGGCGCTGATTTATCTGTTCCATATAATTTCGGTCCCGGCGCTACTTATACAATTGGAACTGCTGAGTTTGATACATCCGGGAAAGTCGGAGACAATGAGATCTATGCTGTAGTTGATGTATATAACAAGATTGATGAAATCTACGAATCAAACAATATAATGAGTAAAACCCTTAATGTGACTGAAGCTGTAAACCCTGACCTGACAGTTACTTCATCTGATATATCTTTTACTCCTGAAATGCCGGTTACAGGTGATCTGATAACCATAACCGCAATAATAACCAACCTTAAAAACTTCCCTGTCTCTAATGTATCAGCAGGCTTTTATGATGGTGATCCTGCATCAGGCGGAATTCTGATAGGTAATGTAACAGTGCCTGCAATACCGGGAAACGGGTCTGGAACCGGAGAGATAACCTTTGATTCTGCAGGCAAAAAAGGTATACACGATATCTATGTGACAATAGACCCCTCAGACTTAATCGAAGAGTCCAATGAGGCAAATAATAAAGCGTCAAATGCTTTAAATATAAGACTTCCTGCAGATGCCGCACCCTGGAACCTTTATGCAACCCCGATAAATGATACTGATATAGAGCTTATTTGGAATCCCGGCCCTGCTGAAGCAGTAAACAGTATTAACGGCTATAACATATACAGGAATGATATGTGGATAAACGGACTGAAAGATATTTCAAAGGAAGGCGTTGTAAGTGCAAGCTCTGTATATGCATCTTATGTGCCTGAACAGGCTGTAGACGGTAATATCAGCACACAATGGAGAGCTGAATCATGGTCAACATTGCCGCAGTGGTGGCAGGATGAATTTACTTCGGAGCGGAAAATAAAAAGGATAGCTGTTAAGTGGGACGATGGCAGCGGTTATTATGCAATTGATTTTGAGATACTGACATGGGATGGTGCAGACTGGGTTATACAGGAAGCAGTTACAGGAAACAGCAGTGATGTAACTGTGCATGATTTCCCTGTTCCAATAAATACCAGTAAGGTCATGGTTAACATAACAGAAGGGAACAACCCCGGCAATCCGGCTGTAATCTTTGAAATAGATATATATGAGGAAAGGACTGTGGAAGTTCTTACCTATCAGGATACAGGGCTCGGCCCCGGAAGCTATACATATTATGTTACAGCAGTGGATGCAAACGGGGATGAAAGCCTTCCAAGCAATGAAGCAACAGCATTACTGGATAATACACCCCCTGCTCCTCCAACAGGTTTGAGCACAACAGTGAATGGATATAAAGTCAGTGCAGGATGGGACGCTAATACTGAGCCTGATCTTATAGGATACAGGGCATACAGAAACGATATTAATGTTGCACACAAAGGCAGAGGGGCAACGATTCTTGCCACTAATGGAAAAAGCCATTTAGCTGTAATCGACGGAGCTTTAGGAAATCCCGGGCGGACCAACTGGGATACATTACCGCCCGGTTACATGACTATAACACTTGCAAAGGTATATGAGATAGATAAACTCAGGATGCTCTTAACGGGCTATGCTGACAACAGGTACTACCAGTACAAAATCGAGTCATCCATTGACAATAAAAACTGGCAGACAATTACGGATAAAACTTCCGGCGAATGGAGGGAATGGCAATTAAAAGAGTTTTCACCGCCTATCCAAGTAAAGTATTTCAGGATTACAGGCACATACTGTTCGGTTGGTAATAATTTTGAGGTTACGGAATTTGAAGCATATACACCTGAACTTGCACCTTTAACACTCGAATCGGTATACGGTCTTGACCATGCAGCTTCCAGCCTGGATTACAAAAACTTTTATGAAAGCACACAGAATCATGACTATTGGTCAAATCCAAGGCAACCGAGGAAATTCATTTTTACAGAATTTAACACAGAAGAAGAGGATGTGCTCTCTATTTATGAGGCAGAAACAAATCTTCTGCTTGCAAGCTATTCAGGTAATATCGGCGCTTTCACAACGCTGCCTTTGGCTGCAAAAAAATACAGATTCGAATTCATTGCTGATTACGAAGAGACTGCTTCAGGATTTTATGCGGGTGTCTTTATGACCAGCAAGGGCAGCATGAACACATCTTTTTCAGAGACCATTTATGAAGCTAATGATTATCAATATGCGGTAACTGCCATTGATGAAAACGGAAATGAAAGCGGCCTTTCTGCAATTGTAACAGCCACTGTTTCAGATGATACACCGCCTGCTACACCGGCTGATCTTGCAGCAACGGGAAGCCTTGGAGTTGTTGAGCTTGCATGGACAAGGAACACCGAACCAGACCTTGCAGGGTATAACCTGTACAGGAACGGCGGGACATCTCCTTTAAACGGAGATGCTCTTATAACAGTAAATCTTTATGATGACCTTGATGTAACAAATCTTACAACATATACATATCAGATAACTGCTGTTGACATAAGCGGAAACGAAAGCCTGAAGTCCGCTCCTGTCGAGGCAACTCCAAGCACGATAGACATTGCCTTTAAGTCGCCTCCTATAACTACTCTCCCTGCCCAGATAAATGTGCCTGTTGAGATCGCTGTTCTTGTTGAAAATAAGGGAGTAGAGGATATTGTTGATAATTTCACAGTGGACTTCTTTAACGGAGATCCGGACCAGGGCGGGATATTAATTGACAGTAAGACTGTTACCGGGTTTTTACTGGATGAAGCGGCCACTGTTATGGCTACATGGACGCCAGTGGATTTTATAAGTGAGATCTTTATTGTTATTGACCCTGATAATTCACTAAAAGAATACAATGAATCTAATAATGAAACCTATCTCAAGGTAATTGCCTTTGATAATCTCAGAACTTTATACACTACTTATACTTACTCCTTTGCTGATCTTGTAATTTTCGGATACAGGGACAATTCCAATATTGCAGTTATAACCGAAGACAAGACAGTTTACTGGGCAGGCACATTGAACACTGGAGAACATATAGTGCTCAATCCCGGAACCGGTATTTATAAGATATACGGAGACCAGCCTTATTCCATTCTCTCAGGAGACCCTGTTTCCAACATAATCATGGGGTATTATGCTTTAGACGAAAAGAACATGGGACTGAGCAAAGAATTTTACACATATATGGTCAGATTCTGGGCAGGAGACGACAAGTTTATTGTTTTTGCATATGAAGACAATACAGATGTGGAAGTGATAGATACAGCAACGGATTCGGTTATATGGTCAGGCACTCTGAATAAAGGACAGCGCTATGAAAATGGTGTCTATAGTGATGTAAACGGCAAGTTCCTGCATGTTATAGCAAGCAGGCCTGTTTCAGCGCTTACTTACGCTGATCAGGGATACTACATCCCTTCGGAGAACGGGACATTTTTCGGCAAACTGTTTTATTCATATGCAGGCAATGCCGGCGGCTGGGTAGAAAATGTAAATGTTATTGCATATGAAGATAATACCAGGGTTACGATCACATATACTGATACAGGAGAGATATTCTGGGAAGGAATACTGAATGAGGGAGATGTTTTCAGTGAAGAGATATTCGCTTATTTTACAGTAGAGGCTGATAAAAAAGTTGCTTCAGGAGTATTTCCCCATAAAACCTTCAGAACCAAGTATTACCACATTGTTGTGCCATATGATTCTACAGGAACCGGGGTAGGAAGATTATTCTACATGACCGCACTATATCCTACATATGGTGATCCAACAGCTTACCTTTTCTCATACGAAGATGAAAATATGGTCACAGTTACCAATGTTTATACTAGCGATATAGAATGGGAAGGAACCCTTTATGACGGAGAGCATGCAGGTTTACGTTTGGGAACCCCCCAGGCATTAGATTCAATTTATAAAATTGAAAGTTCAAAAGAGCTTTCAGTTATATCAGGGTTTGGATTTGGATTCGCAGCTGATTTTATCCCTGTTCATTATGCTGCTGTTACTGACCTGGAAGCATCACATATTGAAATACTGCCTGAAGAGGTCTTTCCGGGAGACAATACCCTTATCAACGCAATTGTTTCCAATATGGGAGATACATATCAGGAAGACGTGGTTGTCAGGATCTATGCAGATGATATAAACATCAGTACATCATATATTGAACTTGAACCTCATACAACTGCTGAAATTCAAACCAACTGGCAGGCCGCTGAAGGAGAACATATCATAAAGCTTTCTGTTGACCCTCAAAATTCTATAGGCGAATTAAATGAACTGAATAATACCATTTATCTGGAAAAAATAATAACCAGTCCCCTGCCCCCTGCTGTCTCACCTGATCTGTCGGTCAGTTATTCTGATATTGTTTTTTCAGGGAATTTAATTGCTACAGGGGAAACCCTTACTATTGATACAACGGTTCATAATATAGGGACTGATACGGGTAATGTCCTTGTTTTGACCTATCTCGGAGACCCGTTAAACGGCGGCGTTCAGATCGGCTCATCAAACATAGCAGATATGCTGTCAAACAGCACTGCATCTGTTCAGACACAGTGGTTAGTGGATAAACCGGCAGGTTATTACAACATCTATATATGGGCAGACCCTTATAATTCAATACCTGAGGAAAATGAAGATAATAACATTGCCTTTAATACTTTAACTGTCAGGGAAAAATGGATATCTGTGGTTGTCACTACAGACAATACTCAGTATCAGGCTAATTCGGATGCAGGGATCAATGTTTATCTTCAGAATAATGATCTTGCTTCATTGTCAGCTACAGGAGAAGTCTATATTGAAGATACATACGGAAATCAGGTTGCTCATGCAGCTACATTTTCTGTGGATGATCTTTCATCAACAGGGATTACAGGATGGACATACAGGATCCCGACATCAGTAACTGCCGGATGGGATATGAAGGATGCGCTTTCAGAGGTTACTGTTGATTTTATATCAGTGCTGCAGAGCCTTGGAATTTCGGATAAATTTATTGATAAAGACTCTGTCAGGGTGCTTGAATTTGACGGGACAGGAAGTTTCATAGGTGAAAAACAGGCAAGAACCGGCTTCCTTTCAGACACTCTTGCAGAGGTTATCTGGCTGATGGACGGTATTACAATGAACGGCAGTACAAGGTATTTCTCTGTCTACTTTGATATTACAGACAATGGAAGCAAGGAGCCTTCTTCAAATACAAGTCTCCATGAGACAGGGAGACTTATTGCCTACACTGATAATCCGGGTAATCTGTATTTCATGGAAAGCAGGTATGACGGTACTTTTAGCGCTCCTGTAATTGTAGCTGATATCACAGAATCTACTTATGAACTGCCAAGAGGAATTGTTCTTGAAGACTTTAACAATGACGGATCCATAGATATTATTACCGGCTCATATGCGACCGGAGAGGTCTATTATTTTCAGAATACGGCTGATTCCCCGTATTCATTTGAACTGAGGACTTCTGTAGGTCTCATTCCGGATGCCGGAGATATGGAGGATTTTGCTGCTGCAGATTTTAACAATGACGGAAATATGGATTTTGTCACAAATAGACTCAGGAGCACAGTTCTCTATTTATTCGAAGGCAATGGTGACGGAACTTTCAACCAATCTGTTATTAATGATACCGGCACGGAACATGATTTTCTGGGCAAAGCTGCTTCAGATATAGATAAAGACGGAAACGCAGATCTATTGGTTGGTAATAGCAGTGGAATTATAAATCTTTTTAAAGGCAATGGTAACGGAACTTTTCAAACCCCAGTTCAGATCTTTGATATAGGCAGCAGCACATATGGGCTAATAACAGGCGACTTTGATGAGGACGGCGAAACAGACATCATTGCCAATGACGGCAAAGTTCTTTCGGAAGACAGCGGATATACATTTTTCCTCAAAGGCAATGGAGACAGCACCTTTGAAGTGCCGTTACACATTAGTTCACTTGATACCGGAGTTATCACAACATTAGACACCGGAGACTTTAACAATGACGGACACCTTGATGTTATAAATTCAACCCCGGCTGCAATAGGATATTATCCGGGCAATGGAGACGGAACATTCGGTGTAAAAAGCACATTAACAACAGGCACAAGCTGGTACCTTGGCATCAGTTCTTCACCTGCACTGCCTGAAGTACACCCTGTATTAGATTCACCGGAATTAATGCCTTCTATAGCGTATGACTTCATATGGAATACGGGAAACACACCGCCTGGTAACTATAATGTCCATGTTACTCTCTCAGAGGGAGGGGGAATTATAGCTGGAGGATATGCATCTTTTGAGATACTTCCTGATATCAGCGTTGACTCAAGTGTTGTAACAGACAAGATCGAATATAACCCTAATGAGACTGTTCTCATAACATCGAGAGTATCAAGTCAGAGTGAAAACACGATCTTTGAGAACTTCTCAGCAACTGTAACGATAAAAGACAGTGCAGACACAGAGCTTTACTCTGAAACAAATGCTATACCTATTCTCCTGCCTGGTCAATTAAAAACTTTTAACACCTACTGGAACACATCCACAAATCCATCAGGCGACTATCCTGTTACACTTGAGGTAAAAGATTCATCAGGCACTGTGCTTTCTTCAGGCACAACAAACCTTACGATAAGCAATACAATTGACCCTTCCAAACTCCTGATAGGGCAGATATCTGTAGACCAGCAGAGCCTCCTGCAGGGAGATACAGTAAATATCGACTACAGCGTAACAAATGTCGGAAACATTGACCTTTCGCAGGTAGATATATCCATTCCCATTGTTCATGTAGTTGAATTGACACCATACGATACCTTAACTGACCAGACAGCCCTGCAGATGGGTGAGACACATAATAATACCCAGCCGCTCGGCACGCAGACCTACACTGCAAAAGACTATCTGGTAATTTTAAGGGCAGGCATATCAGGTGTTGAAGAGACTCTTGCAAGCACTTATCTGAGGGTAGAAGGTGCGCCGTCAGCGCCATCATTAAACTGGCCAGCAGAGGCAGAAGATATTGAAACCCTGACACCTGAATTGGTTGTGAACAATGCTTCAGACCCGAATGATGATAATCTTACCTATGAGTTTGAACTCTATTCAGACAGCAGTCTCTCAAATCTTGTTGCCTCATCAGGAGTGATTGATGAAGAAGAAGGAACAACTTCATGGCTTGTGCCAATAGAACTGGAAGAAAACGCAGTCTATTACTGGAGGACAAGGGCATATGACGGGATTCTTTACGGAAACTGGATGTTGCCTGCTTCTTTCAGGGTGAATCTGCTAAACGATCCGCCCACAGCACCTACACTGTCAAGCCCTGCTCATGATTCAGAAGTAGACACATTCACACCTCTTCTGAATGTGAACAATGCCTCAGACCCTGACAGTGACAATCTTACATATAACTTTGAGCTGGCTCTTGATATGGACTTTATCCAGATTGTATCCTCTCAAATCGGAATATTTGAAGGGCAAAGCACAACATCATGGCAGGTGCCTGTGAGTCTTGATGAAAACACTTATTACTACTGGCGCGCTCAGGCTGATGACTGGCTGGTAGAAGGCCCGTGGATGACTCCTGCAGGGTTCTTTGTGAACACTGCAAATGATGTGCCGACAGCGCCATCTATTATTGATCCTTTAGATAGCTCTGAGATAACAACTCTATTTGTTGACATAATTGCAGCAAACAGCACAGACCCTGATAATGACCCGCTTATATATGTATTTGAAATTGATACGGTGATGACCTTTGATTCCCCTGACCTTGTAAGCTCAGGAAACATATCAGAGGGCATAGATACAACTTCCTGGAATGTTGGCGGACTTAATGACAATACCTATTACTATGTGCGCGCAAAGACAAGTGACAGCCTTGCAGACAGCCAATGGTCGGATGTTATCGGTTTTTTCGTAAATACTGTAAATGAGGCACCCACAGTACCAATCCTTGCCAACCCGTCAGATGGCGGTGCGGTTATTGTATTTACGCCTGAGCTTTCAGTTCACAATTCATCTGACATAGACCGTGATTTATTGACATATGAATTTGAGATCTATGCAGATGAGGCAATGACAGTCCCTGTTGACTCAGCATCCAGTGTTCAGGAGACACCTGACATTAC
>VAPA010480623.1_pt1 | contig 14161 bp, 11 predicted proteins | sample 3395041 | NCBI WGS metagenome assembly VAPA01 (sample SAMN08290432, study PRJNA428436) | hydrothermal vent metagenome | isolation source: Deep-sea hydrothermal vent chimney | place: Indian Ocean: Southwest Indian Ridge | depth 1973 m m
AAAATAAGTGGCGCGTGTGGAAGGATTCGAACCTCCGACCGCCTGGTTCGTAGCCAGGTACTCTATCCAGCTGAGCTACACACGCGCAAAACTTGTTGTTGACCGTCACTGCCAACGAATAATGGCGGAGAGGGAGGGATTCGAACCCTTATGTAAAATAAAAATCAATCCATATTCACACTGTATGTATGTATATAGATTTTACTTACCCAACCTCATCCTATATATAATAAGACTTTCCGAGGTATGCTGTCCTCAGAAAGCAAGCGCATTCTAAAGGTGATCAGTGTGCATGTCAATGCACATTATAAATTTATTCAATCGAATGCTTGTTTATTGAACGAAATAGATCTACTGATTAACATAAACTTCAAATTACATATGGAGCTATTTATGGAAACTGATAATGAGTCCGAACAAGATAACCTTGTCAAACAGATCTGCGTGCCTCTAATGGATGAGGCTCTGGCTGCATGTGTTATCACTAGAGACGGAAAAGTTGCGTTCGGCTTTGGTGATAATTGCGACTTCTCTGAAGACGCATCAGATGCTGCAATAATTCTTGAGATGATAGGCAAGTTGAACAAACTAAAACAAAAAAAGAATAACGGCACAAAAAAATAGAGCCGTTCCCGTTCACCTGATATACAAAGTATCGCTTCGAAATGTTATGACTGGATTGGTCACAACCTAACCTGACACTTTCAGTGAAAGAGTGGAACCAAAGCTAACAGTCTCTTGTGTACCGTGAAGCGGCCATTAGGACCTATAGTCAATCCATAAACTCGATTTTATTTCCCCTCCCTGATTTGCGAACGCCTAAGCGTATGACTTTGCGCCGTAAAACTGTACTATGTCAATAGATATTCATTTATACGCGGCTCTTAGGGTCCGCATCAAAGAAATGAAATACGCTGGGTAAGAGTCATGGACGTTTTTCTTAATAACCTTTACCAAGAAGATGATGAGTTGTTCGAGTGCTTTAGCAAGGTAGCCGAGGAGCTGATCTCGGAATATAAAAATTCAAACTATCCTCAATCAATCATGAGCCTGATGGGTTTAATGGGAACTATAAACTCGTTGAAGTTAGCGGCATTTGATTTAGCTGAAGAGTCAGAAACTCATCTTTACGCAATCAAAACGTTGCTGAGACCTGCAATTGAACACTTTTTAAGGTTTAGTTATCTCCAAGCACAGCTTGTACAGAAAAAAAATGACTGTGCTGGAGAAGAATATCGAAAATATTGTGTTATTAGTGAGACAATAGCTTTTGTGAAATCACACTACGCGCTCGATCCAGAAAAAGAAGTTCAGGAGAAAGTTCTAAAGAGCTTAAAGAAAAAAAATGGATTTGAGCTATCAAATAGGCAGCTAGAGCAGATAGTTTCAAAATGGAGCTATAAAAATATAGCTCGTAAACTTGAAAGATTTTTGAATAAAGACAAGGAACAACTAACATTTTTTAGAGGGTTAGTTGTTCAATACTCAGAGTTATCAAGTTTTGTACATGGCGGGGTGAATGCTGAGACTTACTATCACGATGCGTTTTCATCAAGAACATTAGAGAACAAGTTAAGAGAGGATATTTCACTTTTTTCATTTCTGGCTGCAACAGCACGGTCACATATGCTCATGTTGGGATGTCATATAAACCCAGAATTTAATGCGGCTTTCGAAGAGTACACAAAAAAGATGGATCAACTGTTGGTAGTAATGGATGTGCATAACATAGATTAGCCATCATTTGATCTGACAGATTCTACGATAGGGCTGAATCAATTCTGACGGTCTCTTGTGTACGTGAAGCGGAACTTCGCGTTTTTGATTATGAAACGGGCTGAAAATTTAGCTGCCGCTGACTCATTAAATGGTGTTGGTTCGTTGGACATTTTGGTACGCTGAGAAAAACGGGAAGGTTATTGTGGGTAAAGCAATGGTGTCGAATATTCTAATTCAAAAAAACCATGACAGTCTTTTGACGGTTACTTATTCTGCTGCATTTGCCTTAGCGCTTGTTGCCACTCTATCAATACTCCAAGACTATGCTCACTCATTAAGACACAGTTATGACTTCTATATCAGCGAGTCCTTGCTGTTTAAGACATATTGGCTATGCAACCTACCTACATTATTATGTGTCTGGTTCGCCCTTAAAAAGGGAGAGTCACCGCCCCCGTTATTGAAGTGTTTGTCTATAGTATTAACGTACAGCGCCGCCCACTTGATGGTTGGTACAACTGCAATTTGGCTACTTTCGTCATTGACTAAAGAAGTAGGGTATTCGTTTGGCAAACTCTTGATTTATGCCGTTTCTAATGATGCGGTTGTAACTATTGTTTTGTACTGCTGTGTTTTAATTGTTTACCAACTTTCTATAAAACGACAACCAAAGGTCAAGATTGGCGACCCCATTGTAGAAACTCCTCGACCTGAGATTAGCCATTTACAAATCAAACAAGGTCAAAGACAGTTTCGTATTGACGTTAAAGATATCCAGTTTATTGCCTCTGCAACGCCTTACGTCTCGATAAACGTTGATGATAAGGTGTATCTGTATTCTTCTTCGATAAAAAAGTTATCCGCCGTGCTAGATGATAGATTCATCCGTGTGCATCGAGGCACCATAGTCAATCTTGATAAAGTTCTTATGAGTGAATCTCGTTTAAATGGGGATTACGACCTACATTTAAGTGGCGGAGCAAGTATTCGCTTGAGCCGCACGTTTGTTAAAAGCTTTAAATCTAAATATTTAGGCACATCAGCTTAAGCTAGTTTTTCATCGGCTCGCGATGTTAGTGCTTGTCCGACGATGTCACGTCACTCAAAGTCATATCAATCTTAACTTTAATTTTCTTTGACGATGACACTTGCAAGTAATCAGAAAAGCTACGGAATCATTGCTAAATGTTTTCACTGGCTTTGTGCGGCTCTTTTCGCTATCTCATATGCGAGCATTTATTATCGCAACCTATTTGCAGACACAGAGTTTCAGACTTGGATGGCGATTCAGTTGCACATGTCAGTTGGAATTAGCTTTTTGGGTATAATTGTATTACGGCTAATTTGGCGCTCAGTAGATAAGAGTGTTTGCGCGGATGGAGTCAATAGACTACATCGATTCTCGATAAAACTGGGACACCTTATGTTGTATCTAGTAATGATTATGATGCCATCAACTGGACTCCTGTCGCTTTTAAATTATTTGTCAAACGGCGGCGGCCATATCGATTTCTTCTTCATGCATAATTTGGAGTTTTCATTTTTATCCTCAGCCCTATCGTCTTTTGAAATCGCTATCTCAAGGATTGAAGACGTATCCTCGGAAATTCATGAAGCAATCGCTCGATTCGTTGCGCCAACGTTAATTCTTGGTCACATCACTGCTGCTTTAACTCATCACTATGTCCTTCGGGATAACACGCTACAAAAAATGGCATTTTCATTAAGAAGGAGAGCCTGATGCGGAAGATTATTTTACAAACGATGCTGTTGTGCAGCGCTACTATCGTCAATGCAGAAGAGCCTATACTGGGCGGTCCATGTCAAGGTTGTGAATTTGTTTTTCAAGACATGCCCAAAGAAATATTGCCAACGGCAATATTGGTCCCCTCGAATACTGTTGGGGAGCCAATGATTGTCAGCGGTACTGTTTACAACAATGACGGAACTGTTGCGCCAGACATTATCATCTATGCCTATCAAACCAATTCCAAAGGTGTTTACCCCAAGGGAGAAAATTTCCATGGGAGTTTAAAAGCATGGGCGAGAACGGATATGTCTGGGAAGTTTGTTTTTAATACTATACGGCCGGGGGCATACCCCGATAGACCTGAGCCTGAGCATATCCATCTTCATGTTATTGAAGAAAATAAAGGCACCTATTTTATCGATAGCGTCGAGTTTACCGATGATCCACTTTTGACCGACGAAGTTAGAGCCAACAGAAAATGTCGAGGCGGTTGCGGGATTGTAACGCCAACAAAGAATTCAGATGGGGTTTGGGAGGCTGTGAGAAATATCAAATTGGGAAAAGGGATCACAGATTACAAGCAATAATTTAGTATTAAACATCTGAGAGAGCAATAGCTTGTTGTCGGTTGCGTGCACCTATTGCACTTATAACAACAATTTTTTTGAGAACTGGACTTTCGTTTTTTGATATCTGAAATTATTGACTAAATCAGTTGATGTGGATACTATATTTCACTCTCTTTCAAATGGGAGAAAAGTTATGGTCTTTAAAAAGTATGTAGCTTGGAACAAAAACCAAATCATTTGTCAAAAAAAGCCTTCGCGAATTCAACTCCGAAGTGCACCACTCGCTAAATCAAGCCGATTTTCGTAATTTGTTGAATACGACCGATGCCTTTGGCACTGCGATTGGGAGTCCCTTTGACAGTCTGCTGTTTTTCTTAAGCTGACTATCAAAGAGCGAGTGGCTATTTCCGCTTTTCGCTCATTGCTGCCTGTCAGGCTAGGTCAAAACTTTGCAGCGCGTTTGTCAGATCAAATATGAGTCACTACAACTTATTTTGTTATACGTTTAATAACATTCCTCCCTAGAACATTGTGACACTCATACATCTTATGCTCGCATTCATACCCAATCTCCTTTAACTTCAGTGACACTTTGTTTAGCAGGGCGCGATATGCGTCGCCAAGTAATGTAAGTTTTGTGAGCGCGGTTGTGCTCTGCTCACTACGCGTAACGTCGCACCCTGCGGGGCTGGTTTACCATTAAGGGGCAAGCCCCTTAATAATCCCAATCCCGCCCCTATCGCTTGTGAGGAGTAGCCAGAAAGCTTTTATTTTCTTGAGATTAAGACTAATCTCTAGTGGCAGAGGTTTAGTGTTATCACAATGCACGGGGTGATACCCCAATTATTTCTTATTTGCGAAAGCACTATCATGCACAAATCAGTTACCTTAATTTCTACCTCGAAGAAAATAGAAATGCTAATAACGCATACAAAATCAACATGTTTAGCAAGATTCCTTTTGCTAGGGTCTGAATTATGAGTGACGATGTTCATTTCAACTACATATATGCGCTAGTGGAAGCTTGGTTTTTCACTGAAGATGAAGCAAAACGATGGTATACAAGCGAGAGCATTCCTGCTTATGGTATGACGCCCGCTCAAATAGTTGAACAACTTGGCAGAGATGTACTAGAAGACTGGATCGAAGCAAAGAACTTAGGTTCTTTTAAATGAGACTAGTGAGGCTTAAAGCCCCTGCAAAATTTTTGGTTTTACTGCCTATTTAACATAATAGTGCCTATGCGCACGAGCAAATCAGCACTCATAGCAAAAAGGGAGCGTAGCGTTCAAAATCACATGTTTTGTATTAACAACAATGACGAAAAGCCTTATTTTCTTTTTTAGTTTAATTGACCATTTTATGGTTTCACGGGCTTTGAGTGAATTTAAGGTCGTAACGCTATTTTTCATACCTTTTGCTTAAAATTGGGCATGAAACCACTTCTAATAGTCTTATATCTGGCTGGCCGTAGTATTGCGTCATTATATTGCTCTTGAGTGCCTACAATAATGCAAAGCCTTTTCGTTCGAGTTACAGCCGTATAAAGGGCGCTATTCTCAATCAATGGGCTACCGATCACAATAGCACAAACATCATACTCGCTTCCCTGAGACTTATGGATGGTAATTGCATAGGCAAGCTGCAAACCAACCTCCCAGCAATATTGTTTTGATAATCTAAGCGAATTGTCTCTTCCTTCAAACTTGATCCAACAATTCACCTCGTTATTGACAGTCTCTACTTTTACAACTATTCCTGACATTCCATTAAAAACACCAATCTCATGACAATTTTTTGTTGCGATTACAGGATCACCTACACCAATTATGGTGTTTCCCAATGCAATTGATGGTTTAGACTCGTCAGGGCGATTGATCATACCTTGTATACGCGGGTTTAGGTTCGTTGTTGATGTTTCATATTTACTACTTGAATAAGGGGTGAGTATCGAGCAGTCAATGCACCTGCGAAGATGGATAAGTGTTTTTCTACCGTCGTCACCGGGATTTAATAAATACACCCCTGTTTCCTGACCGTCATATTGAACTAGCTGGTGAACTTTGCTTGATCTAATGTCCATCGCGACGGTATGCAATTGGCTTCCCTCTGCTTGCCTATAAACATCAGTCAAGCTGGTTTGGCTGATGTCTGTTTCGACCAATCGGTGATAAAAAAGACCAAAGCCTATGGGAGGAAGTTGAGCTGTATCCCCTACAAATAATAGTCTCACGCCACGCTTTCCAAAAGCTCTTAAGAGAGAGCAAGCTAACGATATATCAACCATCGACGATTCATCGATAACTATTAGTGGATCGTTTTGTAGAGAAATCGAGTCATCTCTTATCTTATTAATAAGAGTATGGATCGTAGTTGCATCCTCGCCTATAGACTGGCTTGCTCTATCGGCAGCCTTTCCCGCTAAAGCTGCAACGTGAATGGGAAGTAAAATCGTTTTTGCCAAATCTGAAATAGCTCGTAAAACTGTTGTTTTGCCTGTTCCTCCGAACCCTGATAGCGTTGAAACACGCTGAGTTAGAGCCATGAACACTGCTTTTTGTTGCTTTTCGTTTAAGCGATATCCATGGTTCAAAAATAATTGGTCGCTATAGTCTCTTATACGCTTGACGAGCGCTTCATCATCTAGGCTAAATGCATTTTTAGCTAAAGGCTTTTGGCTAAGTTTTACTAGTGCAGTCTCAACATATTGTTCTATGTAAGCACTTGATAACAGTTGCAGATAAGTCGAATCATCTTGCTCTAAAACGCATATCGTCTTCTGCTCTAATGCTATCGCCAGAGCCTTCGATGACGATATTGAACTACGAATGATCTTGAGAGATTTAGCCACCAAGTCTTTTGCTCTATCAACTTCTACAATCGTGTTACCCCGTTCAAGCTCCTTGTAAAAAGCAATTTCCACACACCCAATTATCGATCTCTCATCATCAGGGCTAATGTTCAATTTTTTAGCAACAGACCAAATAGTTTTGAAGTGCCTATCAGTTGATTTGCTCAGAGCTAAGAGCGAGAAGGGATTTCTTTTTAGTCGAGCAACAGTATCGTATTTGCACAGACGCAATATTTGATTCGCTAAAGCGCTATCGAGTTTATTTTCGCTTAGAAAGGTGGCCACTTCCGTTTCCTCTTTAAGCTCAGACCACCTCTCGCACACCCTAAGTGCAAGCGATTCATTGAGGCCTGCATCCATGAGCGCTTTATAGTTGTCATTGTTGAGAATATCGACTAATGCAAAGTCACCTATATTGGTGAGCAGCTTGTCCACCTTGGCTTTGCCGAAATAGAACCCTCTGAAAGCAGGATGATTTTTCAGCAGCTTTCCTATGAAGGTCGAAGCAGGCAATTCGTTTAGGAAAGCATTTTTAACGATCACTACATCACCGTACTCCTTTGATGGCTCAACGACCCCCTCTACCTTCCAATACTCACCAGCCTCAGGAATACGAGAAACAACCCATCTCGCAGCCCTAAAAGATTTAGCATTCCTTTCTCCAACAGGAATTCCTTTGAAAACTGCTCCACCAAGAGGAGAGGGAAAGGTGCTACTTACCTCTACTACTGCTTCAAAACTCATAGGCTAAATCTACGTCCTGTTTCAAGCATAAACTCAAGTGACTCGGCGTCTTCCTCTGACTTTTTCGTGAGGCGCTTTATTTCCTTACGCTTCAGTGATAGTTGCTTGCTCAAACCTGCATTTTTTTCTTCAAGCAAAGCAACATCTCTCATGGCGTCATTTAACTGCTTCCTGAGCAAAATTACCTCCTGAGCCTGACTTTCTTGTGGGTCGCGGCCTGCAACGTTAGTTGTGCCAATTTCTTTTACGGCATCCGTTAACGTTTTCGCCATATTCTTATTGGTAGCGAACACCTGTCGCAAAAAACCACACTTTTCAGCAACCTCACTCTCGTTAACGTCACCATGCTGGTTTTCACTAAACTTTTGTCCCGTTTCTTTTAGGTAGGCTATGTAGTTATCTAAATTCTTTTTGTTCAGCCTTCCTTTCTCTGGTGCAGACAGTTTCTTCCCTACGGGCGGCTTTTCATACTGAAAGGTCATGCTCTTTACATTCCTTTTCTAACGAACTCATTTTTTTCACTTCATCCAAGGACAGCACAAGTCCACTCGGCCCCCACAATCCAGCATGAGGATGTTCATCATTAACATCCCTCTCTTCAACGGAATCGAATAATTGTGAGACTTCTTGCATTATTTTCCCGATGACTGTGAGCAGAAATGCGATATCGTCTAATCGATCTTCGGACTTATTATCGGTAACCCTGTCGGACAATTTCTTGGTTTGAGGTGACAGGTCAATGCTAGCTAATCGATCCTTTAGCATCTCATTTTGATGGGTAACATTAGCGCAATGAATAGAAAGAGCCTCGAAGTCCTCTTTAGAAACGCTACCCTTAGAGTTACTGACGTCGCCATCTTCACCGTGGAAGTACGCATCAAGAGCCGGGCGATAATATTCTTTATTGCGTAAAAGCGAGGTGTAATGAACTTTTTCAGGTGTCTCCCCATCCTTGGCATTTTTAGCCTCCATCTCAGTAAGCAGCCTAGCAGCCGCCTCAGCAAGCTTTGTGACAGTTCTGTACTTTGCCCCTCCAAGTATCTTTAAAGCCGACCTGAGGCGTTCTAGGCGCTCTTCCTGCTTTGTTCTTTGGTGCTCCTCAAATGAAGACTTATATTTTCCCACATTAACTCTCCTCTGGAGTTGTATTTTCGATACCCAAGGCTTGAGATATTTTGTTGTTTTGGGGCTGGGGTGTTGAGACTGTTGTTAGCAGCTTGTACATATCTTTGGTTGATACTTGAGCCACCTCTGAAATCGATTTAAGCAATGAACCAAACTGAACATGCTCTTCTTGCTCAAAATTTTCCATGCCCTCTATGAGGCCTACTTCTTTGGTTAATCGGTGTCTAAAAAATGCAAGCTTTCTCTGCATACTTGCTGTTGTTGTATCAGGAAAGACTTGCGCGTCAATGAGTCGTTTTAGTATGTGGTCGGCGTCGGTCTTTTGAGTAGCATCATAGAAACCTAGCAGAGTATCCTTCTCGGTTACGATAAGATTGTCTGAATCTTCCTCATGAAGCCTTAACAGTTGTTGTTCAATTGCTTCAAGCGCCGCCGCTTCTCTTGTTGTATTATCGAAGTGTTTCTCTAGCGTCTCCAAATCTGATTTGACTTGGGCATTGGTTGGTCTTTTTCGGTATGCACTTATCTTCTGCGCATACTCTTTCATCATCTCTATATTCTTGAATTTTTCAGCATTTATCGCTGGCAAATGCACTTTACCTCTTACAGCATATGGGCACAACGAGCAGGGCTTATCCAGCCCAAACATCTTAACAACCTCTTTAGGACAGATATTGTTGAAAGGGCAGATGTGCGTACTGTTGAAAGCCAAAACGCCATTCTTTTTTGCTCTAAGAATCTCTATCCCGCACTTGTCTTCCGTTACGCCAGCAAGACTAATAAGGCCGAAATCATCAATTGCATCAGCCGGGTCAGACTTGATTTGACGAATTAACCTATTATTCAAATCCGCCAGTTTTTTGGCTATCTCAGGGGCATCTCCAGCATCTATGTCATCATAATTTCGTTGGAATGCTTCCATCAACATCTCAAAATGCTCTTTTCCAGACGTTTCATCAAACATGGCGTAATACCACACCAAGCTCTCAGTCTGCCCCGTTAGGGTGCTTCCCACCAAGGAAGGCGGCAGAAATCTAATAGCTTCTGACACAAATGCAGAACGCAGACCATGCGGCGTATAGTCACTCTGAACTCGATATTTCCAAGAGGCATCAAATTCACCCTTCTCATATTCTTCATGTGTTAGTGCATGTTCTATCGAGCGCCCTTTGAATTTATCGCGCTCTGTCGGAACCCACCTAACCAGTTCAGGAAAGTCGTTATCTCCAACCTGCTCTTTCATAAAGACTTCCAAAGAAAGCAACAACTTCGGGAATTCTTTGTATATGTCCCACTTCTCATCACTCGCATGTTGTCTAAACAGCGGCCTGAACTTACCGAATCTAGACCCCTCTTTATTTCCGTACCATACAGGGTCACTAAAAGATTCAGATTTACATTCCTCGTACCACTGTTTCTGCTTCCTGCATAGCTCAATGACCTCTCTGCTTACAACTGCTATCCACTCTCCATGAGACTTATCAGTGCTGACAATTAACGGCTGGAGTCCTGTATTTTTCTCTCTTGCACCTAGATCGAAACGATCTTTGTCTAGCCACAATAAATGCTTTTGCCTTATGCCTGTGTGACACATAAGCAAACTAATCCGAGGTGCATGTGGCAAAATTCTGGTTTGCTTTCCCGTTGACGTCTCGTATGTGTCTAGCTTGTAAAACCGTCTTATCTTATTGATTGGATAGCACTTCCCGTCATGATAAACAATAGGCGTGTAGTTGAGCAGAGCTGTATCTACGTAAGGCTTTATGGAGGAGGGGCTACCCCAAATACCATTGAAGAGGTTGCTGCCATACAATTCAAAATGAGTCACGAATTTAAGACTGCCGTCGATCAAGGCAGGATTTTCTTGTTTTGCCATGCCGTTTATATGCTCGACCAAATAATCGAAGCTTTCCAGCATAGACAAGAACGTTTTAAAGTATCTTCTAGGCAAGAACTTTTTGGCGGTAGTTGTCCGTTTACTCGTAAGAGGCATATCCCCATTTACGATAGTGTTTGCGAACTTGTCTGCATTCGGCAATCCAGCGTTTTTGAGTTCGACATACTCACAAAACTGCCTGATCTGAACAGCCCTAGCGAAGTGAGTGTCATTTGTCCAAGATTGGGAGTCTGCCAGACCCTCTAAAAATTTGAACAAGCTAGGTGGAAGCTCTTTGTCATCATTGATTAACTTATCTATATATTCATCCCTGACAATATAAACGCCGCATTCAAACTCATTAAAGCTTTGTGGAAATACGCTAAGATCGCCGTCTCTGTTACGAAAAAAAGCAGGGAGATATATTGCTATATAGGCAAGCATTACATTTCGGGCAAACTTCAAATCCTTGTCGTTTTGATTACGTTTGCTTTTTGATAGAGAGGAAAATGTTAACCAAATCAACGATGCAAAAGATTGCACTTTATCATCGAGATGCTTGTAGACAGGGTGTTCACCTATGCCTTTATTATCAATTCCGAAGGTCTGCGAAAAGGAAGAACTAGCAAAGAATTTTTCCCAGAAGGCCGTTGGTTCAAGCACTTGCGAGCCTTGACCGTAGTCAATCGTTTGATTCATTATGAGAAATTTCTTGGGAGCGTTTTTAATCTCATCTGTATCCCTAAACTTGAGATAGTTTTCTCGATTTCGCTCTACCTTTTTCGAACCATTAAACGTTTTTCCTTTAGACCATAGTGCCTTTGTTGCAATTGACTGTTTTTTGCTTCTCTCTTGTTTGGCTACTTCATTATGTTCGAGAAGGATTTTATCAACCCTTTGCCCAAAACTGCCTCCTTGTTCGCTGTAAGTGGCGAGAACAGATAAAAACTGCGCTAAATAATATCGCGAATAAAATGAATCTCCCTTGAGTCTTATTAGCTGCCTCATATCTTCGTCAGAAACATCACTAAGGCTATAAAAGGTAGTATTAGTGAGAAATCTGCACCAATGGCTTGATGTTTTTATGATTTTGTCTCGGTCAAAACCTATTTTGAAATCCTTTCCTGAGTGAGGATGGGTACTCCATACGGCAGTAAGGTTTTCGCAATTTAACGAGAAGATAAAGTTAAAAAAAACGTCAGATTCAAATTCAGCACGAGGTGATGGAAAAGCTAGTGGAAGAATGATGAGCTTTTCAGTCCACATATATATAAGTGCAAGCTTAAGAATCTCGCCGAGATGCTTCTTGCCTCGAAACTTGTCAATTGAAGCGTCTGATCTTAATCCAAGCGATTCGTTGCTGATACCGCCTGCAAATCGTTTGATTAGGCTGAACGTATCTAATTCAGAAGTTCGAAACTGCGACCTTACGAGAAGACCAATATCCGCCAATCCAATATCTAGAATAAATTCAGTACCGATTCTCTCAAAGCAAAATAAGCTGTAGTCCCAACTTGACCAATTTCGTTTCGTTTTGGCCCTTTTAGGCAGCATCTTCTGGTAATGGGTAATAACGGCATCAAATGCCTTTTTCATGCCGCTTACAACCACATCTTCATCTTCTAGAAATAAGACTTCCTCTCGACTGGTATTAATCATGCTGCTCCAGTGCTCCCTTGTCCTTGCAAGCCTTTAATCTTTCAATCTCTTGTTCTAAATAGCCGATTTTTGCGTCTAATACTGTAAAGTTAGGTCGTCTATTTCTTTCCATGTTCATAGCAGCATGGGCTGCGGCTAGCTTGATAGCATCATCGCGACCGTATCTCTGCGTAGATGAAATTTCTTTATGTCCCATGAATTTTTGAACGCTTTTTAAGTTCATACCATATTTCAACTTGTTCCCAGCAGGTACGGGGCAGAAGTTTTTTAGATAGTACCCGTACATATGGCGCAGAGAATGAAATCCATACGACTCCCCTGTAACTGCTTTCGCAGCAGTGGAAAATGAGTCGTACAGTGTTTGATATGAATTAATTACAGGCTCGCCAGTTGTTTCAAGTCTGAACAAAAAGTCGTGATCACTTATCCTGCCTCTCTCAAGTGAGCGTTTTTTTTCTTGCTCGTAATACTTTTCATAGTATTCCCAAAACATCGTGGCAAATGGTTCAATTAAAAAGGTTTTAGGATCAGCCCGCCCTTTGTGCGGCAGGGCATTGAACTCTTCCTCGCTTATATAGCGCTTTAGTATTTTCGGTCTTGTTTTCGGATCAACAATGAAGACATTTTTCTGTACAGAAATATTGTTCTTGTCGTCTCTCGCTATGATTATTTCGATATCTGATCTAAGCATTGTTTGAGCTTCTGAGATACGACAACCAGTCGCAGCAATCAACGACCAAAGCGTTTTATCTCTGAGATTTTTGGCACTCTCAATTAATGCTTGGCAGCGATCTATTGGGAAGGTTTTTTCATCGCCGCCGAACTCATCTGTGTACGCAATCGGTGACGGTTGCACCGTTGGTGCTAAACCTCGTTTTGTTGTGCGCTTCATCACCCCATTGATGCAACCAGCAAGCCACGAGCTGTTTTTTATCGCCGCTCTGACACTACTAGGCGTATCAATCTTTTCAACAAGCGATAACGGAACACTTGAAGCGGAAATTGCTGTATTGACCCCTCTCGATTCCAATGAAAGTAGGGTTCGCCTCAGATTTTCGCTCTGTTCCAAAAAGTTATTTAGGCCAGTGAAGTAAAGGCTAACGGTGGCAGGACTCACGGGGCTTGAGGCAAGGGCTTTAGCGGCTTTTTCGCACATGTCGATATCACTGGATTGACCAAAGACAAGGTAGCTTTCGAAATTTTCAAGCACCTCCATTAACACTAAATCATCAAATTTTTCAGTCTGCTTTTGAACCTCAAACATATAGTTCAAAAAAACAATAACCGCATCGGTATATTTATCAACTGTTCTGTGACTGAGTTTCTTTGACAGCTTTAAACACCAATGATCGAAGAATTCGCACAGTAGTTTGTCTTCGCAAACGAGCTTAAAATATTTAACACTGCCCGAACTAGCGTTAATTTTGAATGCGTGTTTTTGTTGTTGCATAACATCTCTAATATGCATTAGGTATTTTGGATATTACAACAACGCGCATTAATATGCAATAGCATGCATCAAACTAATGCATATTAGGAGCGCAAAAAAAATGGAAAACAATCCATTTATGCAGTGTAAATTCAAGGTAAGTTATTGATTTTGAAGGAATTTGTGGCGGAGAGGGAGGGATTCGAACCCTCGATACAGCTACAAACTGTATGGCCCCTTAGCAGGGGGCTGGTTTCAGCCACTCACCCACCTCTCCGAATTTTTTGAAGCACTTTTGAAGAGTATCATAATGTGCATTAAAAAGCATACTATGATAAGAACCCTCGATACGCGTATATGCGTATGGTTCCTTAGCAGGGAACTGGTTTCAGCCACTCACCCACCTCTCCTTGACTGCGGGGTGCATTTTACGGATTCA
>VAPA010786875.1_pt1 | contig 14135 bp, 13 predicted proteins | sample 3395041 | NCBI WGS metagenome assembly VAPA01 (sample SAMN08290432, study PRJNA428436) | hydrothermal vent metagenome | isolation source: Deep-sea hydrothermal vent chimney | place: Indian Ocean: Southwest Indian Ridge | depth 1973 m m
AGCCATGTGGTTGAGGTCTGTTGAGCTGCTCATCTAGGTTTCACGTGGAACACCGTCATCCTACACCGGTGATGTTCCACGTGAAACGCGGATGGACCGTAGACCGTAAACAGAAACGAAAGGGGCTCCGGCGGAGCCCCATCCTTGCCTCTGTCCCGTATTGTCAGCTGTCCCCGTCGCCTTCGTAAGCGATAACCACGGCCCGGCGTGGTTCTTCTCCTTCGGAGAACGAACGCACCTTGTCGATATCGGCCACGGCGTCGTGAATAACCTTACGATCAGCCGCGTTCATGGGCTCGAGCATGACTTCTTGTTGTTCCTCAATGACCTGGGCGGCGAGTTTGCCTGTATAGATCTTCAGGGCCTCCCGGCGGCGCTCGCGATACCCCGCTATGTCGATCCTCATACGTGGTGCCCCATACGTCTTGCGCTGCACGACGGTTCGCGTCAGCTCGTGCACGGATTGCATCACTGAGCCCTTTGGACCAACAAGTGCCTCGGTTTGAGAACCCTGGACGTCGACATACAGCACATCGTCCTCGATCCTGGTTTCGACCGTACCCTCAAGTCCGAAAGCGTCCAACAGGCCGCTAATGAAACCGGCCGCTACCTTCGCCTGCTCTTCGATCGGCGCCTGCTCGGGACGTTCGTTGGATTCTCCCTCTTGCTTCTTTGCGTCTGATGTCGGCACCTGCTTCTCCTGACGGGGTTTTCTCGACTGTTTGCCTTGGGTCTTATCCTGCCCGGACCGCCGCTTACCGGCGTCCTGCCGGTTCGCCGCTGTCTCCTCTGGCTTTCCAGACCTTCCACGGCCCCGACGTCTCCGACGTTTCTTCGGTGCCCTGGTCACCTTGACGATCGCATCTCTGCCACCCATACCCAGGAACCCAACCTTGGGTTCCTGGATGATCTCGACCTTGGCATCCTCTCGGGACTGCAAGCCAAGTTCTTTGACGGCGACATCGATGGCGAGGTCAACGGATTTTCCCTGTACCTCAACCCATTCCATGGGGCTACTTCTTTCTTCGGCGGTTGCGTTTCTTGCTCGCATGCTGGCTCGGAACGCTCTTCTTCGACTCGCTTGGCGCGTCGTCCAGAGGCTCGTCCGAACCCTCTCTCACTGTCTTCCCATCGCCATCGTCTCGGCCCATCCTGAGGATGAGGGCTTGTTGGCCTATTCGGAAGCTGTTCGAGGTGGCGAAATAGATCCCGAGACCCGATACGAGGGTCCAGGAGATGAAACCGAACACAACAGGCATGATCTTCATGGCATTCTGCATTCCCTGCATCTGCGAGCTCTGTTGTTCGTTGTTGTCCGTCGGCTTCTTCCGGGTCATCTGTACCTGCTGATAGAAGCCGGCCGCAACGATGATGATCAGGAGGATGATGTAGGGGAGCGATCCAGTGAGGTTTCCAAAGTTAACAGCTTCCGAAGGACTCACCCGGAGATTCATGCCAAGTAGCGTTACGTGCTCGAAAATGGGGTCAGTTATGGGTATATTTGCTTCGAGGGCGGCTGTGGTCTGTTTGAAGACTTCGCCGAGCGTCGAGCTCTCCGGGATTCCCTGACCCTGCCAGAGCACCCGGTACAAGGCGAACCAGATCGGCATCTGGACAATCATCGGCAGGCAACCGGCCGCCGGGTTGACACCCCTCTCCTTGTACAGCGCCATCAGCTGCTTGTTCAGTTCCTCTTTGTCCTGCTTGTACTCCTTCTGGAGGCGCTTGACTTCAGGCTGAATCTCCTGCATCGCCTTCATCGAACGGGACTGCTTGACCGTCAGCGGGAAGAGAAGGAGGCTCACCGTGAGAGTGAGCAAGATGATGGCAATTCCATATTCTGGAATTACGTCGTAGAAGAATGCAAGGGAGCTCCCCAGCGCATTCAGCAGCAGCGTCCACGGATTCACGGGGTACTTCCTTGTGGTTCTTCGGTCGTCACATCATTCGAGCCCGGCACGGGATCGAACCCGCCCTCATGGAAGGGGTGGCAGCGGCCTATACGTTTTGCGCCGAACCAACTGCCTCTCAGCGCACCGTGTATCTCGATCGCCTCGTACGCGTAGTGCGAGCACGACGGGTGATACCGGCAATTCTGCCCCAGAAGGGGAGAGAGAACCTTCTGGTACGCGCGGACGAGGCCGAGAAGCGCCCGAGCACCGGGGCTCGTCCTCTCCGTGTCCTGCTCGTTCATCACATGTCCTTGTTTCTGGTGCCGCTGTCCGTAGTGATCGCTGAACGCAGCCAATCCACGAGCTCACTGAACGGCGCAGCCAGCACTTCGGGGGAAGCTACCACCACGTAGGCCGTCTTCGGCCGCAGGTCAACCCTATGAGCCGCTTCCCTGAGTCTGCGCTTCGCGCGGTTGCGTTGCACTGCGTTTCCGACGTTCTTCGCCGCAACGACCCCGACCTGCGGTGTCCCGAGGTGACCCGGGGCCTGGAGAACCGTGATCCCTCCGGAGCGCCTTCTTCGGCCCGTACGGTAGATCAACCCGAAACGAGACCCCGGCCGGAGAGAGACGAATGAACGCACCTCAGGCCGAGAGCTTGCGGCGGCCCTTAGTGCGGCGGCGCTTGATCAGCGCGCGGCCCTGACGGGTTCGCATGCGACCACGGAATCCGTGCTTGCGCTTACGGCGGCGGTTATTGGGTTGATATGTACGTTTCATGATGAGGTATGCCCAGTCGGGGAGGTCGCGGTAAATCCGTGAAATCACGGAACGCAGGCATTCTAGGGGAATACGTGGCGAAACCGACAGTACACGGAAAGGACGCGAAAACTCTGAAGGCCTCGCGAAAGACAGAATAGGGTGCTGTAGGCCGAAGTCGGCCGACAGGCACCAGGCACCAGGCACCAGGCACCAGCTCGAATCCCTTGTGGCACTGGGGATTTCGTCTCTTCACGATATGTGACCCAGCGCAACGTAGCTGCGGATTTGCCGCTCTTGAGTTGGGGCAGACACTGTTCCTATGCTCGCTTGCGCTCTCTTGGCGGATGCCCGCTCTTCCCCCTGAGAGCAGACCTTGGGCCGGATTCTGTCGGCCGTGGTGCATCTTCTCCACATCCTGTGGATAGATGTGTGGACATTCTTACGGGCTGGGCGTATGCATGAGGGGAGACGACAAGCGTGGGAGTCACACAGACCCCAACAGAAACGGTGGATTCGCAGATCTCCCTTTTCCACAGTCGATTGCGAGATGTGATCGGTGTGGCGAAGTGGGAGACGTGGATCAGGCCGCTCGGCGCATCATTCGAAGATTCGGGGCTTCACCTGGTCGCTCCGAATCGATTCAACGCGACTTGGGTCAGGGACAACTACACCCATCAGGTAAGGGAAATCGCGGGATCGGTCTGGCCAGAACCGTTTGATGTGATGATCACGGTAACTACGGAATCGCCCGGAGAGGCGCCGGCAGCCGCCGCTCCCTACCAGCCGATGCTCGATGTCTCAGCACCATCGAGGGCCAACACCGCACCGCACCTATACGACACTTCCAACCTGGTCGCCAGGTACTCCTTCGAGAACTTCGTGGTCGGCCAATCGAATCGGTTCGCTCACGCTGCCGCACAAGCTGTGGCCGAACAGCCGGGTCGTCACTACAACCCACTGTTCATCTACGCGGGAGCGGGACTCGGCAAGACACATCTTCTCCATGCGGTGGGCCAACACCGTCTCGAACTCGACCCAACAACCGTCGTGCGGTACGTCACATCAGAATCCTTCTTCAACGACTTCATCAATTCGATCCGCCGTAAACGCATGGACGATTTCAAATCGCGATACCGCAAGGTCGGATTGCTTCTCCTCGATGACGTGCAGTTCTTCGAACGCAAGGAGCAGGTTCTCGAGGAGTTCTTCCATACCTTCAACTCGCTGTACGAGGCTGGCAATCAAATGGTGATTTCGTCAGATAGACCACCCAAGGAGCTCCGAACGATCGAGGACCGGCTTCGCAGCAGGTTCGAGTGGGGGCTCACGACCGACATTCAAAGCCCCGATGTGGAGACGCGCCTGGCAATCCTGCGCAAGAACGCCTCGACCAACCCCACGCCTGTGCCACCAGAGGTTCTCGAATTCATCGCTGAGAACGTGGCGGACAACATCAGGGAGTTGGAAGGCGCCCTCACGCGGGTCACTGCTTTCTCCACTTTGACGAATGAAAGGGTGACGCTTGATCTTGCTTCAAACGTCCTCCGCGACGTGGTGGGCCTCCAATCCGCAGCACCCCTTACGGCTGATTCGATCATCTCCACGGTGTCCGAGTACTACGAGATCTCCCAAGCGGATATGACCGGTTCTTCGCGGCGACAACCCCTCGCCCGACAGCGTCAGGTCGCCATGTACGTGTGCAGGGAACACACCGGCCTCTCTCTCCCAAAGATCGGTGCCGCGTTCGGAGGTCGTGATCACACGACTGTGATGCACGCAGTCGACAAGATCACGGGGCTCATCCAGACGGACAAGGCGATTTTCGACGAGGTCTCCGCCATCACTCAGGAGTTGAGGACAACATGAGAGTTCTCCACAGCTCTCAAGTGTCGGTGTCACCCCCTGGGGATAAGAGCTTCTTTGTCAACAACGCCTGTGGATGCGAGAATCCTTACACAGCAACGATTACCAGTATCTTTCCACAATCCACAGGGCCTACTACTACCACTACTCTTCAAGACTAAACAGCAGTAGCAACAGCAGGGGAAGAACAAGTGCGAATCAGAGCAGAACGAGACGATCTAGCCGACGTACTGGCGAGAGCCGGTAGGGCTGTTGGTACACGTTCACCGCTCCCGATCCTCCAGGGTGTCCTGTGTGAGGTGGAAGGAGGAAAGCTGACGGTGACCGGAACAGACAACGAGGTGACGGTACGTACGTACCTCGAGGTCGAAGTCACCGAGGAGGGGCGAACGGTCATTCCTGCGAAGCTCGCGGCTGAAGCCGTACACAAGCTGCCACCCGGCGCTGTAACCCTTGCCGCGAACGACGGTGAGGTGGAGATAACCGGCGGAGGTCCCCGTTTCAAGCTGCGTGAGATGCCAGTAGATGACTATCCCAAGATCACAGATACTGCTATGGACAACGGCATCCAGGTCGATGGCGCTCAGTTGATCAAGGCGCTCAGTCAGACGGGAGTTGCCGCATCGGTGGATGATGCGAGACCAACCTTGACGGGCGTGCTCTTCGAGGGCGAAGGCGAAGTGCTCCGACTTGTTGCAACGGACTCCTATCGGCTCGGTGTCCGCGATGTCGAGGGTGTGAAGACGGAGGGTTCGAAACTGGTGCCGTATCGAGCACTTCGAGAGCTCGGGCGCACGATCGGGGCAGGGCCCATGACGATCGCTCTGGGGGAACGTGAGGCTTCCTTCGTGACGGATCGGGGAAGGCTCACCGTTCGGATAATCGACTCGACGTTCCCCAATTACAGGCAGCTCCTTCCCGAGGGTCATACCAACCGGCTCACGGTCGACAAGGCCGCCCTTCTCGAGGCCGTCGGCCGTGCTGCGCTCGTTGCCGAAGACCACATCCCGGTGAGGCTTGCAATGCATTCCGGTGGTGTCGAGCTGAGCGTGATCCGTCAGGAGGTCGGTGAGGCAACCGAGCTGCTCGAAGGGGAGTATGTCGGGGAAGATATGACGATCGCTTTCAACACGCGGTATCTAACCGATGGCGTGAACGCCGTTGATGATGAGAAGGTTGTGATCGAGACGAGTGATCCCTTGAAGCCGGGCCTCCTTCTTGGGGCCGAGAAGAAGGACTTCCAGTATCTGTTGATGCCCGTCCGACTGTGACGTGACATGCACCTCGCGTGGTTGGAACTCAAGGATTTCCGCCCGTACGAGAAGCTCCGGTTCGAACCCGATGAGGGTGTGAATATTCTCGTTGGAGACAACGGCGCCGGGAAGACCTCCGTTCTCGAGGCCATCGGTTATCTCGGGATGATGAGGTCCTTCAGAGGTGTACCCGATGCTGCGCTCGTTCGAGAAGGAACCGATGCTGCGGTTCTACGCGGTGGTATCGGTGGTGCCGCGTCGGAGATGAAGGTCGAGTGTGAGCTCCCAGCGACAGGGAGACGTACCGTGCTCGTGAACCAGAAGCGGCCCAAGCGGTTGCGCGATGTTCTGCTCTCTGTTCCCGTGGTTGCATTTGTCCCTGACGATCTGGACGTCATCAAGCGAGGCCCAGCAGTACGGAGGGACTATCTGGATGACCTCGCTTCGAGACTGTGGCCCCAAGCAGGGCAGGATCTCACGGAATACGAACAAGCACTACGCCAAAGGAACACCCTTCTGAAGCAGGAAGGGCGACAGACAGACCTGGCCACACTTCGTGTGTGGGACGAAAGGCTTGCCGATGCCGGAGCGCGGGTCTTGATCCACAGGAGGAGCCTTGTTGTTGCTCTTCAGCCACATCTCCAGAACGCGTACACGGTTGTCGGTGGTGAAGGGCTCCTTGCATGGTCGTACAGGTCAACATGGGGATCGGAGGACGCAGGAGACTTCGAAACTCTCCGATCCGCCCTTGTGGGGGCGCTCGTTGATAGACGAATCAAGGACATGGATGTGAGAACCACAACTGTGGGGACGCACAGGGACGAGCCGAACCTCCTCCTCGACGGCCGGCCGATGCGCACTCGGGCATCACAGGGTGAGCAGCGGACGGCAGCGTTGGCGCTGCGAATCGGTGCCTACCGGATCATCGAGGAGATCCGCGATCAGAGACCGATCCTGCTGCTCGACGATGTCTTCTCCGAGCTCGACAACCGTCGAGCAGAGCGAGTGGTATCGCTCATCGAGACCGGTCAGGTTTTTGTCACAACCGCGAGGGATGATGAAGTTCCGATCAGAGGGCGTCGGTGGTCGGTGGAAGAAGGGAGAGTGTTGGGATGAGAGCGAAGTATCTCAGCTACGGCGAACGAAGAAAACCCACAGAGATCAGCGAAGTTCTCGGAACGCTCATCGAGCAAGCATCCGGCCGGATCGACGTGAGGCAGGGAGAGCTCATCGAGCGGTGGAAGGACATTGCACCGGGAGAATGGTCTGAGGTTGCCACGCCCATAGGTATCAGGGATCAAACACTTCTTGTCGAGGTCGCCAACGGTACGGCAGGGTCCCTTCTGAAGTACCGGATGCACCAGCTCATCGGTGCAATTCGCGATGCGTTCGGTGAGGATCTCGTGACCTCGGTCAACATACGTGTCTCGAGGTAGGAAAAACACGGAAAAGGCCGGTGAAACAAGGGTTTTGACCCCGATTCGGACTATACTTACACCTGTGTCGTCAGCCGCTCAAACCTCAACTTGGCGGCAAGCCAAAGGAGCCCCGTGAGCAAAGCCAAGCGTTCCGTGAACGCGCCGTATGAAGCAGACTCGATCCAGGTTCTCGAGGGTCTCGAGGCGGTCCGCAGACGCCCGGCGATGTACATCGGATCGACCGGGCCACGTGGCCTTCATCACCTGATCTGGGAGGTTGTCGACAACTCGGTGGACGAGGCGATGGCCGGGTTCTGCACCCGTATCGACGTCACTCTTCTTGCCGATGGTGCTGTTCGGGTGAGAGACAATGGTCGAGGCATTCCCATCGACACACACAAGCCAACGGGAGAATCTGCGCTCACCACCGTCATGACGACGCTCCACGCTGGAGGGAAGTTCGATTCGGACGCCTATCAGGTCTCCGGAGGTCTTCACGGCGTCGGAGTCTCCGTTGTCAACGCCCTCTCGACTCGCATGCGAGTCGAGGTCGTGCGCGACGGGTACCTGTGGGAACAGGAGTTTGAGTACGGCATTGCGATCGGCAAGGTCAAGAAGGTCAAGCCGATGAAGCGAACCGGTACGCAGACCACATTCTGGGCCGACCCCGACATCTTCGAGGAAACAACCGAGTACTCGGCCAAGACCGTTACCAACCGTCTCAGGGAGATGGCGTTCCTCACGAAGGGTCTCGAGATCAGGTTCTCGGACGAGCGAGGTGACGAAGTCGTCTCGGAGTCCTTCCGCTATGCCGGAGGGATCATCGATTTCGTCAAGCACCTCAATGCGAACCGCGATCCGATCCACAATCACGTCGCTTACTTCGAGCACAAGGACCAGACGGCCGAAGTTGAGATCGCCATGCAGTGGACGAGCGGATACACAGAGTCCGTCCTCTCCTTTGCAAACAACATCAACACGCACGAGGGGGGAACGCATGAGGAAGGTTTCCGGACGGCCCTCACCAAGGCAGTGAACGACTTCGCACGGGACCGGAATGTTCTCAAGGAGAAGGACAAGAATCTCCAGGGTGACGACGTGAGAGAGGGGCTGACGGCAGTCATCTCCGTCAAGGTGCGCGAACCCCAGTTCGAAGGGCAGACGAAGACCAAGCTCGGCAACACAGAGGTCAGGTCGTTCGTACAGAAAGCGATGAATCAGGCGTTGCCCGAGTGGTTCGGGAAGAACCCCGGCGATGGCCGCAGGATCGTCGAAAAGGCAAGCCAGGCGGCCAGGGCCAGGGCTGCCGCGAGACAGGCACGGGACCTCACCCGCCGCAAGAGCCTTCTCGAATCTGGAGGCCTACCGGGAAAACTCTCGGATTGCTCGTCGAAGGATCCGGAGCTGTCCGAGATGTTCATCGTTGAGGGTGACTCGGCGGGGGGATCGGCGAAACAGGCGAGGAACTCCGAGTTCCAGGCCATTCTGCCGATCCGAGGCAAGATCATCAACGTGGAGAAGAACCGCCTCGCGAGAGTTCTTCAGAACACAGAGGTCCAGTCGTTGATCACCGCCGTCGGCACAGGGATCGGCGACGAAATGGACATCTCCAAGGCGAGATACAACAAGATCATCCTCCTCACGGATGCCGATGTCGATGGTGCCCACATCCGTACGCTGTTGCTGACGTTCTTCTTCAGGCACATGGTCGACGTGATCGAGCACGGCTACATCTACATCGCACAACCGCCGTTGTATTCGGCGAAGATCGGGACGAAGACGACGTGGATCAAGAAGGACGAGGATCTCGATCGTTTCAAGGCTGAGAACGAGGGCCGCAAGATCAACGTCCAACGGTTCAAGGGCCTCGGCGAGATGAACGCCAATGAGCTCTGGGAGACCACCATGGATCCCGACCAGCGCACGCTGTTGCGAGTTGAACTCCAGGAGTTGTTCTCCGCGGAGCAGACTTTCTCGACGCTGATGGGTGTTGATGTCGAGGCGAGGCGAAGATTTATTCAAGAGAACGCAAAAGACGTCCGTTTCTTGGACGCGTAGGAAGATCATGTCGAACCACATCATCGAACCAGAAGGCACCCTTCCGATCGACATCGAAAGCGAGATGCAGGATTCGTTCCTCGAGTATGCGATGTCGGTCATCGTGTCGAGAGCGCTGCCAGACGTTCGAGATGGCCTCAAGCCGGTACATCGGCGAGTGCTGTACTCGATGTGGGACAGCGGGATCCGCCCGGGCACGCCGTATCGCAAGGCCTCCCGTGTGGTCGGCGACGTTGTTGGCTGGTTCCATCCGCACGCACCGGAAGCTGTCTACGACTCCATGGTTCGACTTGCCCAAGACTTCGCTTTGAGGCATCCACTCGTGGACCCGCAGGGGAACTTCGGAACGGTCGACGACCCCCCGGCGGCCATGCGGTACGTAGAGGCACGGCTCGCGAAGCTCTCTGCACACATGCTCGACGGTATCGACGAGGGCACGGTCGACTTCAAGGAGAACTACTCGGGGGAGCGCAGCGAGCCGATGGTTCTGCCTTCTCGGTTCCCCAACCTCCTGGTCAACGGCTCAACGGGCATAGCAGTCGGCATGGCCACGAACATGGCTCCTCACAACCTGCGCGAAGTGGTGGATGCCGTGTTGTATGCGCTTGACCATTCGGACGCATCCGTGGAAGACCTGATGGAATTCGTGAAAGGCCCCGACTTTCCCACGGGTGCGTTCATTGTCGGCAACAAAGGTATCAACGACGCCCTGGTGACGGGACGCGGATCGATCAAGATGCGCGCAGTCACCGATGTCGTTGAGATACGAAAGGGTCGTACGGCGATCGTTGTCTCGGAGATTCCCTATCAGGTGTCCCGGGATCGGATCACGGCGAAGATCGCGGAGATCGTCAACGCGAAGAAGGTCACAGGGATCGCCGACGTCCGCGACGAAACGGATCGCCTCGGTACGCGCATCGTGATCGAGCTCAAACGAGATGGGAATCCGCAGGTCGTTCTGAATCAACTCTTCAAGCACACGCGGCTCGAGGAGAGCTTTGCCGTCAACAACGTTGCGTTGGTTGACGGTGTGCCCAGAACGCTGAACCTCGCCCAGCTCGTCCACCACTACGTCGATCATCAGCTCGAGGTCATTGAGCGACGATCGCGTTTCCGGCTGGCAAAGGCCGAGGCACGAGCCCACATCTTGCGCGGCTTGCTCATTGCCCTGGACAACATCGACGAGGTGGTCGCCATCATCCGGGCGTCTGAGAATGTCGATGCTGCACGCTCCGCCCTCATGGAGGCATTCGAGCTGTCGGAGATCCAAGCGAGCCACATTCTCGACATGCCTCTTCGCAGGCTCACAGCTCTCGAGACGAACAAGCTGAGGGACGAGTTGGAGGAGCTTCAGGCCACGATCATGTACCTCGAGAGCCTTCTCGCCGACGAGGCGTTGCGCCGTGAGCTGATCGGTGAGGAACTGACCGAGATACGAGAGAAGTTCTCCGATGCACGTCGGAGCCGCATCATTCCCGACAGCGGTGAGATGTCGCTCGAAGATCTGATCGCAGACGAGGAACTCGTCATCAGCGTTTCATCTTCCGGGTACATCAAGTCGGTCCTCGCAAAGGCGTACCGAATCCAGGGCCGCGGTGGTCGCGGCATCAAGGGTGCGGGACTCAGGGACGACGATGTCATCGAGCACCTGCTCCACACGACGGCACATTCGTATCTCCTGTTCTTCACGAACAGGGGCAAGGTCTACAGGGTCAGGGCACACGAGATCCCTCGCAAGGACCGCACGGCCAAGGGTCAGCTCATCCAATCCGTACTCCCACTCGAGGCAGACGAGGTGGTCGAGGCGATCATCGACATGAGGGACTACGAGACCAGCAAATACCTCGTCATGTTCACGAAGAACGGGCTGGTCAAGAAGTCGAAGTTCTCCGACTATGACTCGAGGAACCAGGTCCTCGTTGCTATCAACCTTGTCGACAACGACGAAGTGGTAGCCGTCCGTCAGACGAACGGCGAGTCCGATCTGATGATGTTCACCCGGAAGGGCCAAGGCATCAGGTTCGATGAGAACGATGTTCGCCCGACGGGAAGAGCGTCCCAGGGTGTGCGCGGGATCAAGCTCACCGAGGAGGACTCGGTGGTCGGTGCTGCCATCGGAGACGAAGCCGAAGCCGTGCTGCTTCTGACCACAGGTGGCTACGGCAAGCGGACGCTGATGGATGACTTCCCGCGCCAGAAGCGGGCAGGTAAAGGCGTAATAGCGATCAAGATCGTGTCGACCCGAGGGACCCTCACCACGGCGAGGGCCGTTGCAGAGTCGGACGAGGCTGTGATCACGTCCTCGGACGGCATAGTCATACGACAGACAGTTTCGGACATAAACAGGTACGGGCGCAACTCGATGGGTGTCAAGGTGATGAATCTGTCGGATGGGGCGACCCTCTCGGCTCTTGCGATCGCCTCCAACGGCGAAGACGAGTAGGAACGATCCACAGGCCTGCGACGTCTCAATAGCAGGCCGTAACGGGACCTGTCGGTACACTTGCCGCGCAAGGAGGCCACATGGCTGTTCGCCGGGTACGCCGCATCATTCGCAAGATCGACCCTTGGACGGTGCTCAAGGTCAGCTTCGTGCTGAACACGATCGGGTCCCTCGTGTGGGTTCTTGGAGTCTGGGTCGCCTGGTCGATCGCTGTGCAGCGAGGTATCCCAGACGCATTCGTCGACCTCTTCGGCCGGTTGACCATCGCCGTGAGCCCTGATGGAGAGTTGTACTTCCGTGTTGTCGTGATGATGGCGATCATCGGCGTGATGATGATGACGGCGCTGATGACTCTTGCCGCTGTGCTCTACAACCTGATCTCAGATGTCGTCGGGGGCGTGGAGCTGATCATGCTTGAAGAAACGTATGAACCGGAACAGGTCCAGGCCGTGACTCAGCCACGGCCTGTGGTCCATGTCCCTGCAAGCAACAGCAACTCCGAGTTGACCACCGCAGATACCGTGGAGCACAGCTGATATAGGTCCCAGGTGTCAGGGAAGAGCGCGCCACACGGCGATGTCGAGTTCCAAGTTCTTGGCCTCGGAGAGGATGGCCTTCCGCTCAGCCGCAGTGGACTGTATGCCGGGATCGAAGGAACCAGCGGCTGCCGCGAAGGCAACAGAGGCCAACGTCAGCGCTTCGAGATGACTGCCGAGGTCTGCCACTCCGACAATCCGCTGACCGGATGGACCATCAACAATCGTCGTTGCACCCGCCCACTCGTCATCACGGAACGCAACGAACCGGCCCCCCGCTCGCTCCTCCGACCAGGCCATACCGATGGGATCAGGGAACGTGATGGGTGTCCCTTTGTGATGAGGCTTACCCGGCTCGGTCCATGCAACGCGAACTGTGTCCTCCAACGCTGGTTGGGATGACGGGTGCGTCAGAAGTGCATCAGCCAGAGTGGACCCGACGTTCGCTCCAACGATCACCGGAATGGACGCGGTGCCAAGATCAGACGCCGGCACGTCCGGCCAAACGACGAGTGGGACACCGGCCACGGATGAGCGACCGATGAGGCTTGTCAGAGGTGTCGTGCCATCTGAAACCACTACATCGACATCACTGAACTTCCTTGCCTGGACGACCCGTCTGTCTCTTGGAACCCACCCGGAGTTGATCATCACGAGTTTATCGCATCGCGGATCACCCAAGAAGATCCTGGCGGTGCGTTGTCCGACGTCAGAACCTGTGTCGAGAGCGATTCTCACGCTGAAGGTTCGTCGTCCGCCAGTTCCCACGACCCCTCCGGTGACATAGGAAGCGGATCCTCTTCGCGTAGTTTCACGACCGCGATGACGGCGACTGCGGCTGCGATGAGGATGAGAACGATTCGTTTCATGGGAGGAAGCCTACCGCTCTCCGCCTTCCGCTCTCCGCGGGCGCCTCCGGCAGACGGCGGAAGGCGGAAGGCGGAAGGCTATGCTTTCCCCACGCCCCGGGCTTGTCCCGGGTTCCGACAACGAGCGAAGTCCGGTGAGATCCCGGCGCTGTCCCGCAACTGTGATCCTCCACGAGAGGTAGCCAGGTCGACCCGTGTTGGTGAGCGGCGAGCCTTCGGAGGAGAGGTCTCGGAGCTGCAATCCGGTTCTCCTCCACAGAGAGGAGAAACCCATGACTCGTAGGTTCATCCCGGTCGTCGTTGCCGTCGTGCTGCTCGCTGCAGCATGCAGCTCGGCCAACTCCGGGGACACAACACCGAGCGACACGCTCACGACCACTTCTAGTGAAGCGCCGGTGACAACCACTTTGGTGACGCCTGAGACGACGACGAGCGAAGTCCCCGATGGATTTCCTGTGACCATCGATGCGCCAAACGGTCAGGTGAAGATCGAGTCGCGGCCCGAACGGGTGATCTCGATCTCGCCGACGTCAACAGAAGTCTTGTTCGCCATCGGTGCGGGAGACCGGGTCGTTGCGGTGGATAGTTTGTCGAACTTCCCTGCTGATGCTCCGGTAACCGATCTTTCTGCATTCACGCCGAGCGTTGAAGCGATAGCATCGTTCAATCCCGACCTCGTCTTCTTGAGTTTCGATCCGGGGGATATCGTTGCCGGTCTCGAAGCGATCGGTATCCCGGTGATCGTGCACGGGACCGCCTTCGATGTTGACGATGCCTACACCCAGTGGGAGCAGGTTGGAGCAGCCACCGGGTACGTCGCTGAAGCAGCGTCCCTGGTTGCCGAGACGATGTTGAGTATTGAATCCTCATTCGAGTCGCTTCCCGGTGGCAGCGAGGCACTCAACTACTACTACGAGCTGGATCCGACCTTGTACTCGGCGACGTCGGAAACCTTCATCGGTGGACTGCTGGCACCCATCGGAATGCAGAACATCGCAGATGCTGCCGATGTCGATGGATTCGGTTATCCCCAGTTGACGGC